>VYKP01000005.1_pt1 | contig 85323 bp, 65 predicted proteins | sample 5114551 | NCBI WGS metagenome assembly VYKP01 (sample SAMN12291777, study PRJNA351875) | freshwater metagenome | isolation source: freshwater lake | place: USA: Michigan, Baseline Lake | collected 2013-08-09
TTACCTATTCGATGGTCAAGACAAATACCAGAAAGCTGTGAACCAAGCACGGTAACAGTCAGATTACATCCTTCTGGACGTTGGCATATCTCAATAAGATTTGATGACCCAACGATTAAGCCATTACCAGTAACAGATAAAGCCATCGGAATTGACTTAGGAATTAGTAGCCTAGTAATTACCAGCGATGGCGATAAAGTATCTAATCCTAAGCACTTTAAAAAGCATTATCGGAGACTGCGAAAAGCGCAAAAAAATCTTTCTCGAAAACAGAAAGGCTCAAAGAATCGAGAAAAAGCGAGAATCAAAGTAGCAAGGATTCACGCTCAAATCACCGATAGTAGAAAAGACCATTTACATAAGCTAACCACTCAATTAGTTCGTGAAAATCAAACGATTGTGGTTGATAATTTAGCCGTCAAGAATATGGTCAAAAACCCGAAATTATCTCAGGCAATATCTGACGTAAGCTGGGGAGAAATCACTCGACAATTAGCCTATAAATGCCGTTGGTATGGGAGAAATTACATCGAAATAGATAGATGGTTTCCTAGTTCTAAGCGGTGTAGTAATTGCGGGTATATTACTGAGAAAATGCCGTTAAATGTTCGAGAATGGGACTGTCCAGACTGTGGGACTCACCATGACCGAGATATTAACGCGAGTAAAAACATTTTGGCCGCAGGGCTTGCGGTGTCAGTCTGTAGAGCGACCATAAGACCAGAACAGAGTAAAACTGTTCAGGCAGGTGCGAAAAATCCTTCGGGAAAGAAGCAGAAACTCAAATCGTGAGGTTTGGGAATCGCCGTCCGTAAACGGACGGCGAGGATGTCAATATAACTGGATGATCTATACCCCGATCCTCGTTTTAGCTCCCTCTCGAAAATCTATTGCACCACAGCCTTCAGTCACCTTCATCCCAATCATCTAAATTTTCCGCTACAATCGACAGTGCTAAGACTCAGGGATTTATAAACTACTATTCATGATAGATTTTAATACTCTCGCTGAATTTTCCCGCCACTATTGCGTCTCGATTTGTGCCTTTTTAGTACCCGCTAACTTAGTAACCACCCTTTTAACCGTTCTTTTTCTCTATTTTGGTCGTCCTACCCGTCAAATCTTACCCATTGCTTCCCTAGCTTTGTTGTTCGCCATCACCATGTTTCTCCACGTCGCCACCTGGTTAATGATTGGTGTGGTTATGGCCCCCACTTTTATCCTCTTTGGACTAGGTTTAACCTGTTTTGTGATCAATTTTCAAGCCATCAGCGATCGCCAAAGCTTGGAACAGTTATTACACACCGGGGTTAATCGTCTGGCCCGCTCTTTCAACTAAAGAAAAGCGTCGAGACTTCCCCCTTCCCACATAGTTGAACCAATAGGCTAATCTTGATGCGTCCAAGAGCGATGAGCCAGACGCAAACCCCAATCGAGCAGATAACCAATCGCGCCAATAACAAGAATCACCGCCATCAACTCTGAATAGGCGAGTCGATCGCGTGTATCGAGAATATAATAACCCAAACCCGCACTAACCCCCAGCATTTCCGCCGGGACAAGAACAATCCAGATAATACCGATAGCCAAACGAAAACCAGTTAAGAGATGGGAGAGGATCGCAGGCAGAATAATCTGGAAAACCGTTTCCCTTCGGGTAGCACAGAGACTGCGGGCTAAAGTCAACCAAGAGCGATCAACCGCATTAACCCCGGCAGCCGTATTGAGAAGGATCGGCCAGATAGCCGCCACCGTCAGCAAAAAATACACGGGTAGATCACCAATTCCCAAAACCATCACCGCTAAAGGCATCCAAGAAAGGGGCGAGATCATGGGTCGAAATTGAAATACAGCCGACAAAGCCGATTCAAGGGAGCGATACAACCCGATTAATATCCCCAACGGCACACCGATGGCACTAGCGAGAACCAAGCCCACAAGAACCCGGCGGCAACTGGTGAGGATATGGGGCATAATCTCCCCCCCAACAAAAAGATGTAATAAAGCGACAAAAGAGCGCTCAGGGGAAAAATCATTTAAAATCGGGTTTGAGTGCCATAGAGGACTGGTAAATAGCCACCAGAGCAATAATCCAAAACCGATACCCCATAAGGGTAGTAAAGCTCTTGGCGGGGAGGTCAAAGATTGTGACTTCATAGGTTCGGATCCTTAAAACTTGATCGTCTCGATGCGGGAGAGATTATTCGGTAAGCCGAAAGCTTTCGGTCCGCCCACCTGTTGCAAGGCATTACGGACAAAAGAATCATCCACGAGATCCCGGGCCACCTGTCGAGGTTGCAGTTTTTGGAGAAAATCCGTATTTCCTTCCACCTGAGTGGTTTTTAGCAGGCGTACCAGTTCCGACCTATAGGAAGGGAAAGGATAGGGCTGGAAATCGATCCGGTTGACCTGCCAGGCTGGATTCTGGATTGCTACTTCTTTCTTATAGAAATTGCGATCGTAGTAAGTAAGCGCCCGTTGCAATACCGGCAGCGGGTGAGGCGTATATTTTCCACCATCTTTAGAGAGAATCCGGGCCACTTCCGAGCGATTGCCCCGGGACCAGAGTTGAGCTTTAACGAGGGCGTTTACCACCTTCTGCGTCCATTGTTTCCGTTGCTTAATATCCTCCTCGTGAACAAAGACGACGCAACAGGCGTGATTCTTCCAGACATCGCCGGTGAAACGGAGAACCCTACCGGTTTTGAGATTTTCCGCCGCCGCGTTGAAAGGTTCCGCCACGATATAACCACCGATGCTCTTATTGGCGAGGGCTGATACCATATCCGGGAGCGGGAGAACCACGAGATTAACCTCGTTAGGAGCGATCGGCGCGTCCTTGGCTTTGCGAACTATTTTCAGCCCGTTACGTTGTAAGAGTTGTTGCAAGACCAAATTATGAATCGAATACCAGAAAGGAACCGCGATCGTTTTACCTCCCAATTCCCTGGGATTTTCAATATCGGGAAGGACGGTGAGGGCTGAACCGTTGGTATGGTTCCAAGCGACGATTTTAGCGGGGAAATTGCGCCCGTAACGAATCCAGATCGAGGTGGGAAAAAGAACGTGAATAACGTTCACCTGCCGAGCGAGAAAGGCTTCAACAATCTGCGCCCAAGAGCGGAATAGGCGTGGTTGTTCTGTAGTTAAACCTTCCGCTTCATAAAGTTTTCGCGAGTGGGCCACCAATAGGGGGGCGGCATCCGTAATCGGTAGATAACCGATTTTCACAGGCTGGTCGTTGGCATTGGCGTTAACCGGGAGATTCCAATTATCGGCGGCGATCGCTGCTCCGAAGGAACTGGTAAACAGTGCCGAAAGTTTCAGAAAATCTCGACCCCTTCGACTTGGCTCAGGGCAAGGGCTCATGCCGCAACAAGCACAATTATCGTGTAGGTTCATAGATTTACAGTGTCATGACAAGGGCTAATTCTTGAAAAATTGACCAGCGTAGATCACTTAACAGCTTCGCTGACTCGAAACGGGGTTTCGGCATCGAGATGGTCCATTCTCGGCGGATGCCCACCGGATGACGGCCCATGAGAAGAACTCGATCGGCCACTAATAGGGCCTCATCGATGTCGTGGGTAACGAGGAGAACCGTGCTGTGATAGAGAGCTATGACTTCTAGGAGGAGTTTTTGCATCTCGAAACGGGTAATCGCGTCGAGGGCGCTAAACGGCTCATCTAGGAGGAGGAGAGAGGGGCGGCGGGCAAGGACGCGGGCTAGAGAAACTCTCTGAGCCATACCGCCCGATAGTTGATGAGGATAGGCACGCTCGAAGCCATCTAGTTTGACGCTTTTAACGGCGGTGTGAACCCTTCCCTTCGACTTGGCTCAGGGCAAGTCGCGTAATTGCTGATGATCGAGGGGGGCATCCGCTTTAATTTCAAACCAAAAGCGACGTTTTGCCAAACAGTTAACCAAGGTAAAAGGGCGGGGGATTGAAAGACGATCGAGCTGCGGATGTCTGGTGCTTGTAGGGGTCGTGAGTGCAATTGTATTTCTCCGCCATCGGCACTCTGCAAACCAGCGGCGGTGGCAAGGAGGGTAGATTTACCGCAACCACTGGCCCCAAGCAAACAAACCACCTCACCGGAGCGCACCTGTAGGTTAATATCCTCAAAAACGGTACGGTAGCCAGGTTGGGTTTTATAGCGTTTGTGGAGATTTTTGAGGGTGAGGACGGGGTAATCAGTGGCGACGCTCATTCCCTCACCCCCGCTCGCTCGAGTTCGCCCGTGAGAATTTTATCGCTAGAGGACTGACGTTGTAACTCTCTTTCTAGTTGAATCAGGCTCGGAGTTAACACAGGTAAAAAGGCGACCTCCCGCAGCCGTCGCGCCGTGTCGCTATTGCGGAAATAGCCTTTTCCTCCCTTAATTTCCGCTTCTAACCCTACGGATTCCACCGCTAACCGGGTAATGTCCACTCTGAGGGTGAATAGTTGGCGTGTTCGTCCGAGATCGAAGCTTTCTAGGGTGCTGAATTGCTCGATTGTCTTTTCTAGACGAGCCAGACGCTCCCGGGCGAAGAAATAACGATCGCTTGTTACCGCTGCCTTTCCCCCTAAATTTTTCTCCGTCTCCCCAAGGGATTTACGCGTAATGCCAAGGGCCAGTCCGCATTGTAACAGCAAGAAACAGGGGCGGACTGAGGGTAAAAATTTTGCTGCTTCCAAGCTGATAATCCAGTCGTGAGATAATTGAACTCGATCGAATTCAAGGGTACTGGTGCGGGAAGCCTGTAAACCCAATAATTGTAGGTCTTCACCCCGTTTTAACCCTTTTGCGAAGGAGGGAAGGGCGAGGATAAGAGTTTGTCCCGATCTAGTTTGAGCGGCAACGGCCACTATAAATTCTCCGTTAGAGTCGAGGTTAGAGGCCCAGGGCAGGAAACCATTGACAGTGACGTTTTCTCCCTCGATCTTTGCTTGTAAACGCAGCTCCTCGATCCCGCCGAGATACTTCATCGCGTTAGAGAGTCCTGTCGCCCCGGCTATCTCTCCCTTGAGAACAGCAGGTAGAATTTTGTTTTGTAGGTAAGTGTTATTACTGGCGGCCAGATATTGAATGAAGACACGCTGACACCAGAAAACAAAACCGGTGGTCAGGCAACATTGGGACACAGCGGAGATCGCCTCTACTGCCTGTAGTAAGGAGCCACCCCGGCCGCCTAAGCTTTCAGGTATAGCATAGCCGAACCAGCCCGATTCTCCTAGCTTGGTTAGGGCCGAACCGACGTTGAGATTAGCTGTACCGTTGTTGAGGTCAGTGGCTCTTTCTTCCAGAAAAGAAAGGATTTCGGAGCCTCGATCGAGCATAATTGTTCTCTCCTAGGGGTGAATATTTTCAATCGAGGTCAAACTATCTATCGGTGCGCCGACCACTTCTCTGGCTCTTTTTACCGCCGCTTCATCGGGACTATCGTAGAAACAGAGACATTTACTCAAGTCTTCGCAAACATAGGTACGCTCGAAACTGACTTCTGGCACTTGAGCATAAAGGGGGGTTTTCTCCGCTTTTCGTTGCAGGTAAGTTTCCATCGTTAGCCCCGGGGGTAAATTCCACTGTACTAGATAGTTGGCTTTGTCTTTGCGCTCTCGCACAGTGGCTAAGTCCTGCCCAATCAAGCGCATTTCCTTGATTAGTTGCCAACTTAGCCCGGCGTTTTCTAGTACTTGTTCGAGGGAGGCGCGATCGATCGCTTTGATAATCAGGAATAACCGCCCTTCTGTTCCACCGATTAGGGCTTCGATTAACTCTCCCTGGGATTTTGATGCGAGTCTGGCAATGCGATCCAATATCTCGCTCACCTCTTCTTTTGTCCTTTCTTGTTGATCATCCTCTACTAGATATAGAGTCATAATTCATCTGAAATACATTTACAATACATTTGAGTTTACTGCCTTGGGGAAAAAAAAGCAATATTTTCAAGCGCATGAAAACGCCGCGGCCAGAACCCTTGCCTTGGCTGATATGCGTGACCCGATTGATAACCGCCCTTATCTGGCTGAATTTTTTTCGGCCAAAGACTTGACAAACTCCAAAATTTCTGCTAACCTTGTAGTAGAATGGGAATCCGTGTCGGCCTACGAACCCTCTTTTTGAATCTTTCTCAAGAAAAAAAATTTTAACCCGAATTGCCGGTAGTAGCTAAACTAAGAGCAGTACCACGGGAAACGGTGATTATGGAAGTTATTTGCACGCGTCCCCACTGTCCGAGACCGCGTAATCAGTGCCTAGACCTAGACGATAGCAATCGCTTAACCTCGATCGAGCAGAAATATTGTATTACTTGCGGGATGCCATTAATTTTGGGGGGACGTTATTTGCCAGAACGTCTATTGGGACAAGGGGGATTTGGTGCGGCATTTTTAGCAGTAGATCGTTATAGTCCCAAAAAAGCTAAATGTGTAATCAAACAATTTCAACCCTCTGGTAATTTAAGTCCCCAAGCTTTAGAAAAAGCGAAAAATTTATTTTTTCAAGAAGCGCACGTTTTAGAAGATTTAGGACGAGAACATCCCCAAATCCCGGATCTCTATGCTTTTTTTCCCTTAAAAGTCAAGAATCAATTAACGGGAGAAGAAGAACAATTTTTCTATCTGGCCCAGGAATATATCGACGGTAAAAACTTAGAAGAAATTCTCCAACAGCAACAAAAACCCTTTCAAGAAAGTGAAGTTAAAAACATTCTCAAAGAACTACTTCTTATCCTCAAATTTATTCATGAAAATGGTTCCATTCACCGGGATATAAAACCATCTAACATCATGCAGTCTAAAAATGGCCGCCTCTATTTACTCGATTTTGGGGCAGTAAAACAGGCGACTAATAACCCTAGTAATACACAAGAGAAATCCACAACAATTTATTCAGCCGGATTTGCTCCTCCCGAACAACAATTAGGCAATCAGGTATCAGCATCCACAGATTTATATGCCCTAGCAGCTACCTGTGTTATGCTTTTAACTAATCGCGAGCCTGATGATCTATACGATTCGCAAAAACAGCTATGGAATTGGCAAAATTACGCCCCTAATATCAGTGCAGATTTAGCCCGAGTATTCAATAAAATGTTACTAGCAAATCCCCGGGATAGATTTCAATCCTGTGGAGAAGTTTTAACCGCTTTAAATCCTCCTGCTCCACCTTCCCCAATTCCCCCATCTCCTCCACCTTCCCCAATTCCCCCATTTTCTCCAGTGATGAGAAAAACTTCCCGCTTTTCTCTTGGGGAAACTTTCGCTAATGCTGCCTTTACAGGATTTGAAGGGACATTATTAGTAATTGCCTTACATAGCTTAGTCCCCTCGGTAGGAATTATCATCGCCTTTATGATCTTAGGTGGCTTAGTTTTGACATTATTTAAAAAAGTGATTGAAGGAAAAGATCTACCAATTATCGCAGTAATTACCCTCGCTTTCCTGTTAATTCCGCAACTGCAAGGAACTCTAAGTTTTCCTGAAATTGCTATCATTGCCGTAATGGCAGCCATTGGAGCAATTGCTATTACTGCCTTTTTCCGGTTAATATATCAGATAATTTTGCGATTATTTTAAAACCCTGAAAGTTGCCAAATTATCATCACTACCGCCGGTAATCGTGCCACCGAGGTCTAAAATAGTTTGCAGATAGTCGAGGACTTCCTGAGAAATTAACTCACCCGGCATCAAAACGGGAATACCGGGGGGATAGGGACAGATAACATCAGCGCTAAGACGATCGAGGGCATTTTTCTGGGATACTATCTCCGTAGTGGCAAAAAAAGCCTTTCTAGGAGAAATAGCCGAATTTCCCGCGACTGGGGGAGGAGTCGGGGGTAAACTGGTAGAGGAAGGGGATTTAAGACACTGAAAAGCAGCAATGAGGCGATTAATATGTTCGCGATGGTTGCCGATGGAGATAATAAAAGTAAGTTGGTTGAAAGTCGGTAATTCTGCGGTGACAGCGTATTTTTCTCGCAAAATATCGTCTATTTCGTAACCAGTTAAGCCAAAATTTTTGACAATTACCGTTAAACGAGTGCGATCAAACCAGTGACAACCCGGGATAGAATGGGGAAAGTCTAAAACAGAGATATTAGGAATTTTATCGAGTTCTTTTCGGGCAGTAGCGGCTAAATCGAGGGTTTTGCTCAGTAAATCTAGTCCTTGCGTCGCCATTTGCTTTCTAGCACTATCAAGGGAGGCGAGAAGCAAATAACTAGGGCTAGTGGTTTGAACTAATTGTAAGGCTCGATCGACTTTTTCGGAACTAATGCGATCGCTTTTTAAGTGTAACATCGATGCTTGAGTTAAGGCCCCCAAAACCTTATGGGTGGACTGAATAGCCATATCAGCACCGAGAGAGAGGGCAGCGGGAGGTAAATCGGGATGAAAGGCAAAATGGGCCCCGTGAGCCTCATCGACGAGCAGCGGGATGGAATAATGATTGGTAATCTGGGCGATAGTTTTTAAGTCACAGCAAACCCCTTGATAGGTGGGAGAGACCACCATCACCGCTTTAGCGTCGGGATGAAGTTTTAGGGCATTTTCGAGGGATTGGGGGGTTATATTTAAATTTAGATCGATAGTGGGATTATATTCGGGATTGATAAAGATGGGTTGCGCTCCGGAGAGAATTAAGCCCGAAATTGCCGATTTATGAATATTTCTCGCCAAAATAATTTTATCTCCCTCGCCGCAAGTGGCTAAAATCGCCGCAATAATGCCACAACTGGAACCATTGACTAAAAACCAGCTTTTATCTGCCCCAAATGTCTCGGCTGCTAAAATTTGCGCTTCTTTAATCACTCCCGTCGGGGCAAACAAATTATCCAGGTCGGGTAATTCGGGTAAATCGGCTTTAAAGACGCTTTTTCCCAGTAAATTACTTAAATCTTCCCCGATTCCTTCCCCCTGCTTATGCCCTGGCGCATAAAATGGTACATCTAAACTATTGACTTTTTTTTGCAGTTGTGCTAACAACGGAGCGGATTCTGGGGAAGGCATTTTTGGAAGGGAGTGGGGGGTTTGTCAGTTATCAGTAATCAGTAAACAGTAATTAGTGAAGATTGATCGGTGAATATAGCGTTTTTCAGTCTGCTGAGGTACAAAAGTTATAGGTTTTAGGCAAAAGGCAAAAGGCAAAAGGGAAGAAAAATAGGTGTACCTCACTAGCTTAGGAAACGCTATAATATCATTTAAAACTTAAAACTTAAAACTTAAAACTTAAAACTTATCACTTTAATCTGATAACTGATAACTGATAACTGATCACTGATAACTGTTAACTATCTGTGCCTAACATTTGCAGTTTATATAAACTAGCGTAGAGGCCGTCTTTAGTTAATAAATCTTCATGGGTTCCCGATTCGACTAATTCCCCACGTTTAAGGACAAGAATTCGATCGACATCGCGAATAGTGGAGAGACGATGGGCGATAATAATAGCAGTACGATCGACTAAAATCTGTTCTAAAGCTTCTTGAATTAATACTTCTGTTCCCACGTCTAAACTAGCGGTAGCTTCATCTAAAACTAGAATTTCGGGGTTACGAATAGCGACTCTTGCAAAAGCGAGTAATTGTTTTTGTCCTCCCGATAAATTTGCACCCCGTTCCCGTAAAAGAGTATGATAACCGTCGGGTAACTCCTCGATAAAGTGATCGATATTAGTTAATTTAGCCGCTGCCTTAACTTGCTCAAAATCATAAATTTCCCCTAAGGTAATATTGCGAGTAACATCTCCAGCAAAAAGAAAAGTTTCTTGGAGAATGACACCGATATAACGTCTTAATTCCGCTTGGGGAAGATAACGGATATCGATACCATCCACTAGAATTCTGCCCTTACTTGGTTCATAAAGACGACAAAGAAGACGAATAATCGAACTTTTTCCCGCACCAGTCGGACCGACTAAAGCGACTTTTTCCCCCGGATGAATGGTAAAATTGAGACCTTTGATAATATATTCATCGGGTTTATAACCAAACCAAACATTTTCAAAAATAATCTCGCCAGTTTTAAGTTTTTCTGGAAAAGAAATCTCTTTATAATTGTTAAAATCGGTGATTTCAATGGGAATACTAATTAATTCCCCAATGCGTTCGATCGCAGTAAAACCGGATTGAAACATGGTAAATTTTTCGGCAAACTGACGCAGGGGATTAAAGAGACGTTGGGAGAATAAAATAAAAGCCGATAAAACCCCAAAATCAATGGTTTTCTGGAGAATAAAAATACCGCCTAACCATAATACTCCTCCCACGGCAATTAATCCGATCCATTCCAGAGTAGCTGAAACGGCCGAATCATAAAAAATGGTTTTATCTAGGGATTGACGATAGTGAGTATTGGTAGAGCGAAACATTTCAGAGTTAAAGCGTTCGCGGCGAAATAATTGAACAATATTAACTCCGACTACATTTTCCTGTAATTGGGCATTAAGTTTTGATAATTCCTCGCGTACTTGATAGTTAGCGCTGCGGTATTGTTTTTGGAAAAAGACAATTAAAGTAGTGACGGGAAATAACATCAACACCAACAATAGAGCTAATTGCCATTGCAGGGTAAACATGGTGATGATAATAACTAAAATATTGACAAAATCACTGACAACTCCGATCGCCCCACTAGCAAAAACTTCTCCTAATGCTTCCACATCGCTGGTTAAACGAGTGACTAAACGTCCCACGGGAGAGCGATCAAAAAAACTAGAGGAAAGGGAAGTAACATGGGTAAATAAATCTTCCCGGACATTAGCAGTAATTGACTGACCAACTTTCTGCACTAGATAACCTTGTGTTGTCCCTAAAATCAATCGTAAAATAATCGAAACCGACAGGATAATAATTAGGGTGTTAATGGCTGCTGTTAAGGGCATTCGAGCCAAAAAATCCCAAGTTTGTTCCTTTTGCAAAAGGGAGACCGCTTGACCGATAATTAAAGGCTGGACTGCTCCCGTGAGAGATAGGGGAAAAAGAAGTATTAATGACCAAAATAGCAGCGCTTTTTCCTTTTTTGCGTAGGGAAGTAATCTTAATAACAAGCTCCAGTCATTTTCTTTGACCGGAGGGGACACAGGGGGGGATGATGAAGTCATATTCTCGGCAGCTGGGGAGAAATTACGCCCCTATTGTTAACTTTTCTAACAGGCGATCAATCTGAAAATGTTCCTCCATTAATTGTCGAATACAAGCAACTTTTACCTGTTCCTGTAAGCGAATCTTCCCGAAGGCCTGATCGACGATTTCCACGGTGGTGAGAGTATCTAAATTTACCGAGAGAATCGGTACTTCTAAATCCTCGGCCCTGCCCAAAATTAGGGGATCTGGAGAGATGGAACCAGTTAAGATTAAACAGGTGGTGGAAGTTTCTAGGGCAGCCAACTGGAGGTCTGTGCGATCGCCACCCGTAATCACAGCCATATTTTCTCCCTTGCGAAAATATTCTAAAGCGGCGTTGACATTCATCGCCCCGATCGCTAAACTTTCTACCATCCAATCTAAACGATCGGGCCGACATAATACCTTTGCCCCTAAAAGATGGACAATTTCCCGAACACTAATACTACGCAATAATTTACTAGCGGGTAACAATCCTAAAACCTCCACACCTTGGCCCGCGAGATAGGGTTTGAGGAGGGATTGTACTTCCTCCCAATCATCGGTGGGAATATCGCTAATTACTACCCCCAGCAGTTGATTATTTAATTCCCGTTGCGCTTTCAGCAGACTCTCGGCAATTAGGGGAGAACTATAGCGGGCCACCAATAGGATCGGAGTCTGGAGAATTTTGGCCATCTCCCCCATCGATAACTGAAAAATACTACCTTCCCAGAGAGTCCCCGGTCCTTCGAGGAGGGTAATATCACTGTTAACCCGATCCTCCAGATAACCAGCAAGAACATTGCCGTAGTCCTGTTTATCTACACCTTGCAGACGTTTAGCAACGGAATCTACATCTGTATAGATCACGGGTAAACGCAGCTGTTCGGGGGATAATTCTAGTAATTGCCGAATAAATTCTACATCCTCATCGACCAATTGCCCATCAATGTATCCCGGACAATTGCCCACTGGTTTGCCGTAACTTATCTCTAGTCCTTTTTGTCGCAAGAGATGTGCTAGACCGACGACAGTTCCCGATTTACCACTGAGGGGTTCTAGGGAAGAGATAAGTATAGATTTGGCTGATTTGGCCACGATTTGCTCCTTTTAACCCGTAAAATCCCGACTTTTATTCTTCAAATCGCAGCAGTTTCCGATAAAATCCCTGCGAAAAGTCGGCCGAACCTAGCTGCCTAAAGGTTTTAATCGCATCAATGAGATATTCGATAAACTCGGCGTTAATAATCGTCATCTCATAGCTTAGGTCGGCCTGTCCTTCAAATTGTAAACGACAACGGGTCAATTCCGAGGGCAATTTTGATACATACCAAGACGCTACAAAAGGAATCCCATTACCGCTTTCTATGCGACGACGACCTTCTAAAGCTCCTGCTTGATATAAAGTGATCGCATAGGGCAGAATACTATGTTTGTCCTTGGCATAGTAGGGCATATATACTACCACATCGGACCTATTAGCGGGTTCTAATTGTTCGATAGTCGCCATGATTTAGTTAATTCTTTGGTTTACAGCCAAGTTAACATTGATACTGATATTTTTCAGCAATTTTAACCGACCACTCCCACTGATTGTCTCGATCAGCAGATTTTACCCCCAGATCATCCCTCTATACTGAGGTTATTATCGAGTATAACTGGCATACTAACCCGAAAAACCGTGCCAGGATAGAGGGAACTTGTTCCCTCGGGATTAGGACTGATAAATTCAATCGTCCCCCCCATGCTGGTAATTAATTCTTTGGCGATCGCTAAACCCAATCCCGTACCCGCTATATCTCCCCCTGCTTGCACTCCCCGGTAGTAACGTTGAAAAATTCTTTCTTGATCGCTTCTTGGAATACCATAACCCGTGTCTTTAAAAACAATTTCTACACTATTCTTAACATTTTTTACCTCGACGGTGACTTTTCCGCCCGCAGGAGTATATTTGAGGGCATTATCAATTAAATTGCTGAATACTTCCCGCAAACTGGGGATATTAGCCCGAATAAGTGGTACATCTTCCCCGTAAATCGTTTCTAGACCGAGATTTCTCTCTTTTGCTACCGCTTGGGCCGAAAGGAGCAGCGGATCGAGAAGATCATGGAGATCGATCGGAGTTAGCTGAGTGCTGCCAGCAGGCAGCAGAAAGGCAGCGGGGGAAGATTGCGCTTGCAGGAGAGGAATATCGACGGTGGGGTAATTTTCGCTTTCTTGCTGGATTTGTGCCTCAAATCCAGCGATTAAGTCCCGAACTCGATCGCTTTCCCTCAGGATACCAGTAATGGCCGTATCGTCACCCTCTTCGGCTAAAAGCCTTTTGAGTAGAAGTTTACCAAAGGTTTTTAAAGCGGTGAGGGGATTGCGGATTTGATGGAGAAAGGTATCGAGGCGCTGACGTTGCCATTGTCGATAATAACGTTCTTCTCCCAATTGGCGATCGAGTACACAGGCTAAAGCAAGGGTTTGGGTAATTTTTTCCATCTGGGTTAATTCCCAACTTTGCCAAGGTCGTTTTTCTCGGGTTGTCACCAATAATCCGACCATACCCTCTTCATACATTAAGGGTAAAAACAAGCGATGACCGCTGACGGTCTCCTGATTACTCCACAGATGGGATAAATCCTCTAACTTAACCGCAGTTAACAAGTCTGCTGCTGGTTGCCCTGGTTGCAAGGAAAGCCGCTTTTTTGGGGAAGAAGATGGATTAAAAGGCGGATAAACAACGACTGGGATTAAATTACTCGATAAAGGTTCCGTTAAATAAACTGCACTTCTGTCCGTTTCCATTTGCTCCCGCAAAAGTTCCATCTGTGCCTGACACAGAGCAATAAAATCATCACTCAGGGGAGTCCTGGAAGGGAAAGAGAAGGGCATACCAAGAAAGTAAAAAGTAAAAAATCAGAAAACCTAGATACAGCTAGGGTTGCGAGTTTTATTTCCCAGTGTAAATAGGGAAGAATGACCCTCCTCTTGAGTCGAGGGCAACCGGCAAAAACCAGTTATAACAAGGGTTTGGTCACTATTTTAGGGGTGGATCACAGCATATATTAAAAAAAGTTTAAGAATAATAAGTTTTGTATCGATATTTGTGGGTGTGTTTTTGTCAGAAAAACTTAAACATAGTCTCAGTCTAGCTTCTAGTCAAATTTGTCTGTAATTAAGTTTGTGAGGGACACTTGATTTCTTGGTCTAGAAGGGATATAATCGCTACGGCTTTTGTAACTATCATTACAACGATTAGCCAAAACAGGAGGTAATTGGGTTGGCCAGAAAACGGAAACGTAAGAGTCGCCGTCGTCAAGAAGGACGTAAGATACTTGAACTTGTACCCCAGTATAGTATTGAAAGTGGCGAAGATAAACCCGTAACTGCGGCGCGTAAGTATATTCAAGCTATAGGCATTAGCCCACCAGCTTTATTGATTGTCAAGCGTAACGAGCATACAACCGATCGCTATTTCTGGGCTGAAAAAGGACTGTTTGGAGCGCAATATGTGGAGGAAAACCACTTCCTTTTCCCAAGTTTGCGCGACCTGCAGCCCCAGCCCCAGCCCGTCAAAGCACCGGTAGCAGTTGCTAAATAACTCAAAGGACTATTGATCATATCATGGAAAGTAAACTCGTTCACTGAAAAGTAAACGAGTTTTTTTTGTCTGAGGCCTAGGAATCAGCCATCAGCGAAAAGCTGATGGCTAAAGATAGGAAATCTGAAGATGAAAAACAGCCAAGTTTTAGGCGACATTACCTGCTGTGGTCGTAATAATTTGACGTACTTGAGCATCGGTCAGATTCGGATTGGCACTCAACATTAAGGCCACTACTCCAGCTACATGAGGTGCTGCCATAGAGGTTCCATTCAAGAAACCATAGCCACCATTAGGGAGAGTAGAATACACTTGCACGCCTGGAGCGGTGACATACCTCATCGAAGAATTGGAGCCAGCACGATTGGAGAAGGAAGCCATCTGGTTAGAACTATTAACGGCACCTACGGCAAGACCCCAAGAGGTGGCACTGGAAGCGGGATAACCAGGTTGAGCCGCCCCCTCATTACCGGCGGCCATAACCACAATAACACCGCGACTGCTGGCATACTGGAGGGCTGATTGAACCGCACTGTCAGTGCTACCACCCCCCAAACTCATATTAATTACATCAGCACCGTTGTCCACAGCGTAGCGAATTCCTTGGGCAACGCCACTATAGCTGCCACTACCAGAATCGCTCAAAACTTTCACTGGCATAATTCTGGAATTGTAGGCCACACCAGTGGCCCCGAAACCATTATTAGCAGCAGCAATGGTTCCCGCCACATGGGTACCATGGCGGTTGCCATCTAAAGTGTTATTATTGCCGTTGGCAAAGTTCCAGCCATAAACGTCATCAACATAACCGTTGGCATCATTATCGATACCGTCATTGGCAATTTCGCCCGCATTCGTCCAAATATTGCCCGCTAAGTCGGCATGATTGCGGTCAACTCCTGTATCTAGCACAGCAACAACAATTCCCTGTCCTGTATAACCTCTTGCCCAAGCTTCCGGAGCATTAACTAAGTTAACTCCCCAGTCATTAGCACCGCCAAAAGTGGGAACATCGGCAAAAGGACTTTGATTCAAGGCTCCAGCGACGGCTCTCGCGGCATTAACTAAACCGTATCCTGAAATGGCACTATATCCGGGTGTGACTGTGGCTGTGGTAGCCGACAGACTTAAGTTATAGTTAGTGCTGCCACTGTAGGGATAAACCCAGACATAGTAAGTACCCGCACTGAGTTGACGAGTAATACTCTCACTGCTGGTACTGCCATTAGTGGAGCTAGTAATTACACTGCCATTACTATCTAATAAGGACACATCAGCATCGGCACTTAATCCCGTTAAGTTGAGGCTAAAGTCGCTACTGGTTTCTAAACTAAAACGATAGTAATCATTGCTGTCTGTAGAACCAACAAAATCGCTGTAGCTGGTGGGAGTTGCTCCAATGGTGATATCACGCGCTGTTGCTAAGGTATTACCAGCGTTATCAGGAATCGTTGCAGAAGCGGCAGCTAAACTTAAGTTATAGTTAGTGCTGCCACTGTAGGGATAAACCCGGACATAGTAAGTACCCGCATTCAGTTGACGAGTAATACTCTCACTGCTGGTACCGCCATTCGTGGATTTAGTAATCACACGGCCGTTACTGTTTAATAAGGACACATCAGCATCGGCACTTAATCCTGTTAAATCCAGGCTAAAGTTGCTAGTGGTTCCTAAACTAAAACGATAGTAATCATTGGTGTCTGTAGAACCAACGAAATCGCTGTAGGTGGTGGGAGTCGCTCCAATGGTGATATCACGCGCCGTTGCTAAGGTGTTATCTAAGGTAGTAAAATCAAGGCTCTCTACTTCTTCTTTGAAAAGAGATGTGGCTCGATTAGTGGCTGTAGTGGGAAAAATTGATGACTTATTCCCCGCTAGGAATTTCTGAAAATCTGAGGAATCTAGACCATCTATGTAGTTATAGATGTCGTTGGCGGCAAAGTTATCTATCATGGTGTTCTGGTCCTTTTTTAGTGGTTAGATGGCTGAAAGAACAATCAATAAGATTATGATCAGACAGACAATACTTGTCGGCTTTTGGGTGAGTCCCCAAAAGAGTAGGCCAATTCAAATCTGAATTGCATTACTGTCCGAGTTTATACGCCAATTCAAACCTGGATTTCACCACTCTCTGATCCTATTTCATACAATAACTTGAATGGGGTTCGATAGTCAAGATATTCTCGAGTACATATAAATTACAAATTATTAATTATGAATTATGAAGTGGGGAGTGGGGTGATGGGATTATAAATTATGAATTATGAATTATGAATTATGAAGTCGGGAGTGGGGTGATGGGATTATAAATTATGAATTATGAAGTGGGGAGTGGGGTGATGGGAGCAGGGAGCTTTTTTTTCAGTGGTCAGTAAACAGTAATCAGTGAACTGAAAACTCACATCTGAATAATACCAAATTTCTAAATCTATGACAGACATCCACGCTCGAATGCTTGCCAAACCTGCATTCGTTGTGAAGCGAATAAAGAAAAATGGTATAACTGACTCCTGACTCCTGATGGCTGACAGCTAACGAATGTTACGATTGTTACAATATCTTGACATTAATTCTGATACCCTGACAATGTGTCAATCTGTGCAGTAATGGGGCAGAAATTCAAGTGGTATCGATCCATATTTCTATTGTTGAGGGCAACCCGCACTTGCGATCGCTATTAGCTTGGCATCTGCAACAGGCCGGTTATTTGGTCAATCAATCGGCAACCCTGCAAAGTGCGCGTCAAGCTTTCCTTCACCGTCAACCAACCTTAGCAATTATCGATTCCGACTTACCCGACGGGGATGGAATCGAACTCTGCCGTTGGCTTTATCAACAAAAACAGTCTTTAATACTGATTCTTTCGGCCCGTAATGGTGAAAAAGATGTGGTCAATGGTTTAAAAGCGGGGGCCGACGACTACCTGAAAAAGCCCTTTGGAATGCAAGAATTTATGGCTAGGGTAGAAGTGTTAACCCGTCGTTTAGGCAGTAGGGCCGCTCCCCTACACTTGGATTATGGGCAATTAAAAATAGATTTAGCCCAACGACGGGTACAATTTCGAGGGGAGTATATCGAATTAACGCCCCAAGAATTTAGCCTACTCTACGTTTTAGCCCAAGCGGAGGGAACACCCCTATCAAGAGCCGATTTGCTGCGTCGCGCTTGGCCAGAGGAAATAGATAATCCCCGGACAATTGATACTCATGTTCTCTCTCTGCGGAAAAAAATCGAAACCGATCCCAGACAACCTAATTTAATTCAAACCGTCCGCAACGTCGGCTATCGTTTCAATCTAGAAATGTTGGCCGAGATCAATTCAGCTTTAGAAGCTAATATTATTGCTTCCACCAAAGGCAATCATAACGGTCATTCCATGAGTAAAATTCCTGTTCACAATGTTAGTCGTTAATTCTGCCTTTGTCCGACCAATGAGCAGATTTTTTGCTGAAATCGTCTCCTAACCACTGAATCGAAGCAAGGAGACGAAGGGCAAATTAAACCATAGTCACCATTGACCGATCCGCTTGTTGCTGAAATTCCGTCAATAAACGCCGGAATTCGTCGCCGTCAATGGTTTCCTGTTCAATCAGTATATCCACCAAGCGATCAATCGCCACACGATTGTCAAGGATAAGTTTTGTTGCTAAATCGTGGCATTGCTTGACAAGTTCCCGCACTTGTGCATCAATTTTTGCCATCATCGCGAAAGAATGGTCGGCATGATAACCAGCACCAGCACCACCGAGATAGGAATTACCATCCTCTTCTAGGGCAATCAATCCCAATTCCGACATTCCCAGACGCGTTACCATCTGTCGGGCCAGATAGGTAATTTTTTCAATATCATTACCGGCACCGGTGGTCACTTCATCCTCACCGAAGACACATTCCTCCGCTACCCGTCCCCCTAATAGTCCCGCAATTCGGGCTAATAACTGGGAACGACTGGTTAAACTCTGTTCTTCATCGGGAGTGAACCAAGTTAACCCCTGCGCTTGACCCCGGGGAATCAGGGTAACTTTTTCCACTCGATCGTGACCAGGACAGAGACTAGCGACAATCGCATGGCCCACTTCATGATAGGCGATCAAACGCTTGGCTTTACTATCCACTAAAGCGCGCCCTTCCATACCGGCCACAATCCGATCGATCGCATCGTTGACCTCCTCCATAGTAATCGCCTCTTTGCGCCGTCTAGCGGTAAAAATTGCCGCTTCGTTGAGCATATTCGCCAAATCTGCCCCAGTAAAACCCGGTGTGCGCCGGGCGATCGCCTCCAGAGCCACATCAGCAGCCACCTTTTTATCGCGAGAATGAACCTCTAAAATGGCCAAACGTCCCTTAGAATCTGGATAATCCACCACCACCTGTCGATCAAAACGACCCGGACGCAGCAAGGCCGAATCCAAAACATCAGGGCGGTTGGTGGCGGCAATGACGATAATGCCAGTATTGCCCTCAAAACCGTCCATTTCCGTCAATAATTGGTTCAGGGTTTGTTCCCGTTCATCATTACCTCCCCCATAACCGATCCCTCGTTGACGACCAACGGCATCAATTTCATCGATAAAAACCAAACAAGGGGCATTTTCCTGGGCTTTTCGGAACAGATCTCGCACTCGCGACGCACCAACCCCGACAAACATCTCGACAAATTCCGACCCAGAGATGCTGAAAAAAGGTACTCCTGCTTCTCCTGCGATCGCTTTAGCCAGTAAAGTTTTCCCCGTCCCCGGTGGACCAATTAACAGGACTCCTTTGGGGATTTTCGCACCAATAGCCGTAAATTTTTCCGGTTGTTTGAGGAATGTTACCACTTCCTCTAGATCTTCCTTGGCCTCATCCACACCCGCCACATCATTGAATTCTATGCCGGTTTTCGCCTCCATCTGAAACCGCGCCCTTGATTTACCGAAGTTCATCGCTTGACCGGAAGCATTAGCAGAACGACGGATAATAAACACCAATAATCCCAAGACAAGAATAATCACTAACAGGTTAGTGAGAACATTGATCAAGGCCGAATTGTCAGTGCTAGGGAGAATGCCGTACTCAATTTTTTTAGCATCGAGTCTCTTGATTAATTCGGGATTTTGGTCAAATAAATTGACTTCTTTCGGGGGATCCTTGTCCGTTTGACCGACGAGGGTAACTGCTGCCTGCTGCAAAGAAGGATTGATTTCCACCTTTTTTACCTTGCCTTGCTCGATTTTCTCTAACAATTCACCGTAGGTGAGGGTATTTTGGTTTTTTTGACTCCAAGCAGGATTGACATGGCCAAAGGTTTGCAGAATCATCCAAGTGGTGACAATCCCTTTCCATACTGGCCGATGACCACGATTCTTAGCTGACTTGGCTCTAACTACGGTGAGCGGAGATTTTTGATCCATAATTGACTCTATATCTAGTTACCCTGTATTCATTGTGACAGATCGACTCGATCGTGACCACTGTTCTGTTTTTCCCCAAGCACGACCCTGAGGGCAAATAGTGATGACGGTTTTTTGCTATACTGTATTCAGCTAGGTGGTCTAACAACTGCCTATCCCAATCACTAACAGTTTAGGGAAGTGGGTTTCGCCCGCTTTTTTTATTGTCTAAATCATGACCCATCCGCTCATCCCCGACCTGCTGCACCTAGCCACCCCTATCGCTGAAAACTTGGGGCTAGAAGTGGTCGATATCGTTTTTCAAACCAATAAAAGGCCTCCCGTCCTGCGCGTCGATATTCGCAATCTTGCGGGAGATACTGGTTTAGAGGACTGTGAGCAGATGAGTCGGTCTTTAGAAACCGCCCTCGACAATCAAGAAATCTTACCAGGGGCCTACGTTTTGGAAATATCTAGCCCCGGCATTTCTCGACAACTGAGCAGCGAACGCGAATTTCAGTCTTTTAAAGGTTTTCCCGTCATCATTACCGGCCAGGATAGCCAGGGAAAACCAAAAGAATGGCGCGGAAAACTGCAAGGTAGAGATGAGCAGTCTATTTATCTTAACCAAAAGGGTCGCTCCCTGACCATCGATCGCACTACTGTCATCAGCGTCCGTTTAGATGAGCAGCGGGATCATCAGTAATCAGTAATCAGGGATAAAGATCAAGATAAATAACTAACTAACTGATTAACTTAAAACTTATATCTGATAACTGATAACTGATATAAGGCTAAAAAACTAATAACTCAAAAGTCAGGAGAAAAAATAATTATGGCTACCGTTAATTTGCCCGGTTTGAAAATAATGCTCGAAGAAATTAGCCAACGACATAATCTGCCCAAAAATGCCGTACAGGAGGCTTTGCGCGAGGCCCTGATCAAGGGTTACGAACGTTATCGCCGCTCCCAAAGTTTAGAAAAAGCCGCTCAATTTCATGAAGATTATTTCAATAACTTTGATGTGGAATTAGACGTAGAAGAAGAAGGCTTTCGTATCCTTTCGACTAAAACTATTGTGGAAGAAGTGACCAATCCTGACCATCACATCGGTCTTAAAGAAGTGCAGGAAGTGGCCGATGAAGCCCAATTAGGAGATGAAGTAGTTCTTGATGTCACCCCCGACCAAAGAGAATTTGGTCGCATGGCGGCGATTCAAACTAAACAGGTTTTACTGCAAAAACTGCGGGATAACCAACGCAAAATGATTCAAGAGGAGTTCCAAGATCTGGAAGGAACCGTTTTACAGGCCCGGGTCGTCCGTTTTGAAAGACAGGCCGCTATTGTCATGGTACAAAGTACCTACGGTCAACCGGAAGTGGAAGCAGAACTACCCAAACGGGAACAGCTGCCCAACGATAACTATCGCGCCAACGCCACCTTTAAAGTTCTGCTCAAAAAAGTCTTGGAAGGTTCTCAACGCGGCCCGCAATTAATTGTTTCCAGAGCAGCGGCAGGCTTGGTAGTATATTTGTTTGCCAACGAAGTTCCCGAAATCGAAGAGGAAATCGTGCGTATTGTCGCCGTCGCTCGGGAAGCTAATCCCCCCTCCCGTCACGTTGGTTCGCGGACAAAAATCGCCGTCGATACCCTAGAAAGAGACGTGGATCCGGTTGGAGCTTGTATTGGGGCCAGAGGTTCGCGGATTCAAGCCGTGGTAAACGAATTGCGGGGGGAAAAAATCGACGTGATTCGCTGGTCTCCAGATCCCGCCACCTACATCGCCAATGCCCTTAGTCCCGCCCGTATTGACCAAGTTTTGTTCACTAATGCCGAAGAAAGACAAGCATTGGTACTGGTGGCACAGGATCAATTAAGTTTAGCGATTGGCAAAGAAGGGCAGAACGTGCGTTTAGCCGCCCGTCTGACGGGCTGGAAAATCGATATTAAGGATATCGCCCTCTATAAAGGCGAACAGGAATTAAAGACCGATGAAAACGACCCAGAAACGCAGGATTTAGACCAAGAATGAACCCCTTCCTCAACTATCGACGCTGTATTAGCTGCCGTCTCTTCGCCCCGAAAGAATCCTTTTGGCGAATTGTCCGACTACACCCGTCCGGACAGATACAATTAGATCAAGGAATGGGAAGGGCTGCCTATATCTGTCCGCAACCTAACTGCCTGCAATTAGCCAGGCAAAAAAATCGTCTCGGACGCGCCCTAAAAGCCAATATTCCCGAAACGCTCTATGAATCCTTGCAAAAGCGCCTCGGTACTGCCAAGCAAGGTAGTCCAAATCAGGATTAAAATTGACGATCATAGCCACAAAATCGTTAGCATGGAAAGGGGCAGTCCTGACAGGATCAAAAAATCAGCCAAATTATAGGATCACTAACACTTTAGCCGGGGGATAATGGATGAGTAACGCGAAAGTCAGAATTTACGATTTATCAAAAGAATTGAATCTAGACAACAAAGACATTTTGGATATCTGTGACCAGTTGAACATCGAGTACAAGAGCCACAGTAGCACGATCAGCGAAGAGGATGCCCAACGCATCAAAGCGATTGCGGCAAAGGGAGTTATTTCGAGTACCAGTAAAAATAGCACGGGTCAGCGAGAATCGGCTATTCCCGCCGAAGAAAAAAAACAAAAGATTTTAGCCCTGCATAAACACAACCGCCCCGAAACCGGCGAAGAAGGGGAAATCTATCCCGGTCCTGCTGGTTCCTCAGCTAAACCGACTTTAATCAATCCTCCCCGTCCCCCAGTTAAACCCCTGGTTGCTGCCCCAGGGCGCGACGGTGCGGCCGAAAAAACCCCCCCCACCGCTGCAGAGATGCCATTTCAGTCCGCCAGTGTTAAAGAAACCCCGACCGAAACCCCGCTAGTGCCAGAAGTATCCCTCACCTTAATCGCCCCACCTAATCGACCTTCCCTCACCCCGAAACCACGCCCAGGCAGCACCTCAGGCCGGCCAGAACCCCGATCTAAAAATGCCCCCGGCGGTAACGACAGCCCCCCTTACCCCCTTCGGCTTGGCTCAGGGCAAGCCGAGCTAAGTCGAAGGGGGGGAGAAAAACGCGAGCGCGGCGAGAGCGAGAACCTCCCTAGCCCTGAAGGCAGGGTTAGCTTGGCTAAACCAGAAAAACCGACCCTCAACCGCAAACCCGACGGAAAAAGCCCAAAATTGGCGGAACCAGCCAGAGAAGTGCGGGAGACGGTGGAATTGAAACGCCCAGTTCGCCCCGGTTTACCCACTAAAATCTCGGCTACTGGCGAGCAAGAGGCCGATACTACCAAGAAATCCGGTGTTGATGGCACAGAAATCGATACAGATACCGGACTGCTCGGAGCAGACGGGTTGAAAAAACTCAAACGACCGACCATGCCCCCTCGCATGGCCAAAAAATCTAGCTGGGAAGAAGAGGAAGAAGAAGAGAAAAAAGCGGCCAAAACCGCTAAAACTGCCGGCAAAAACAAACGCCGCACCCAAGCCCTCTTTGAAGATGATGATGATCTAGAATCGGAACTATCCGGGTTAATCAATAGCCCCAGTTTTACCCTTTCCACCGCTCGTCCCCCCAAACCGCCCAGCGCGAAAGCAACCACCCCTAGCACTCCCACAGCAGTCAAAGTTAAGCGGCCCAGTAAACCAACCGCCCACACCGGCAGCTCGAAAAGCGAGCGCCAAGAACCCCAAGAGGAAAAACGCCCGGAAAGCATCGTCATCACTGGCAGTCTTACCGTGCGCGACCTCTCGGAATTGATGAAAGTCCCAGAAACCGAGATCATCAGAACCCTATTTTTTAAAGGGATGGCGGTTAATATCACCCAAACTCTCGACGTGGACACCATCGAAATGATCGCCAGGGACTTCGAGATGGCCGTGGAAACCCCCAGCACCCAGTCGGCGGCGATCAAAACCACGGAAATGATCGATGTCTCCGACTGGGAAAGTCTCCAGCGTCGTCCTCCCGTCGTCACCATTATGGGTCACGTTGACCACGGCAAAACCACCCTCCTCGACTCGATCCGCAAAACCAAAGTCGCCCAAGGAGAAGCCGGCGGCATCACCCAGCACATCGGTGCTTACCACGTCGATGTGGAACATAACGGCAAACCGGAACAGATTGTCTTTTTGGATACCCCTGGCCACGAAGCTTTTACTGCTATGCGCGCCCGCGGGGCGAGAGTCACCGATATAGCGGTACTGGTGGTGGCCGCCGATGATGGCGTACAACCCCAAACGAAAGAGGCAATTAGTCACGCCAGGGCCGCCGAAGTCCCCATCGTGGTGGCGATTAACAAAGTCGATAAACCTTCCGCTAACCCCGACCGGATTAAACAGGAATTGACCGAACAGGGACTGGTGGCCGAAGATTGGGGCGGTGAGACGATCATGGTTCCCGTTAGCGCCCTGCGGGGGGAAAATCTCGATAATCTGCTGGAAATGATCCTCTTAGTGGCAGAAGTAGAGGAATTGGTCGCTAACCCCGATCGCTTGGCTAAGGGAACCGTGATCGAAGCTAACCTCGATCGCACCAAAGGTCCCGTGGCTACCCTACTCGTCCAGAATGGTACTCTCCGCGTCGGTGATAGCATCGTCGCTGGTTCCGTTTTTGGTAAAATTCGGGCGATGATCGATGACCGCGGCCAAAAAGTCGAAGCGGCCACCCCCTCCTTCGCCGTGGAAATCCTCGGTCTTAGCGATGTTCCGGCCGCCGGCGATGAGTTCGATGTCTATGAAAGTGAAAAAGAGGCCCGATCAATTGCCGATCAACGGGCGATCGAACAACGCAACACCCGTTTACAACAGGCCCTCTCCTCCCGTCGCGTTAGCCTTAGCACCCTCTCTATCCAAGCTCAAGAAGGACAACTCAAGGAACTTAATCTCATCCTCAAGGCAGATGTGCAGGGTTCCGTTGAGGCCATCCTCGGAGCGCTCAAACAGTTACCCCAAAACGAAGTGCAGATTCGGGTTCTCCTCGCCTCTCCGGGGGAAATCACCGAAACGGATGTGGATCTGGCCGCCGCTAGTGGTGCGGTAGTGGTGGGCTTTAATACCACCCTTGCCAGTGGTGCGCGCGCATCCGCCGATCGGGAAGGAGTCGATATCCGTGATTACAATATCATCTACAAGCTTCTCGATGATATTCAAGGGGCGATGGAAGGTCTTCTCGACCCCGAAGAAGTGGAAGAACACCTCGGTTTTGCCGAAGTGCGGGCCGTCTTCACCGTCGGTCGTGGGGCCGTGGCGGGTTGTTATGTCCAATCTGGTAAACTGGTGCGGAATCGCTTCCTGCGCGTGCGTCGCGGCAAGGAAATTGTTTATCAGGGGGTTCTTGATTCCCTCAAACGGATGAAGGAAGATGCCCGGGAAGTGGCCACCGGTTTCGAGTGCGGTGTCGGTATTTCTAAATTCAATGACTGGAAAGAAGGCGATATTATCGAAGCCTACGAAATGGTCATGAAACGTCGCACTTTATCCAGTTAATTAGACTTGAACCGTCGGGAGTCAGTTATCAGTTATCAGTTATCAGTTACCAGTTATCAGTTATCAGTTATCAGTTACCAGTTATTAGTTATAATTCATAATTCATAATTCATAATTCATAATTTATAATTCATAATTCTCTCTATGAAATCAGAACCTTTTTTGTGGATTCATCTGGCAGGGTTAGCGGCTTTGCCAATCTTTTTACAAATCGCTTGGATTGGTTTAGCTGTGGGCGATCCCTTGCCTTTTCTTTGGCTAGAATGGTTATTTCTGGGAGTGATCGCTATTATTCCAGTCTTTTGGATGCAGTGGACAAAACCTTTTGATATCTTTAGTCTTTTGTTGGTTGCCCTGAAACCGAGTCAACTCACTCCCGAACAGTTAAAAATTCTCTCTCTTTTTCAACGTCCTCGCCATCGTCTTCTTACTCTTTTGGGAGTCGTCCTCCTAATTCTCATCGCTTGGCCAATCTATAATTTTGCCCCTCTAGCGGCTGCCGTGGCCGCCTATCTCCCCCAATGGCGGCTTTTAGGTTTAGTAATTGCTGCGATCGCTCTTCTCTTAAGTCATCTATTTCTACAGGTTCCTCTGAGTGTTCTTGGGGTTTTAGCCACGAAGGAAAGTGACTGGACAGCCACCGAAGCTTTAGTTATTGAGCGCATTCCTGAGTTGTTTACTATTTTTGGTATAAAAGTTAATAAAATTATCTAAATTAGCTAAAATATAGGATTGATCGCCCATTTAAGGGTTGAATATTCCTGGCATTACTCGGAAAAATCGCAGCCAATTGTTGCAGTTGTTGGGGAGAAATTTTGATCGCATTTTGCCAGACTAACCAGAGAACATCCTCGCTACAGGGAGGAGTGGACAAAGACCCCCGATATTCATAAAAACCGCTATTTTCTGGCAGTAAAAGCCCGGCATTGACCCAAGTATCGGGGATAATCATTTCAGGAGAAGGTTCTTGGGGCAAATAATCCCAAATGGTTTGTAAATAGGGATTATTTGCCCCAATTTCGGCTAAAATGCCCACAACTGCTAAATTTCCCTTCCCATTTCGATGCACTAAATGAATTTCTAGAGGGAAAGACTGACCTTTAATCTGATGTTCGCTGGGGTGATGAAAATGAAACTGTAATAAGTCCCAGTTTTCGCCGCAAAAACTCATGTTTCCACCTTTTTCGGTCTGAACCAAGATTGTACGACCGTTATGGCGAATTTTTAGGGGTACAGGACGATAATTAAAGGTGGGTTGGTATAGCTCTTTTTCAGTCGCTATACTAAGATCGATCGGTGTTTGTTGCTTTCCCGTGGTGCAGAGGCGATAATTCGTTGATAATTCGCCCCAATGGTCAATATTTTGATAATTCCAAGTAAATTCTGGATTAATAGCGCCAAAAAGAGCGTGAGAGCCAATAAATTGCAGTAATTCTCGTCTATACATGGGATTGATACTGCCGTTACCTCAAGGTGTGGGGATTCTTGGTTCACGAGATTAGCTGCTTAGAAAGAATTACTTCTGATTTTAATCTCTGGGACTAGGTAAACCGAGATCTACCGCTAGACGATGACTGCAAGCAAAACCGGAAAAGGCCACTGCGTTTAATCCTTGACCGGGGAAGGTACTATCTCCCACACAATAAAGATTAGGAATAGCAGTGCGATTAAAGGGCATTCCTAATAAACCTAACAGTTTTCTTCGCGGTATTGGGCCGTAACTGCCATCGATTCTATTCAAAAAGCGGCGATGGGTGCGGGCCGTGCCAATTTCGATATAATCTAATCCTGTATCTAGTTTGGGAAAGAGTTTTTTCAGGCGATCGATGAGACGATTAGCAGCGGCCTCTTTTTTCTGTTGATATTCTTGGGGGGGCAGTTTTTGCCATTGATCAATCCAGCTAGGGGTAAAAGCATGAATGATATGATGGTCCGGGGGTGCGAGGGAGGGATCGAGTAAGGTAGGAATAGAAACAAAGATAGTTCCCTGTTCTGCTTCCATATTTTCCCAATCTTCTAGTAAAATATGGTGACATTCGCTTCCTGATGGTAATACATCGGCCTTAACTCCCAGATGCAAACTCAGGAAACTGGGGGATTTTTGATAGCGTTTTTGCCATTTTTTTTCGCTGCCCGGGAGAGATTCTGGGGGGAGTAGTTTCTCGAAGGTATCCCAACGGGTGGCATTAGAAACAATCTTTTTAGCGTAATATTCCTTACCATTGGTCAATCTTACCCCGATCGCCCGTCCTGCATCTAAAATAATCTTATTCACTCTCGCTTGATACTGGATTTCACCACCAGCTTTTTCCAATCCCGCGACTAACTTGAGAGCAATCTGTCCCACTCCCCCCCGGGGGTAGTTAATTCCCCCGTAATGGCGATCGCTAAAGACCATTCCCGCATTAATCATTGGAGTGCGATCGGCGGGTACTACCGACCAACAATAACACTCCATATCAATAAATTTCAATAATTTCGGGTCTTTAATATATTTTCTGGCCACATCTCCCGCATTTTGGGGTAAATACTTGACCAGTCCCAAACAGGATAAAGGATGCTGGAAAAAAACCCTAGTCAGATAGCGGGGTTCTTCCAATGATAGTAAATCCATACTATTGAGGCAATTAAAAACTTGCCAGCATTCATCGTAAAAGCGCCGGATACCGGTTTTTTCTGCGGGAAAATGGCTAATTAATTCCTGTAAAAATTGTTCGTAGTCGCGATGAACTTTTAGGTCTAATCCATCCGGGAGATGATAGTGGATCTGGACGGGATCGGCAATGGTTTCGACGCTCATATCCACCGCTGCCAAAGCTTTGGTTAGGAGGTTAGTCGTCCCCTTTTTGCCAAAACCAAAAATCATCGAAGCACCCACATCAAAACGATAACCCTCTCGTTCAAAATAACCCGCGCTGCCCCCTGGAATCAGATAACTCTCTAAAACTAAGACTTTTGCTCCTTTTGCCGCTAATTGTGTTGCTGTCACCAATCCCCCGATTCCTGACCCAATCACGATCGCATCGTACTGATTACTCATAACCCAACTTTATAGATTTTTGTTTCAGTCTTCTATTGTAACCCTTGACTAGAGGTCATTTATCGGCTAAATTCTTGGAATCGGGGAGTTTGGTGATCAATTCGCTGTATTTAATGTTAGACAATCCCGAAGCAGCGACCGAAATCAAAGATAGACTATGTATAGGCCGACAATGAGACCGAAGCGCTGCAGAAATACTGACTCATACAGATTATCTCGGGGATAAGGAAAAAAGGCTCTCTTGGGTTTGGTAGATAAAATGTATTCTAAGATACATTTTTCTTGGTGAGCAAGTGGAAGGAACTACAGAGAGACAGAGGACACAAAGATTGATCGATCCTCTGTAAGTTAAACTCATCTAGAAGAGCCGAAAAAAGTCTTGACAAATCCTGTCGCTTGACATAGTTGGATTTGGGTGATAGCATCCCCACAAAGATAGGCAGTGCTACTGTTGTAGAAGTACTTTACTTAAAATGATGACCCTAGTTAGGGAATAGTGGTTAGTACTCACCAGCCTCTTCTAACTGATTAAGGACTAGCATAAAAACCCCAAAAAACTCGAGATTTAATAATAATTTTAAAAATTTGACTGCTTGAGAATAATTCAGATTTTGGCTAATAGCTAAACCCTGATAATCAGAAAAATAACAGAAATTCTTAAGAAGCTAAAGGGTTTAAATCCCTAGAGAGGGCATTGTAGAATGAAGCGGTTAGTTATCTACTAAAAGGGAGGACTTTTCCGTCCTAGCGACGCAATTCTCTGGAAATCTTTAACCCAAATTGCCAAGGAGACTGAGTTTTAATGTCTGTTAATTTTCTGGTAGTTGGTTTGTTTCACCATCTCCTTACCCCTTATTTTGCCCTCCATATTCCCGACGGCTTTTTGAGTCCATCGGTGAGTCTATTTACTTGGATAATTGCCGTTGTCCTGATTGGCTTTTCTCTCAAAAAAGTGCGCGGCCACTACGCTGAACGGGCTGTACCTTTGATGGGAGTTTGTGCCGCCTTTATTTTTGCCGCCCAGATGATTAATTTTCCCATTCCGGGGGGAACCTCCGGACATTTGTTAGGGGGGACTCTGGCGGGGGTTTTACTCGGTCCCTGGGCGGGTTCTTTGGTGATGGCGGTGGTTTTTATTGTGCAAGCTTTATTTTTTCAAGATGGCGGTTTAACGGTTTTAGGGGCGAATATCGTCAATATGGGTCTGATCGGGACTTTTGGCGGTTATTATCTCTATCTGGGGATTAGAAAAGCCCTCGGTTTTAATAGTTGGCGCAGTATGGCGATCGCTGTTGCCGTGGCTGCTTGGACAAGTGTGGTGGTGGCGGCGTTAGCTTGCGCCCTGCAATTGGCTTTATCTGGCACTGTACCGCCTTTAGTCGCCCTTTTTACCATGTTATCTTGGCATATCCTCATCGGTATCGGGGAAGCGGTGATTACGGTTTTTGCTGTCGGTTATATCTGGCGAACTCGTCCCGATCTTCTCTACGATCCGCCCCATTCCGTTAATACTTCTGTTTTCCCTTCCTAAGCTTCTCGTCAATAAACCAATTAAGTCGATGAATATTCGCAGAAATAGCCATTTTTTTCTGATTGGCTTGGTATTATCCCTAATTATCGCCGTTTTTCTTTCTCCCTTTGCCAGTCCCGATCCCGATGGACTCGATCGAGTGGCGGAAGACTTACAATTTAGCCAAAAAGAAGACCCTAACGCCCTCGGTAATCAATTACCTTTCGCCGGAATTTTTGATGGTTATGCTCTCAAAGGTGTTCCCCAAGGTATCGCCACTCCCCTCGCCGGTTTTCTGGGAACTCTTGCCACTTTCGGCATCGCTTGGGGTATCGGTAAATTAGTCATTCCAAAATCCCAAAATCAGGAATAAAGAGATAGGAGTCGAGAAGTGGGGAGGTGGGGAGGTGGGGAGGTGGGGACATGGGGACGTGGGGAAGTGGGGCATTTAGCTGAAATTTCCCTAAATCCCTATATCCCTATATCCCTAAATCCCTAAATCCCCTTTCTAACTGATAACTGATAACTGATAACTGATAACTGAATAAATGCTACATATTGCTACTTTTTCTCGCGAAAATGATTGCCAAAATTGCGGTTTTTGGCAGAAACTTGCGCCTCATACCCGGGTTTTAGTGACTCTTTTGTTAGTTTTTGCCACAGCCTTAACTCCGAATGGTAGCTGGGAAACGTGGGGGATTTACGGGTTAGGATTAATTATTTTAATTCTGATCAGTCGGGTGACTATTCCCGTACTTTTGCAAAGAGTAGCGATCGAATTTGTCTTTATTGGTGTGGTTTTATTGGGAACTCTTTTTCGCGAGGGTGGCGAAATTCTTTGGTCTTGGGGATTTTTGCGGGTAACTAGCGAGGGATTGCTGGTTTTAGGCAGTGTCGCCCTAAAAGCTTTTCTCTGTCTTTGTGCGGTCAATATTTTGGTTTTAACCACACCGATTCCGGACCTGTTGCAGGCATTAGTTACCCTGAAAACTCCCCCTTTATTGGTGGCAATTTTAGCTTCTATGTACCGTTATCTAGCTGTTTTAATCACTGAATTTAATTCCATGCGAAGGGCAGCAATTGCCCGCAATTTAATGAGTAGTCCCCGATGGCAACGGTTGCTAGTGGGACATATGATCGGATCTTTATTTATCCGTACCTACGAACGTGGCGATCGCATTTATCAAGCCATGTTATCAAGGGGTTACACTGGTTCCTTGGTTTCTGTACAGGCTCCCCAAAACAAGCTGAACGATTATCTCGCTATAATTTGTATAGTAATTCTGATCCTCTGGGGTCAAATGGTACATCTACTCAGGTAAAAGTCTCGTTTTTCATGCACCACAACCCGATTTTTATTGAAAACCTAGTTTATACCTATCCTGACGGTACAGAAGCGTTAAAGGGTATTAATTTAGCCATTGAAGCTACGGAAAAGGTGGCTTTAGTCGGGGCTAATGGATCGGGAAAATCCACCTTATTACTGCATTTTAACGGTATTCTCCCGCCGCAAACCGGTAGAGTCACCGTCGGTCCCTACCAAGTTAAACCGGAGAATTTAGAAAATATCCGCAATTTTGTCGGTTTAGTCTTCCAAAACCCCGACGATCAGCTATTTATGCCCACTGTCTGGGAGGATGTGACTTTTGGCCCGATCAATCAGGGTATTCGGGGAGAGGATCTAAACCATCGCTGTCATCATGCTTTACACGCGGTGGGATTGGATTCCCAGCATTACGGTAAGAGAAACAGTCAGAATCTATCGGGGGGTGAAAAAAAACGCGTGGCCATTGCGGGGGTTTTAGCCATGTTACCGGAGGTCTTAGTTTTTGATGAACCTAGCGCCCAACTGGATCCCCGGTCCCGTCGGCAATTAATACAACTGTTAGCCACTTTACCCCAAACTCAGGTGATCGCCACCCACGATCTCGATCTGGCTTTAGAATTATGCGATCGCACGGTGGTGTTAAGTCGTGGTCAGGTGGTAGCAGCGGGAGAAACCGCTAAGATTTTAAGTAATCGGGAATTTTTGGAACAACACGACTTGGAAACTCCCCTTTGTTATAGTCGTCCCTACTGTGCGATCGCTGATGCGCCCTCATAAGTCAGTGATCAGTGATCAGTTATCAGTTATCAGATGTGAGTTTTCAGTTCACTGTTTACTCACATCAGCAAAAGGCTGACGGCTGAGAGCTTAGATGTGTAATTAATTTTGCTTAGGTACTTATCTAAGTTTAAGGCCGATTTGAAAACATGGGCTTTATGCCGTCCATCGGCATGATTTAGATTTAGGGAATAACCAGTTAGTTTGTGATCATCTATGATGGTACTTTCTGGATGAGGCAGTTTCACTTCCGACAAAAAACTCGGCTCTCTTGGTTTGGTTAGATAAAATGTAGCCTAGCATCTACTTTTCTGTTCGGTTATCCCGAGAGAATTAAGGATAAACTGAAGTCCGATGCACAATGTGAAGATTTATTATCGGTTTCTTGCATAGAAGAGAGGACAAAAGCGAGAAAGTCTGACATTCTTGGGATAGGTAGCACGAAAATCGAGGCCATTTCTCACGATGCAAGCTCTGCTAGAAAAAGCTCAGATAGCGTTGAATAAAAAGGACTGGGAGACAGTAAACGCGAGCATACAGCGACTTTTAAACCAAAAAGACGCTATTGAACCGATTATTAACGATGAAATCCTCGATTTAGCCCTAGAAGCTTTACAAAAATGTGATTTTCAACAGCGATGGGAGATAGCGAAACTATTTCCTCAAATCGGTCAATCGGCGATCGCTCCTTTAATTGCCCTGTTAGAATCCGAGGAACAAGATGGGGAAATGCGCTGGTTTCTGGCGAGAATTCTCAGTCAATTTGACGATCGAGCCTGTATTCTCGCTCTCAGTCAATTATTGCAAAGATCGGAGGAGGAGGAACTCAGCCAAATGGCTGCGGCTGCTTTAGCTAATATCGGCAGTTCTGCGATCTCCAGTTTAGAACAATTACTGTCCGACTCGAACAGGCGTTTTTTAGCCGTACAAGCTTTATCACAAATTCGCCGGCCGGAAATTATCGAACCGCTTTTAACTGTAGTTAAGGATCAATCTAGCGCCATTCGGTCTATGGCGATCGAAGCTTTAAGCAGTTTTCACCATCCCCAGATTACTGCGATTATCCTCGATGCGTTACAGGATCCGGCCATCGAGGTGCGACGGGAAGCAATTAAAGCTAGTAGTTACCTAGGGACGAATTATCCCCAAGCAGATTTAGTTAACCATCTGCAACCGCTGTTATTCGATATCCACCTCGAGATCTGTCAAGAAACGGCGATCGCTCTCGGTCGTATCGGCACAGCAACCTCAGCCAAAGCTTTAAATCCACTGCTGCAATCTTCCTTAACTCCCGATAGTTTAAAATTAACTGTAGTGCGAGCATTGGGCTGGATCGAGGATGGGGAAGCTTTAAATTACCTAGAAAAGGCTTTATATAGCGAAAATATCTTGATTTGTCGGGAAATTATTGCTATTCTCGGCCGGCAACCCTCCCAGAAATTACGCCAACAAGCAGGGGAAATTCTCAGTAATTTTTACCACTCCCGTCCGGCGCTCTTCACTGATACGGGAGTTAAACAGTCTCTAGCGATCGCTTTAGGAGAATTAGAGCGGGATAATAAAAGTATTTTGCTGACTTTAGCAGCCGATGGAGAAGCAATCGTCCGTCTCCATGCTCTCAGCGCCCTGAAAAAGCTAGATCATGGGACTATATAGCTAATTTGCCGCTGCACAGATGTGGTAAGTTTACCAGTGATTCGCATCCATTTCCCCAAGAATAGCGTTTAGAATCGACATTATTGCTAATCACGGGCTAAATACTGCTCGACAAGTTATGGAACTTGCAATTTTAATCAAATGGTGCGTGGGGGGCTAATTTTTAGTTAAGGACAAGATTAGCTTGCTCTAGTGCAATCAAAGTCGATCGCCTGAATTGATCAAAACTATCCAGGGTGCAGGAGTTGAACCTGCCTAGCACGAATTATGAGTTCGTTGCCTCAACCGCTCGGCCAACCCTGGGTTATACTATTAACTCATTATAGATCGGTAGTTACTCCGAACGTGAAAATTCAGCCCCACCAAGATGAAAAAATTTTCAATCAGCACCTCCTTGCAGTTAGGACTCCTTTTGATGGTAGCCATGTTAGCCGCCGGTTTCGGTAGCGGTTGGGTAGCCTATCAATTGGGAATCGCTTCCCTGAAGGGAGTCAGTCAACCGGATATCAACCCCGCTAAAAAGTTTACCAACGATCGCACCAGTTATGGACGCAATCAAACTTTTATCCCCGTGAAAGAAGAAGAAGTAATTAAAAAAGTGAGAGTTTATATGCAACAACAGAAAAACAAACCGCAATCAAAGAACGAAACCAAAGGATAGGCTTTAAAAAAGGCTAATTTTGCCTTTTCGCTATGGATAATCAGGATTTATTGACTCGTTTAATTTTAGTCTTTTTACTAATCGCGCTCAATGCTTTTTTCGTAGCGGCGGAATTTTCGCTTGTGTCTGTCCGTCGTACCCGCGTCAGTCAGCTAGTGGCTGCGGGAGATGTGCCAGCGCAGACGGTCCAATCTCTACAAAGAAGTCTCGATCGCTTACTTTCCACTACCCAATTAGGCATCACCCTTTCTAGTTTAGCTTTAGGTTGGATCGGGGAGAGTACCATGACCGTTTTTGTGAAGAAATTACTAAGTTTTTTACCCTTTTCTTTAAACTGGCAAAATCTTCTCTCCCATGGTTTCTCTCTTTGTCTAGCTTTTTTAATCGTGGCCTATCTCCAGATAGTTTTTGGGGAACTTTATCCTAAATCCCTAGCTTTAATTTATGCCGAACCGATGGCGCGGTTATTAGCAGCACCTATTGGCGTTATTTCCCGGATTTTTAAGCCTTTTATCGGTATTATCAACCAATCAACTCGTTTTTTATTGGTTTTAACCCGTATTCCAGAAGTGGATCTACAGCGTTCTAGTCGGGTAACTTGCGAGGAATTACAATTAATTATCAGCATGGAAGGGGAATTAACGGGATTAGAAGCAGCGGAAAGGAAAATCTTAAACAATGTTTTCCAGTTTAGCGAAATCACTGCCGCAGAAATTATGGTTCCCCATAACCGTTTAATAGCTATTCCCTCGACTGCAACTTTTGAGGAATTATTGCTCCAAGTAGTTAACAGTGGCTATTCTTGTTATCCTGTGGCAGGAGATTCTGGTGATGATATCCGTGGTCTGATCGATTTTAAAGATTTAGCTCTACCCCTTGCCGAAGGTCAGTTAAATTTAACAACCCCGATTAAAACTTGGTTGAAACCTGTGCGTTTTTTCCCCGAAACTACCCCTTTAAATGAATTACTAAGAGTGATGAGGGAATCATCCTTAAAGATGGTTATCATTGTGGATGAATTTGGCAGAACAGCAGGTTTATTAACCCTAAAAGATTTAATCGGCGAGATTCTGGGAACTTTTTCCCCTAGGGATGAATCGGGAAAAGTGGAATATCAAATCCTCGATGAATCAACTTTTCTCGTACAAGCACAAATGAATTTAGAGGATGTGAACAAAGCATTAAATTTAAGTTTACCCTTGGCCGATGAATACCAAACCCTAGCTGGTTTTATCCTCCATCATTGGCAAAAAATACCGAGGGTGGGAGAACAATTATATTACCAAAATTTAGAATTTACCATCATTTCTAAGGTAGGCCCTCGCTTGGAACAAATTAAGATTTATCGACAACAACTATCCTAAGAATATAAACAAGAAACAACTTTTCTCATTTAACCTTCTCCATCGTTAATCGCGTCAATAGCTGCCCACTCCTATCAGGGTAAGCAAGCGCATCTTAATAATTCTTGACAAAATCAACTTTATAGCAGTTTTCATAAGAATGAGGTATGAGTAAGGAGCTTAAACCCTTTGTTGGCAAAACTTGTCGATACCTCAGTAACGTGAAAAGCGCTATATGTAAGTTGCTTACCCAGGGGGCGATTCAGGCATATTTGAGGAGAATTTGCCCTCTCAATTGTTAAGCAAAAATCGACCAAATTATGAAGATTTCGTAACTATTCTGATTGACTGGTATCACTTGAAATGCCGACGCAGACCACAAAATTGGCCAATTGTCAATAGCGTTTGAGATGCTCTCACCCTGTATTGACATCTGGAAAAATGCTACAATGTTTTTATTGATAATTTAAGCCGTTCAAACCCAATAAGAAAGAGAGAAAAAGGCTTATCTGTTCCCAATTTATCTAGAACAATAAATCGCCATGAGTAATCTGATAGACTATAATACGATTCAACAAACTATCGTGAGCAATTCTACTCAGCGCCTAGTGCTTACTGAGGCCGGGCAATATTACTACTGGGATAATGCCACTCAAAATTATAGTTTAATGGATACGTCTAGCTTGCCAGCACCAGGTCAGATTGCTGGTATAGATTGTGACAATTCAGGTAATTTTTATGCTTTAATCTACAGTAATATTGCTGGACAAGCAGGTTATTATCTAACGTCTTGGAATAGCACTTCTCAGATATGGGCAGATCCAATTCTAGTGCAATCAGCCACCAACACAGACTTTTTTGCTTCTCTTTCTGCTATTAATGATAATGAGATTTGGACAATTATCAAGTACGATCTGTCTAATCGCATTCAACAATATGTGTGGAATACAACGACACAACAATTTGATGCAGGTTTTAATACTGGTCTGAGTGGTGTTACTCAGATTACAACAGGAAAAGGAGATGGCTCGGTTTGGGCATTAGATAATCAAGGCAGTCTTTACAGTTGGGATGGAACGGATTTTAATCTATTTAATGGGGGAAATAATCCAGCTTTCCAGCAAATATTTTCTCTCAACAGTCAAACTCTGTTAGGTTTAGACAATAGTGGCAATATCTATGCTTGGTCAAGTGGTGCTAATGCTTTTATTGAGTTAGATAATGTCATTCCCAATTTACCCGTTTTTAAGCAAATCCAAATTGATGAAACAGGGATTTTATATGGAATAACTAACCTAAGTGTTCCTTATCAAGTGGGCAATCTTAGCTCAATTTTAGGGTTAAACAACTCCAGTGGCCAACCCTTTGGTCTGACGACTGTTACAGATGGTAATGGTGTCACCCATGCAGTTTGGAATCAAAACGGACAAATCTATTACGGTTATCAACCTTCTGGGACTAATGGTCAATATGTTGGGGTGACACCGCTTAATGGTGGTATTGGAAGCCAAAGTCAAGGAAGCACCGCCAATTTAACCTTAACTAAGACACAAAATGGAGGAGTTGTTGCGACTTGGATAGGTGGAAATGGCAACAACTCAGAAGTTTATACTTCTTCCCTAAGTTCTTCTATTTATGGGGGTTATCAATGGAGTTCTCCCACACAATTGACTGACGATGAATTAGAAGACACAAATTTAAACGTTGTGGCTTTAAGTAATAACAATCTTTTAGTAACGACTCGAAAAAATAACCAAGCTGTTAGTCAACTGGTTGATATTAGTCAACTTCCTGTAACAGCTACTTCCCCCAATCAATTAACCTTTAAACCCAAAGGAACAGAATTTACCTATTCAATTGTTCCGGGTGCTTTGGACGGAGCATCGGGAATTATTACCCTCCCTTCTAATACTTCTCTTAGTTTAGAGACAGGTAACTTCGCCAAAATACTGAAGAAACTGCACGGTTTTTCTTTGAATATCGGTGTCGAAATTGATACTGCCACTCAAAAATTTAGCAGTCAGTCTCCCGTTGCAGCTAATAGCTTAAGACTTAGTTTAACTTTCGGCAAGGAAGCAGGAGGAGCTCAAAGTACGGCAACGTCTAATAGTCTTGCTGCTGGTCTATTCAAAGGCTATGTTTCTTTGGATTTCTCAGCTTATGCTCAAGGTAGTGGAGAATGGAAAGAAATTAGTAGCTATCCTTCTAGTGTTAAAGCCAAAGCAGGGGGTGAATTTGAATTAGAAGTAAATGCAATTCAATTTATCCTAGACTTGCTTTTTACAACAGCGGCAGGTGAAGCATTAGATGAACTTAGTCAAGCTGGAGTTTTGAGTCTTAGTGGCGGGCCAGTAGTCCAAATAGAAATAGGTGCTGCGGCAGACATTGAATTTGACAGTAATACAACCAATTTAGGAAGCATACAAGCCAGCGATTACTTTTTCAAATTGGTTGATAACAACGGTAATCCACCCACAGAAGAAACCCCTAATTCTGCTCTTGAATGGCATCTAGATACAACTAAATTTTTTAGCTTTTTAGCAGATGCTTTAGGTCATGGAACCTTTAATGCTGGAATAGGGACTGGTCTTTATCTTAAGGCTAGTTTGTTTAAGGGATTTATTGGCATATCCGTCAAAGGCGTTCAAACAGAAGATTTTAATGCCAGTGGTTTTAAAGAAGCGGTTTATACTAATAAAATTAAGACTGAATTTAACTTCTTTTTGTTTTCTATTTCCTATGGTTCTTATATCCGAATTAAAGAATCAGGCTCAAGTGGGGAAAGCACTGTCACTCAAAATAGCCGAGGATTACCTGTCAGTGTTTCATCCGAACCTAATTCCACAATTTATCTAACTCAACCTGGTTACGCTGCATTATTAGGAGAGGATGTCAACGATTTAATTGATAGTAGTGATATATCCTACATCATTGCTCCTGATGGAACAACAGTTTACGGGACATTTACAGGAACGGTAGATGACAATTCAGCCAATCTTTCCTATTTATACTTTTTGAATGGAACATTAGGAAGTAATGGTGTTACGTGGAATGCCAACAGTTTACAAGCTATTTCAAATACAGCCGGAGCTAACCAACGCCCGAATATTGCCCTCGATAATAATGGCAATGTCGTCATTGCTTGGCAATATGAATCAATCAATAACCCTACCGTACAACAAATTGCCACCACACCACCAGGACAAGTTTATGTAGTATATGGACAAGCAGGAGATAATCAGGTTGATTTAGGGACTTTCGCAGAAAATCCTGCCAATGCTAACGCTGCGGGTTTTTATTGGACTTTAGACAATGAATACTTTGCCAGTTTTGGACAAGCCGTAACCGCTTTAGGAGATGTTAATAGCGGTGGTAAAGCTGATTTTGCCATGACTGCACCGGATCTTGATGATGAACAAGGCGGCGTTTATGTGGTGTTTGCAGAAGACTATAACCAAGTTAATGACCTCAATAACTTGGGTAGTAATGGACTGCTTTTAACGGGACAAGCTTTGAGTGAATTGGGTTATAGTATTGCCAATGCAGGAGATGTCAATGGCGATGGCAAGAGTGATTTAATCATTGGTGCGCCGGGTCTCAATAATAATCAAGGAGGCGCTTATTTACTCTATGGGGGAACGTTATTTGAAACGCCTCAAAGCATCACTGATATTGATACTTTACTCAGCAATAATCCTGCTTACGGACAACAAATTACTAACCCCAATGGACAAGCTGGTGACCGTTTTGGTGAAGTGGTAACAGGAGGTTACGACTTCAATGGAGATGGTCAAGTAGATTATGCTATCAGCGCCCCTAACGCTAATCAAGAATCTGGGGAAATTACGCTAATTCTCTCTCAGTCTAACTTTAATCAAGTATTTCAACTTAGCCTAGATTATTTAGGTAACCTAGTCTTAGTCAATCAGACAACTAATACTCAGGTATGGAATAGCAACACTTCAGGAGACGTACCACTTCCAGAAGCTTCTTCCTTCCAAGCAACCCTAAAAGATGGTGATTTGACATTATATGTAATCGCAGGAGAATATCAACAAAGTTACTGGTCAACTAATACAGGGGGTAATCCTGGTGCTTATCTTGTCTTGGGATCTGATGGGGGTCTGTATATCCGCAATCAGCAAGGAGATAATATTTATACTTTCCATAAAGGCGCAAATCTCAATATCTTGAGCTTTAGCACCCTAACCGACGGTAATAGTATTTCCTCTGATAATCCTAACTCTTTCTTGACTTCCCCAATTCCGTCTCCGGGTGGAGCAATCACCATAACCAACAGTACCTCAGCAATTAATGGAGAAACCCTGCTAGATATAACTAGCACGGCTCTAATTCCAGACATTAATCAAGATGGTAAAGCGGATTTACTCATTGGTGGAACAGGAGCCGCAGTTATCCTATTTGGTGCAAGTTTATCCACTCAAACCCTAGACTTAGGAACCATAAACCCAGGTCAAGGCTTTGTTATTTTTGATGATTTAGACAACCCTGCACCATTACAAGTCAGTAGCGCCGGTGATGTTAACGACGACGGTATTAACGATGTCATTGTTGGCTATCCCGCCACTGAAGATGCTAATGGGAATTATATTGCGGGAAATAGCTACATTGTTTTTGGTAATTCCAGTCTTTCTTCAACTCAAAATAACAGTGTTGGTTTCTCCGAAATCAATGGAACAAATGGCTTTACTATTATCGGTGCTGGAACCGAAGTTACCGGTGCTGGCGACTTAAACGGTGATGGTGTAGGAGATTTACTGATTGGTGAACCCAATGGTGGTAATAATCAAGCCGGTGTAAGTTACGTCATCTACGGAGGAAGCAGTAACAATATTGGTACTGTTGCTAGTATTAATGTTAGTAACATCGGCACAACTGTTCAGGGTTATATAATCGGTCAAGGAGGCGCAAATCAACTCAGTGGGTCTTCTGTTAGTGCAGTAGGAGACTTAAACAACGATGGTAAAGCCGATTTATTAGTCGGTGCGCCTAATACCGTTTCTAGTGAAGCTCTCAATCAATTACAACAAACCATCACCTCCAACTATGTCATCGGACAAGTAAGTAATGGAACCTTAAATACCAATAATTCAACCCCTACAGCCATCCCTTGGTTACAACCTGGTCAATCTGTACAGAGTTTAACCTCAACTCCCTACGGTGTTCTCGCTATATGGACAACTAGCACAGGTTCAGGAGAAACGGCTCAAACTAACTTATCTGTCGCCTTTTGGGTCCCTAGTGGAACGACAGGAAGTTGGAAAAACTATCAATCTAGCGTTGCTACCCTTTCTGGCTCTAATTTGAGTTTTTCTAGCATCAACGTTAATGCTAGTAATAATAGTATTACTTTAGGTTGGGTTGTACTTGATTCCACAACCGGAACCTCCAGTCTTGGCCAAAGTATTTATAACGGAAATAATTGGAATACGGCTAATTCTATCCAAACAGATTCTAATCCGACACCACCGGATCAGATTGATAATATCATTAGTAATCCCACCACCGGTAGCACCAGTAACAGTGTCTTCTCAGTGAGTCATAAAACCGTCAAAGAAAATGAAGGAAAAGTGACTTTTACCATTACGCGAGAAGGTGACATCAATACTAGCAAAACCCTAAATTATCGCACAGTAGATATTAGCGCCACCGCCGGAGCCGATTACGAACATCAAGCCGGAACGATAACATTTGTCCCTGGTGAAATCAGCAAAACCATTGAGGTGAAGATTTTTGACGATAACTTATTAGAACATCTCAAGGAGAAATTTAAGTTAATCCTCGAAGATGGTCAACAAACCACCTTAACCGCTTACGCCACTTTACAGGATACCAACCAAACGATTAACTTATTGGCTATAGATAGTGGTTTTTCCATGATTGGTCCATTCAATGATCAATTAGGTCAAGCTTTAGGTAGTGCGGGGAATGTTAATAAGGATACTAATGGCAATAATAATAATGCCCCTCTTGATGATTTCTGGATTTCCGCCCCCGGAGACAATAACAGTCAAGGCAGCATCTACCTAATTTTTGGCTCTCCTTCCGTACAAGTATCAGACCAAGGACTTAACTTAGATAGTCCCCAGTCAGGTCAAAACGTTGTCAAAATTACAGGGGATGCAACGACTACTATCACCTCCCCCCAAAGTGGCAATAGTCTTAGTTCTTGGTCAGGTTCTTCTAAGAGTTGGTATGCGATCGCCGCTTCTAACGCAACCAATCAAGGGGGAACGAACGATAGTAAGATTTATATTTTCGATAATTCAGCGATTACTCAAACCAGTGGGGCGATCGCCCTTAATTCCCTAGCGACATCACCCCTAACAGGTAACAGTAGTGATGGTTTTGGGGAAACGATCCTTTTAGCAGACTTAAATGGTGATGGAACACCAGAGTTAATCGTTGGTTCTCCTTTGGGTGATCAAGTTAAGGTCTATCAACTATCAGGGTCTGGTCAGAATATTACTACCAGTCTGATTGCTACTATTAATGCTCCCAGTGCAGGTCAAGGTTTAGGGTCTGCCTTACAAGTCTTAGATTTAAATGGAGATGGTAAACTTGATTTAGCCATCGGAGCGCCTGTCGTTAATCCAGTAAGTGATCCCAGCAATCCTCAAGATATTCGCGGTTATGGTGGTGCAATTTATGTATTATCAGGAAGCCAATTTAATTGGTCAAATACGAACGCATCTATCAACTTAACCGCTACTACAAGTGCAACTAACTGGGTATTTAATGGCACAACCAGTTTCACCGGTGGAAGTGTTAACGGGAACCTGAATCCAAGTACAGGTAAACCCAGCAGTGATCCCGCTACGAACTACGGTTTTTATGATGGAGTTGGTAATGCGATAACCACCCTAGATTTGAATGGAGATACTCATTTAGATTTAGTAATCGGTGCGCCTAATGCTGCGGTTAGTGGTACTACTAATCTCGGCAAAGTTTATGTAATATTCGGAAACTCTGGTTCATTACCTTCGAGTTTAGCCTCTATTGGCGCGGGTAAAGGAGTAACTTTTGCCGGGAATTTAGCTTTAGGACAAGCGGGTTGGGCTGTTGCTAATGGAGGTGATATTAACAATGACAAAATTAGTGATTTACTCATCGGCGCACCTTTTGCTTATGGTAATGCTGGTAGTGCCTATATAGTCTTTGGCAGTACAAATGCCTTCTCATCGGGTGGCACAATTTATCTCGATCCCAATCTAACGGATTCTCGTGTTTTCCAATACCAAGGGGTGGCTAATCCATTAAGTAATAGTAATCCTTCTAATGCAGGTAATGTCGGTCAAGCCCTCAACGGGATTGGGGATATTAATGGCGACGGCGCAGACGACATTATTTTGGGCGCACCAAGTAGTAATGATGGTAATGGTCATAGTGAGACTTATGTGGCCATTGGACATCCTTGGTTACAGGGTGGACTTTCCCTGAATGTCAGCGATCTACGGAGCGACAATGGTTTTATTGTAGTTAATCCTTATCCTGGGATTTCGGTGGGAGATGTTAATGGGGATGGCTTTGATGATTTTGTTAATAGTGGGTCATCGTCACAGGGTAACCAATTGACTATAGGAGCAAGTACCCTAACCAATGTTAGCACCCAACGAACTTATGACCTCACCGCTAATAATAGTAATTTACCCTCTACTAACTTAATTGCTTCTCCTCGCACTGCTTTGATTGCTCATGGTGATTTTAATGCGGATGGGTACGCGGATATAGCATCTGGAAGTATCAATAAGACAGATGGCAAGACCACAGAACTGCTTGTGAATATGGGTAATCCTATCACAAACAATGTTATTGTGGGTCAGACTTTGTATTCCTTTGCTAGTAATAACACCCAAAATGAATTATCTATTATTCAAACCAGTGTAGGAGATATTAATGGCGATGGTTATGATGACTTAGTGGTTTTAACTGGTACTAATTATGGTCAACCTCTGCTTGGGAATGATTATCAAATTAACTATTTCTTGGGTTCAGCAAGTGGCTTGAGTTCCCAATTCCAGCATTATAGTCTTGGTACATTGGGCTATGTTCCGGGGATTGGAGTAGCGGATATTAACGCCGATGGAGTTTCAGAAGTTATCACCCTTGAATACGAACTTGGTGGCTCTTCTTTCGAGGTAGAACTCCAAACACAGGTTAGTGTTTACCAATTCAATAATGACATCCATTTACCCCTTTCTGAGCTATCCTTGAGTTTTCTGAACTCTCCTTGGACTGATAACAGTAATTGGTATGGGGATGGGTTCGAGGTTACAGACTCGGTGGCTATAAATTCATCCATTAGTTCTGGTGACTTTAACTCTGACGGTATTGAGGACGTATTAGTATCTATTGCCCAAACATCTTGGTCAGAGGTTGACGGCGGACAAGCCTCTCCTATTATGCGTTCTACTATTTTGTATGGTACGGGAAAAACCAACAATTTTGGACAATTTCAAACAAATATCATTTATAACCCGAACTCTTGGAATCTATACGAACCTACTAATCTTCCTTCTCCATCTGTTGCCGTTGGAGACATAAACGCTGATGGTTTTGATGATATTCTTTTTGATCAGGGGACTCCTTTCAATCCAAGTTACATCCAATTAGGTTCATCGGAGATTACCCCCTATACCCCCACAACACCGCCCAATACCAGCCTAAATAGTAACACAATTATTCTCAATGGCAGTCAAAATCAGATTCCCATTCAAGGCTTGCCGAATCGGACCCTACCTTATCAAACCAATGCAGGTGGGGATGTCAATGGTGACGGTTATCAAGATATCATCATCACTGATACGAGCAATTATGACTTAACCTATGTCGTTTATGGTCAAGATTGGTTAACCGCAGATGAGCAAAATAGCGGTAGTGAAACCTTTACCTTTTTTGACGGAACGAATGGTAATGATGTTTTTACTATTCCCTCGAATGTTACTACTCCTAAGATTGTGTTGCGGGGTCAAAATGGCGATGACTTTATGTTAATCCCCACCGCTAACACTTCTCAGATTTATGCTTTCGGCGGCGAAGGAGATGATCAAATTGGCTTAGGTGGTGAATTCGGCACTGATAGTAAAACTATCGGTAAAATTGATGGAGGTGGGGGTTTTGACACTATCTTTATTCCCCAAACAATAGGTCAACAAACTCGGCTTTATTTAGATGCTAATGCTGGTCATCTGTTTAATATTGAAGCTGTTGATATTGGCTACAATAATTCCGTTCAATTTAATCAGTCTAGCTTGCTGCAAATGCTCGACGGCAATAAAAAGCTATTCATTAACGGTGTTGCTTCAAGTGCTTATTACTCCGATCCTTCCACTGTACCTTGGACAAAATTAGGCTCTGATGCCTATGATGGAGCAGTTTATGAAATTTATGGCATTACAAATACCGCCATTGAGGTCTGGATTGAACAGGGAATTGCCTTTAATCCCCTAAATAATACTGCACCAAGTGTCCAAAATCCGATCACCAATCAAATCGCCACACAAGATACCGGTTTCAACTTCCAAATTCCCACTAATACCTTTGTTGATGTTGATCTAAACGATACCCTGACTTATTCAGCTACCCTCAGTAACGGTGATGCTTTACCCAGTTGGTTAACCTTTGACCCAACAACCAAAACTTTTAGTGGAACTCCTGCTTACAATGATGTTGGTAATCTGAATCTAAAAGTAACCGCAACTGATAAACCGGGAGCAAGTGTTAGTACAAACTTCACCCTACAAGTGTTTCACCCAGTATTAGTTCCCACTGGCGGTAGCGTGATTAAAGGAACCCCAACAAATGATCTCATCGATGCTTTGGGTAAATCCGGTACTTACCGCTTAGAAAGTGGTGCTGGTGATGACTTGTTAATCGGTTCCAACCAACGAGATGTTCTCAACGGTGGAAGTGGTAATGACAGTCTCTATGGTGAGGGAAATATAGATAAACTTTATGGAGAAGAAGGAGATGATCTACTTGATGGTGGTTTAGGTTCAGATTTTCTCTATGGCGGTGCGGGTGCTGATAGCTTCGTTCTCAAGTCAGGAAATGGTAGCGATCGCATTCTTGATTTCAACTCTGCTCAAGGCGATAAATTGGCTCTCAGTGGAATCAACTTCGGACAGTTAAGCTTTAACAGCAACCAAATTCTTTTGGGAACTGAAGTCTTAGCTTATGTTACTGACAATCTCGGTAATTCTCTCACGGGATTGAACAATCATCCTGAATGGTTTGTCTCTCTCTAATTACTTACCAATAACCAAAATTTAACTCGGATAAACAAGATGAAAATCAACCCACCCAACTTGCTCTTAGCTGCTACAACAACCCTGCTTGTTAGTAGCTTCTTGACCGCTATACCAGTTCAGGCACTGACTTGGACTATTAATAATGGTTCTCTGGCTGGAACTAACCCGATTACCGGTAGTTTCACCATCGACAATGAAAATAGTGCAACTCCCAGTCTTACTTTTAGTAACATTATAATTGGCCCTCTCAATTTCACGAAGGCTGACTTAGCTAACATTAGTTTAGCTAATCCTACTGGGAGTGGTATAGAAGCTATTGATTGGGTTAATGGCTCTAATAGCCTCTCTCTAGTTTTTAACTCTCCCTTTTTAACGACAGCAGAAGGGACAGTTACTTTAAATGATGTTGTTAGTGATTTTAATGGTGATAGCGTCACTGGTTCTGTTACAGGTGTATCAAATCCCCCAACTACCGTCCCCGAACCTAACTTGAGCTGGGGACTGATTGCTTTTGGTACACTGCTAGTGGTCAGATCAAGGTTTAATTAGGGTTTGCTGAAAAAGGCCTAGGCTGGGGTAAGATTGGCTCGTTTAATTTTAGTCTTTTTACTAATCGTCCTCAATGCTTTTTTCGTAGCGGCGGAATTTTCGCTTGTGTCGGTCCGTCGTACCCGCATCAGTCAGCTAGTGGCTGCGGGAGATGTACCAGCGCAGACGGTACAATCTCTACAAAGAAGTCTCGATCGCTTACTTTCCACTACTCAATTAGGTATCACCCTTTCTAGTTTAGCTTTAGGTTGGATCGGCGAGAGTACCATGACCGTTTTTGTGAAGAAATTACTAAGTTTTTTACCCTTTTCTTTAAACTGGCAAAATCTTCTCTCCCATGGGTTCTCTCTTTGTCTAGCTTTTTTAATTGTTGCCTATCTCCAGATAGTTTTTGGGGAACTTTATCCCAAATCCCTAGCTTTAATTTATGCCGAACCGATGGCGCGGTTATTAGCAGCACCTATTGGCGTTATTTCCCGAATTTTTAAGCCTTTTATCGGTATTCTCAACAAATACCGAGGGTGGGAGAACAATTATATTACCGAAATTTAGAATTTAACATTATTTCTAAGGTAGGCCCTCGCTTGGAACAAATTAAGATTTATCGACAACAACTATCCTAAGGATATAAACAAGAAACAACTTTTCTCATTTATCCTTCCTGATTGTTAATACTAAATCCAGTTATTAAAAACTGATTATCTATTTCCTCTTTTGCCTATTGCCTTTTGCCTTTTGCCTGTCCTCATAAGCAGCCTATACTCAACGGATTTAGTATAATCTAGTCAATAGCTGCCCACTCCTGTCACCATGAAACACCTTTTGACAATCCTCCCCCTCAGCTTGGGATTAATTGCCCTCACCCCCGCAAATTTGCCCCTAGAACGCCTTGAAATCTCACAATTAGGAAAATCTACGGGATACGATGAACGACTGCCAACGGACAAAAAAACCCTACTACAAGCGATCGATCATAGTTTACGTTATCTGAATAGCTCGGCAGCAATCCGCGCCTATCAAAATTATCCTATTCCAGAAATAACTCGTCAGCGAGTGCAGCGTTCCTTGGTACGGTTTCGTCAATTAGTGCAGAATTCTCCCACTCCCGCAGCTCTACAAAATGCAGTCAAAAAAGAATTTATTTGGTATCGTTCTTTAGGTAATGATAGTCAGGGAAATGTTAAGTTTACTGGTTATTTTGAGCCAATTTATCAAGCAAGTCGGCAAAAAAATGCCGAGTATAAATATCCTCTCTATCGCCAACCTACTAACTTTTCTCGCTGGTCTAAACCCCATCCAGCTAGGGTAGAATTAGAGGGAAAAGATGGTTTACTAGGGGAAAATAGCCGTCTAGCGGGATACGAATTAGTCTGGTTAAAAGATCGCTTAGAAGCTTATTTAGTTCATGTGCAAGGTTCGGCGAAATTACGTTTACCTAATGGTCAAATTATGAGCATCGGTTTTGATGGCAATACCGAGCATCCCTACACAAGTCTGGGAAAAGAAATGATTGCTGATGGTATTTTTCCTGCTGAGGGTTTAACCTTACCAATGGTTTTGGATTTTCTCAGAAATAATCCTGAGCAATTAAAGAATTATATTCCTCGCAATAATCGGTTTATTTTCTTTCGAGAAACCCACGGTGCGCCTCCCACTGGTAGTATTGGAGTTCCAGTTTTACCAGAAAGATCGATCGCTACAGATAAAAGTATTTTTCCCTCCGGTGCTTTAGCGGTAATTGAGACAGAAATTCCCCAGGAAAATCTTAATAAAAAATTAGTTAGTCGCTATGTTCTCGATCAAGATACTGGCAGCGCAATTAAAGGTACTGGGAGGGTAGATATTTTTATGGGAACAGGAAAAAATGCTGGCGAGCGGGCCGGTTTAATTAATACCCCCGGTCAATTATATTATTTATTATTGAGGGAATAGGAAATAGTATAGGTAGAATTAAGATAGACTTCCCGGAATCAGTTATCGGTTATCATACTTAAGTGAGAATTTTCAAAGTAGAATCATGAAAAAACCCATAAATATAGATTGGTCGGATTGTGGTCCAATTACCTTAGTAGTCGTGCAGCCGACCTCTTTTTGTAATCTTAATTGTGATTACTGTTATTTACCCGATCGCCATTTAAAAAATACCCTATCCTTAGATTTAATCGAGCCGATTTTTCAGAGGGTTTTTAGTAGTCGTTTTCTCCAAGATAATTTTACCATTTGCTGGCACGCAGGCGAACCCTTAGCAGTTCCCATCAGTTTTTATGAAAGTGCTTTTACTAAAATTGCAGAGGTTAGCGAGAAATATAATCAGCAGGGTTACTGTTTTCGTCATTCGGTACAAACTAACGCCACTTATATTAACGATGCTTGGTGTGAATTATTTAAAAAGCATGATGTTTATGTGGGAGTCAGTCTTGATGGACCGGCTTTTATTCATGATATCCACCGGCAAAACCGCAAGGGAACCGGCAGTCATGCTGCTACGATGCGGGGGATTTCTTTCTTGCAGAAACATGAAATTGATGTCAGTATCATCGCTGTTTTAACAGAAGATTCTCTCGACTATCCCGACGAAATTTTTAACTTTTTTTGGGATCATGGTCTTACTGATGTGGCTTTTAATATGGAAGAAACCGAGGGTATTCATTCACAATCTTCTTTAGATAAATTAGGTATTGAACAACGTTATCGCCAGTTTATCGCCAGATTTTGGGAGTTAGTCACGGTCAAACAAGGAGAATTTAGGCTGCGAGAATTTGAATCGATCTGTAGTTTGATTTATGCCGATGAACGCTTAGAAAATACCGATATGAATCGACCTTTTATGATTGTCAATTTTGATAATCAAGGTAATTTTTCCACCTTTGATCCAGAATTATTATCGATTAAAACCCAAACCTACGGTGATTTTATCTTTGGTAATGTTTTGACCGATTCCCTAGAATCTATCTGTGAAACTGAGAAATTTCAAAAAATTTACGCTGATATGCGCGGTGGAGTCGATTTATGTCGGCAAAAATGCGATTATTTTGGGGTTTGTGGGGGTGGTGCTGGTAGTAACAAATATTGGGAAAATGGCACTTTCAATTCCACAGATACTAAAGCCTGTTTATACCGGATTAAGTGTATCACCGATATAGTTCTCGATCGCCTAGAAAATTTATTAGAAGTTTAAAGATTTTTTTAGCTATCAGTAATCAGTAATCAGTTATCAGTTATCAGTTATCAGTTCACCGATTATTGTTTACTAATAACCTATGAAAAAACTTAATCTAAATACCATTTTTCCAAAGTAATGGCATGGTATTATTCTTCTTCTAAGGTTAATCCTAACGCCTCTAAGCGTTCCGCTAGTCGATCCGCACGTTTCTTTTCTTTGTCAGCGCGTTTCTTTTCTTTGTCAGCGCGTTTCTTTTCTTGATCGGCACGTTTCTTTTCTTGACGCATTTGAGACTCTAACTCAACAGTTGTTAAAAATTTCTCTCCATCAGGACGATACAATTCTAAACTAGATTTATCCCAGATAAAACGCACTCCTAGACGGGGACTTATCCAGTCATTAATGGGGATAATTTCTCCTAAATTTCCTCCCTGTCTTTGCCATCCTTGTAAACGACAGCGCATCGGGTTATATAAATAGTATTCTTCTACACTATATGTGTCATAAAACTCTAACTTTCGACTCATTTCTGCTTTTGTATTCTTCGGTGATAGAATTTCAAAAACCACTTGAGGAGCGATATTTTCTTCCTGCCATTGACGATAGGAACCCCTTCGTCCTTTGGGACGGCCAAAAGCTACCATCACATCGGGAGCAACTGGTGAAACCAAAGTAGAACGCAGAGGATACCAAAGTAAATCTCCGGCAATAAACACCGTAGGATCATCGGCGAAGATAATCTCTAAATTCTCCTTAATTTTGACAATCCACTCATATTGTTCGGTATTATCTGCCATCGCTTGACCATCACTATCTGGGAAAAGAAGATCGTCGTCAATATCAAGATAACTAACCATTGTCTTTTATTTTTAATAGATGGTTGTTTTCTGATTGTAGCAAGATAATTATGAATTATGAATTATGAATTATGAATTATGGTTCTTCGGTTTGTTTTATGCAATGGACGGGGTTATAAGGAATGAAACCTTTATAGAGACAGACATTGCCGCAATTTTTGTCAATTGTTTGCTATCTGGAGCGAACTAATCAATTAAATCCCTTGCCAGATAAGGATTGAGTCGATTTATGCCTCCCTATCGAACCATACCAAGTCCCGAAGAGCCTGAATTAGGAATTGGGGAGATGGGGGAGTAGGGGAGAGGAGAGCTTTTTCAGTGAACAGTAAACAGTAATCAGTGAACCGAAAACTCACATCTGATAACTGATATAGCGGTTTTCCCAGAAGTGAGTCCCGATTGAAACGCTAAAACGCCTATCTATCAAGGGATTCACTATACCTTATTAGACTGAAAACCGCTACAACTGATAACTGATAACTGATTCAAGGCTGACGGCTGACTAAAAGTCTTAAGCGGCGGTTATATCTATTAAAGTCTATATTTATCAAAAAGTTAATTGACTGGAATCTATAAAAACGTTAGGATTGATGGTGACAAATAGTTGTTATTGAGGAGGGCATAGGAACTTGATACAGGCAACCCTGCACCAGTTAAGGGTTTTTGAGGCTACCGCTCGACACAGTAGCTTCACCAAGGCGGCCGAGGAGTTATTTATCACTCAACCCACCGTCTCAACCCAAGTCAAACAACTCACAAAAGCCGTGGGTTTACCGCTATTCGAGCAAATTGGCAAACGTTTATTTTTAACCGAAGCGGGTCAGGAATTACTGTTCACCTGTCAAGAGATTTTTGATAAATTGGACAACTTTCAGATGAAAGTGGCCGATATTAAGGGAACTAGACAGGGAAAACTGACTTTAGCCGTAATTACCACCGCTAAATACTTTGTGCCGCGATTACTGGGGGCATTCTGTCAACAGTATCCCGGTATTGACATCGCTCTACAGGTGACTAATCACCAGAAACTGCAAGAGCGAATGTCAAACAACGAGGATGACCTCTATATTCTCAGTCAACCGCCGGAAGAAGTGGAACTTTGTTCTCAGTCTTTTCTGGAAAATCCCCTAGTGGTGGTGGCGCGACGGGATCATCCATTGGTGGGCCAGAAAAATCTCCCCCTTGAGTGCCTCAACCATCAACCTTTTATTATGCGCGAATCGGGATCTGGAACCCGCCAAGCGGTACAAAAATTATTTAATCTCCACGATATTAAAGTTAAGGTGCGCTTGGAATTAGGCAGTAACGAGGCGATTAAACAGGCTATTTCTGGCGGTTTGGGACTATCGGTACTATCTAAGCACACTCTCATCTCGGAAGGGGAAAACGGAGAATTAGCCATCCTCGATGTGGAACAGTTTCCGATTCAGCGCAATTGGTACGTTTGTTACCTGGCCGGAAAACAACTTTCCGTGATTGCCGATGCTTTTTTAAAATACCTGCTGGAAGCTAGTCAAACCATCCCCATTCATGCCCCGTTAAAAAATGGTCACAGCTTATTCGTGAGCCATTAAACCTTAAACTTTAATTCAGGATCATTTTTCTTCTTGAGGTGGTTATATGTTCGAGTCCTTCAGCCAGACTATCTGGTTGGTACCTCTTTATGCCCTTGCGGGCGCACTTCTCGCTCTACCCTGGTCTCCCGGCATTATCCGGCAAACTGGCCCGCGACCGGCTGGTTATCTGAATTTGATCATGACTTTCTTGGCTTTTTTCCATGGCCTTTTTGCTTTAATCGCCGTTTGGGGTCGTCCGCCCCAATCCATAGCATTTAATTGGCTAAATGCCGCAGATTTAAGCATATCTTTAGATGTGCAGATTTCGGCTGTTAATATCGGGGCTTTACTGCTAATTACTGGCTTAAACCTCGCCGCTCAGGTATATGCGATCGGCTATCTAGAAATGGATTGGGGTTGGGCAAGGTTTTATTCTCTCGTCGCTCTCTTTGAAGGGGGTATGTGCGCCCTCGTTATCTGTAATTCGCTATTTTTCAGCTATTGTGTGCTAGAAGTTCTCACCCTCGGCACTTATCTGCTAATTGGTTTCTGGTTCAATCAATCTCTGGTGGTGACGGGGGCGCGGGATGCTTTCCTAACCAAACGGATTGGCGATTTAATCCTGTTGATGGGAGTGGTGGCCCTTTTACCCTTGGCGGGAACCTGGAACTTTGACGAATTAGCAGAATGGGCGGCTACAGCTAATTTAAACCCCAATGTGGCTAATTTACTCTGTTTAGCCCTGATTGCCGGTCCGATGGGCAAATGCGCCCAATTTCCCCTGCATTTATGGCTAGATGAGGCCATGGAGGGACCGATGCCCGCGACAATTCTGCGGAATACCGTCGTCGTTTCCACTGGCGCTTGGTTATTGGTGAAATTAGAGCCGGTGCTACAATTATCGCCCTTAACCTTGCAAGTAATGATCATTGTTGGCTCTGTTACTGCCATCGGTGCGGGGTTAATTGCGATCGCCCAGATCGATGTCAAGCGCTCCCTTTCCTATTCCGTCAGTGCCTACATGGGACTGATTTTTATCGCTGTGGCCACCGGACAAACGGAAACCGCTTTAGTGTTACTCTTTACATACGCGATCGCTATGTCCCTGTTAGTCATGGTGGTGGGTAACATCATTTGGAATAATATCAGCCAAGATTTAAGCCAATACGGCGGTTTATGGTCTCGTCGTCCCGTTTCTGGCATTTGTTATCTCGTCGGTGCTGCTAGTTTAGTCGCACTGCCTCCCTTTGGTGGTTTTTGGGCATTAGCACGCATGGGCGATCGCCTCGCAGAAGTCAGTGGTTTACTGTTATTAGTGCTATTGTTGGTCAATGCTTTAACTGCCTTTAGTGTCACTAGAGAATTTTGCGTTTTCTTTGGCGGTAAAATCAAACCAATGACCCTGCGCTCTCCGGAAGCTCTTTGGCCCTTAGTTATCCCCATGACTGTGACCATGGGTTTCGCCATTCATGTGCCGATTTTATTAGCGCAATGGCATTTATTACCAAGTAACTTAAATCTGGGAGTGGCTTTTCTCTTGGTGCTTTCCACTGCTGGGGGCGTAATTCCGGCAGCATATATTTATCTGAATGAAAATATCTCCAAACCGATCGTTTTTCAACCGAAAGCCGTTCAAGATTTCTTTGCCAACGACCTTTATACAGCCCAATTGTATAAAGTTACCATCGTTTTTGTCGTCGGATTAATCTCGCAAATTATTAACTGGATCGATACCTTTCTGGTGGATGGCATCGTTAATCTGGTGGGATTAGCCACGGTTTTTGGTGGTCAGAGTTTGAAATATAACGTCTCGGGACAGACCCAATTTTACTTTCTGTCGATTATTTTGGGGGTGGCTTTGATTGGTATTATCATCTGCTGGCCCCTACTATCACAAATTTCTCTAGTTTTCAGTTAAAGATTTGATAACTTAGGCTTTTCTTTAGCATCCCCGGCCCTGACAATAGAATTTGTCCTGATTAATGGAAACAACTACCGATGTTCAATACCTCTCGTCGCCAATTAATCCGTTATGGGGGTGGTTTTTTGGGAACCGGTCTAGCCGCTACTATTTTAGGCTCGCAACTGTCCCAAACTAACGCCCAAACTGCTGTTAATTCCGAGCCATGGCTAACTGCTCAAAATAAGGGATTGAACCCCGACCAAGCTTTAACTATGCTTATGGAAGGCAATCAACGTTTCTGGGAACGAAGAAAAAAAAGTCCTAACCGCGATCAAGCTCGACTCACAGAAGTGGCCGAAAGTCAAGCCCCCTTTGCGGCAATTTTGGGCTGTGCCGATTCTCGCGTGCCGGCAGAAATCGTTTTTGACCAAGGATTAGGAGATCTATTTGTTTGTCGGGTAGCGGGAAATTTAGCCACTTCCGAAGAAATTGGTAGCCTTGAATTCGGCACGTTGGTGTTAGGAGCCAAGGTAATTGTTGTCCTTGGTCATTCTCGTTGTGGAGCGGTAAAAGCCACCATTGAAGGCGGTCGTTTCCCCGGACAAATCGGTCGTTTAATCGATGGCCTACAGGTGGGAGTTGATCGGGCTGAAAAACAACCCGGTTCCAACAAACTTGAGCGAGCCATTAAATCCAACGTTAACTATCAAGTAGAGAAATTGGGCAAATCCCCAGTCATGGGTGATTTAGTAGATAAAAAACAATTAAAAATTGTTGGAGCCTACTACGATCTCGATACCGGCAAAGTGAGTTTAATTTAGTCAATTCCAGATTAGTCATCGTGTTGGTTGGCTAATCCTTTTCTCATCCCAGTCATTATAAATTCGATCGATACCAATATGCTCAGTACCCTGCTTTGGTTGCCAATAATTGGAGCAATTATCGTCGGTCTTTTCCCCGATAAATTCGCCCCAGCAAAATTACGTCAAATTACCCTCTTTTTTGTTGCCGCCGTCTTCTTGTGGTCTTTATATCTGCTGACTCAATATAACTTAACCAGTAATGGCTTTCAATTTTCTGAATACCGCGAATGGGCAAAACCAATCGGTTTAAGTTATAACCTCGGAGTCGATGGTTTGTCCTTACCGTTAATTATTTTAAGCTGTTTCTTGACAGGAATAGCTATCTATAGTAGCGAAGAAAAAATAGAGCGTCCCCGACTTTATTACATCCTAATCCTCCTGATTAACGCCGGGGTTTCTGGGGCATTAATGGCTAAAAACCTGCTGCTGTTCATCGTTTTCTATGAACTAGAATTAATCCCCTTTTATCTGATGATTGCTATCTGGGGAGGCGAAAAACGTGGCTATGCTTCGATTAAATTCCTTCTCTACACTGCTGTCTCTGGGTTATTAGTCCTAGCGGCATTTTTAGGCATAGGTTTCCTCAACGGCGGTACTTTTGACTATTCCTCCCTCTCCACCGCCGATTTCTCCCAAAAAACCCAATTACTGCTCTTAACTCTGCTATTAGTGGGATTTGGCATCAAAATACCCCTCGTACCTCTCCACACTTGGCTACCGGATGCCTATACGGAAGCTTCCCCTGCTACAGCAATTTTATTAGGTGGTATCCTCGCTAAACTCGGTACTTATGGCTTAGTTCGCTTTGGTCTGCAATTATTCCCCGAAACTTGGTCTTTAATCGCTCCCGGACTGGCAATTGTCGGCGTTATTAGCGTTATTTACGGGGCTTTGAGTGCTATTGCCCAAAAAGACATTAAACGCATGGTGGCCTACAGTTCGATCGGTCACATGGGCTATATACTGGTAGCAGCCGCCGCTGGCACGGGTTTAAGCGTCCTTGGTGCCGTCGCGCAAATGATTAGCCACGGTCTCATTCTCGCCCTCTTATTCTATCTGGTGGGCATTGTCGAACGCAAAGCCGGAACCAGAGATTTAGACGTTTTAAACGGTTTAATGAACCCAATTCGCGGTTTACCCCTAGTTAGCGCTCTGTTAATTCTCGCCGGTATGGCCAGCGCTGGTATCCCCGGATTAGTGGGATTTGTGGCGGAATTTATTGTTTTTCAGGGTAGTTTTTCCCGTTTTCCCGTGCAGACGGTTTTCTGCATCATTGCTTCCGGTTTAACGGCGGTTTACTTTGTTATCCTGCTTAATCGCACCTGTTTTGGTAAATTGGATAATCAACTTGCCTACTATCCCAAAGTCCTGAAATCGGAAACTATCCCCGCTTTTGTCCTAATGGTATTAATCGTCTTTTTAGGTATTCAACCCAATTATTTAGTCCGTTGGATTGAACCCACCACTAACTCGATGGTTGCCAGCTTATCGGGACAAGCAAAACCTAGTTTTGTCCTCAAAAAATCTCCGCAAAAGTCCTCAAAAACCAACTGGTTAAATCGGGGTAAATATTTATCTGCCAGTTGAGAATATTTTTTCCTAATTACTTAATCTTGGAGAAAACTGATGAAATTAATCTCACTGATTTCCTTTAGTTTGCTAACCACAGGAATTATCACTTTATCTCCCTTAGTTGTCGCCCAAACAGCGATCAGCAGCCTAAGAGATACAAGAACAATTACCATATCTGGACAGGTAAAAAGTGTGGTTGGTAACGACTTTATTTTAGCTGATCACACTGGTCAAGTAATTGTCGATGCAGGACCGCGCTGGTGGCAAGAAATTAACGTATCAGTGGGAGAATATCTCACCGTGGTCGGAGAGTATGACGAGGGAGAATTTGATGCTTTTTCGATTACTCGTCCCAACGGTCAAGTTATGCAAATTCGTCCCCAATTTGGACGGCCACCTTGGGCAGGAAAAAAAGATTAAACCCCGAATATTGACTCAACAAGTTTCTTAAGCTAACCAGCACAAATCATGGTACAAACTCCTGTTAAACCCACTGCCAAAATTCCCCCTTCTACTCATGAATTCGCCGACATTATCCACCGTTTAGAAGCGGGTGGCTCCATGTTACCGGATACTCCCGAAAACCTGATGCAAATTATCGGCATTTATAAAGCTTATGCCGTACCGATGGATTTTTATTGGCGAGATCTGCTCTATATTGCCGAACGAGTTTTCCTCGATCCTTTGCCCTTTTTTAAATATTTTCTGCCCCAAGAATACCTAGACCTACAAAATCATTACTCTGGCGATAATGCCGATTTACGCATCTGGCGCGGCACGGGTTCTGCTCACCCTGAATTGTTAGAATTTATGGATAAAGGTAAAACCCGAAAAATGCCCAGATTAATCCATCATCTTTGGCATGATCGCATTAATATGGAATTTGCCGAAGCCTGTATGCAAGCCATGTTATGGCATGGCCGTGATATGGGTTGGGGTTTATTTGATGCCTATCTTGATTCAGAAGAATATCGCCAAAATGCCGACCGCGCTATTAAGGCCTATTTCAAGAAAAACCCCGTGATGATGAAACTTTATGACCTGTTCCCCGATATGTTTTTGGAACAGGTGCGGATGATGTCCTATTACTCTAATTTAGGACTATTCTGGGAAGTGATGGCCCCAGTATTTTTCGAGATGTCTGATATCTACGATGAAGGCGGGTTTAAAGGTGTTCCCGATGCCATGAATTTCCTCGTTAATGGCATTTTTGCCATCGCTGGCCGGCCAATTTATCATCACGTTTATATTGATGGTCAATGCTACGAAATTATCCCCAAATCAAAGGCTTTTACTTGGCTTTATGAAGCGGCTTTACCCTATGTAGAAGCGGTCTTTTATCGTACTGCTCCCTTCCGGGGTACAAAGTCCTATAATGCCCAAGCAAAACAGGTTCCCGACCAACAAAAAGACTTTCACTATGGTATTCTTTACGCGGATGTTTTCCCCGTGGGTACTGCGGGAATTCCTCCGACGTTGTTAATGGATGATATGTATCATTTTTTACCCCAATATCTGATTGATTACTATCAGCAACAATGCCGGGGGGAAGATGATATTTTGATTCAATTGGGTATTACTTTCCAGCGATCGATGTATAATGTAACTTCGGCAGTTATTCAAGCTCTACGCACTGCTTTACTCTATCCTCTCGACGATCCTAATCCCAAACATTTACTGAAAAATCGTCAATTCTTTGAGGCACAAATGGACAGATTTAAACGTCCCGAAGCGCGTCTTAGAGATATCCAAAGTCCTAATTATCGTTGAGGTTTTTTGCTTACTTTTCTGGTGGGCTATAAGCCCACCTTTTTTGATATAATGAGATGACCGACACCCAACCTCAAAAAAGATGACCACTTTTCCCATCATCGACAATAACGAGTTCTGTGCGGATGAGGTAAAATTTCCCCCCAGGGATATCTGGAGTGAGGAACCCCCCTTGGAAAGCTACACTCATTTACAACAAATTCTGATTTTACTTCAATGTTTAGAATGGTTATGGCAAGATCGCAATGATTATTTTGCTGCCGCTAATTTGAGCATTTATTATAGTCCTAATCAGAAAAAATCTGAGGATTTTCGCGGGCCAGATTTTTTTGTCGTTTTGGGAACAGAAAGACGCTTAGATCGAAAAAGTTGGGTAGTTTGGGGAGAAGGAGGCAAATATCCCGATGTTATCGCGGAAATTCTCTCTCCTAGTATCACCAAAGTAGATCGCGGCCAAAAAAAACAAATTTATCAAGATATTTTTCGCACTCCCGATTATTTTTGGTTCGATCCTGAAACCTTAGAATTCCAAGGATTTAGGCTAATGGAAGGGCAATATCAAGCAATTGAACCGACAGACCGGGGTTGGTTATGGAGCGATCGCTTAGGCTTATTTCTGGGTATTTATCAACAACAATTACGCTATTTTAATAGGGAGGGGGAATTAATTCCTACCCCCGCAGAAGTGGCTAAACAGGAACGTCAAGAGAAGGTTTTAGCCTTACAACAAATAGAACAGTTAAAATCTCGTTTACGGGAGTTGGGAGCGGATTTAGAAGGTATTTAAAGCCAGTTTTTTTCAGTAGAAACAGGGAAATTTAGGGAAAATTTCCCTACCCCTAACACCTCACTCCGCTCTCCCATTTAGATAGTCAACAGCTTAGTATTTTTTGCCTCTTGCCTGACTGGGAGTCACAGGTCTAAGCTAAGAATAGCTGGCCAACCCGTCCCGACCACCGGATAAATTATAGAATGAACGATTCTAACGCTAATTCTCCCGCTCAATCCCCTGAGGAGACAATAGATGAAACCAATTGGGTAGATCTGGGGGAGGAAGGGAAACCCCTAGATAAACCCACTGCTCAACCTATCCAACCATCTCCCCTCAAGTCTATCGCTACCCTGATCACGGTGGAGACGGCTTTTTTGGCCAGTGCTACCAGTTTAATCTGGTTAATTGATTATTATTTTCCCCTCGGACCGTTATTAAGGGTTTTCTTCCCGATTCCTATCGCTTTAGCCTATTTACGTTGGGGCGCTCGTTGTGCTTGGATGACAGCATTAGTTTCCAGTTTACTTTTGTCGGTGTTAATGGGACCGACTCGCAGTATTGTCTTTTTGATTCCCCACGGCCTGATGGGGGTACAATTGGGGCTATGTTGGCGCCGGGGTGCGCGCTGGGAATTTTCTATCTTGACTGGGGGACTGTTGGGCGCTTTTGGTTTATTCTTTCGTTTTTGGCTGTTTTCAATTCTTTTAGGCGAAAATCTCTGGTTATATGTGATTACCCAAGCGACTAATTTTATTGATTGGATTTTCACCCAGTTAGGGATTCTGGCTAAACCGACGCTGCTGCAAGTGCAATCAATGGCAGTTGTGGGCATACTTGTCAATAGTTTATTATACTTATTTGCCGTGCATTTAGTGGCGTTATTAGTTCTCGATCGCCTCGGTAATCCGATTTCTCGTCCGCCCAAATGGGTGCAGGCCATACTAGATTATGACTAATTATTTAGTGCTTTATGGTCAGTATCTCCAGTCAACTGTTAATCGATCATTTTTCCCCGATTATCATCTTGTCAGAGAGTGACCGAGTGAGTTATAGTCGTCTATAAGACTCGATTAAAGCATTTCTTAAAAGAATCGTGGTTTTTGGAAAATCGAAAAGTGCGCTATTTTTCCCGTCCACAGAAACCTGTTGCCGAGGGGAGTAACTCAAAAACTCCTTTTTTCCTAGATTCTGATAGACAGAACTGGCGGAAACGGATAAAAAATGCTGTTATCGAGCAAGACTCAGGGATTAATTGAAAATCTCGTCTCTTGGCTGTGCTTACCTAATTGTGGGTCAGGCCAGCAGTTACCTTTCAGACTTAACAACTGACACCAAGACTCAGTTTCCACGTCTGAGAGGCAGATGAATATCAAGATGAGGCTTTAACGATGCGGACTCATCTTCTTAGAACTTTCTTAACAAGACCAGATTTCCAGAAGTAGCCTCAAAGCATAGACAAATAGCCCATAGTCCGTCGCTTTTGAAACCGAAAGATTGAGGAAATTGAATGCCAAAACAAATAATCATAGCCGAACAACACCATATAGCGGCTGTTTTTTGGGAAGATCAAATTCAGGAATTAGTGGTGGCCACAGGTAATCAGCAGGTGGCCGACATCTATCTAGGATTAGTAGAAAATGTCATCCCAGGGATAGATGCAGCCTTCGTCAATATTGGCGATGCGGAACGCAATGGCTTTATTCATGTCACCGACCTGGGTCCCTTAAGACTGAAAAAAACCGCCGGTGCTATCACCGAATTACTGGCCCCCCAGCAAAAAGTGCTGGTGCAGGTAATGAAAGAACCCACCGGCAATAAAGGACCGCGACTAACGGGAAATGTCACTCTCCCCGGTCGTTATCTGGTATTGATGCCCAATGGCCGCGGGGTGAATCTTTCCCGTCGCATCCGCAGTGAAGACGAGCGCTCCCGTTTACGAGCTTTAGGGATTTTGGTCAAACCAGCGGGGATGGGGTTGCTGGTACGCACCGAGGCCGAAGGCAAAGCGGAAGAAGCGATTATCGAGGACTTGGAATTTTTGCAAAAACAGTGGGAGAGCATCCAACAGATGGCCGTCAGCAGCCGCGCTCCGGCCCTGCTGAACCGCGATGATGACTTTATTCAAAGGGTTTTGCGGGATATGTACAGTGCCGATGTCAATCGCATTGTTGTGGATAACCCGATGGCGGTAAAACGAGTTAAACAGCAATTGACGAACTGGGGCGGCGGCAAAGCTCTAGAAGGGGTTTATATCGACTCCCATCGTGAAACCCAGCCAATTCTCGACTATTTCCGGGTTAACGCCGCCATTCGCGAAGCCCTGAAACCCCGGGTGGATTTACCCTCCGGCGGCTACATTATCATCGAACCGACGGAAGCTTTAACGGTAATTGATGTTAACTCCGGTTCCTTTACCCGTTCGGCCACGGCCCGGGAAACCGTACTCTGGACTAATAGCGAGGCCGCCACGGAAATCGCTCGACAACTGCGCTTGAGAAATATTGGCGGTGTGGTGGTGGTGGACTTCATCGACATGGATTCCCGTCGCGACCAGTTGAAACTGTTGGAATTGTTTAATAAGTCCCTGAAAAGCGATAAGGCCCGGCCTCAGATTGCCCAATTATCGGAATTGGGGTTAGTGGAATTAACTCGTAAGCGTCAGGGGAAAAACATTTATGAATTATTCGGCAAAACCTGTGACCATTGCGGCGGACTAGGCCATTTAGCCCATCTACCAGGAGAAGGCAACGCCATCGCCCTAGAAAACGCCACCGTTAGCCGTGCGGAAAAAGAAACCCTTGTCGTTGCGCCGATTAATACAAAAGTTCTACCCGATAAGAGCGCTCCTAGCGTTGCGGCGGCTGAACCCTATCTAGAAGTTTTCTCCGAATTTGAGGCCGAAGAAAACGCTCAAGAGATGGATATTTCCTTCCATCCCAACTATCAAGAACAGGTTAATAATTCTCGCCGTCGCCGTCGTCGTCGTCCCTCGGAACTGTTACTAAAAGAGGAACGGAGCGAAAAGGCCTCTACTAACGGTGTTAACAACGAAATCGAGCTAGAATCAGAACCCCAACGCCTTGAGGAAAAACGAGAACGTCCCGCCCGTCTCTCGAAACGGGGAGAAGATGCCAGCGCCGGCAAAAATATCCCCGTCAGCGAACGGGAGCGGGTTTCCGTGGAAATGACCCCCGTAGAACAGGAAGTTTATTCTTTAATGGGCATTTCTCCCCTGATTCTGGTTGATCAAGAGTTTAGAGACCCGAAATCGGTGATTGTTTCCGTGAAATTGGCAGGGGAAAGAGAAGCGGAAAACCCAGAAACGGCCGCCACTCCCGAAATATCCTTGACTCCCACCCCAGAGGCCGAGGATACAACCGCCGCCGCACTGGTCGAAGGGATGGAAACCGGCGAGGAAGCCGAAAATCGTCCCCTGGTGCGCCGTCGTCGTCGTCCCACCACTGGCGAAGTTAGTCAAGAAATCAACCAAGAAGCTAGTCCGTCAGTGACTTTTACCCCCGAACCGATTGCGCCCGAAACTCCAGTTTTTCCGAGCGAAGTTATTCCTTTAGAAACCCCGGTGAGCGCCGAGGTGACAGAGGAGCCACAAATAGAGGCTGAAACTGGGGTGCTGCGTCGTCGGCGTCGTCGTTCCTCCGCCACTGTCGATGAGTCATGAGCGCAGAACCCTTAATTGCTGGTGTCGATGAAGTGGGACGCGGGGCTTTATTTGGTCCCGTGGTGGCGGCGGTAGTGGTCACTGTTCCCTCTGGTTTTCCACGGCTGTGGGAGTTGGGGGTGAAGGATAGTAAGCAACTTAGCCCCCAAAAACGGCAAAAATTGAGCGAGCAAATACAACGGCATCTTGTTTGTCGCATCGGTTATGCTACGGTGAAAGAGATCGATCGCTTGAATATTTTTCATGCTTCTCTACTGGCAATGAGCAGAGCGATCGGGAAATTACCCCTTTCCCCCAGTCTCTGCTTGATCGATGGCAAGCACATTATTAAAGATTTGTCAATCCCCCAAAAGGCGGTAATTCGGGGAGATCAACAATCGCCGGTCATTGCGGCGGCTAGTATCGTGGCCAAAGTCTGGCGTGATGACTTAATTACTCGTTGGCACGGACGCTATCCCGATTATGGACTCCCTCGTCACAAGGGTTATGGCACCGCTCAACACCTAGAAGCGATCGGCAACTATGGACTTACTTCTCAGCACCGGCTCTCTTTTAGTCCCTGTCAATGATAAGGCGTTGCTAAATCAAGATATGAATGTTATCGGATGCAAAAGTTAGTTTGGGTCTAGGTTTTAAAAATCCCAGAAAAGAAGATTCATATCTCAAATCAGCAACCCCGTCAAAACTACTCTTCAACAATTTCGACTTCTCTAGTGAAAAGGGGTTCTTGGGTAACAATTTCTACTTCAATAGCCTTTTTCAGGTTAAGTTTTAGAACTGGAGAAATTGGCAAACCTTTCACCTCATTGATGAGATATTCTTGAGTTTCTGTTTCACGACGTTTGAGATATACCGCTTTCAGCACTGCCTCAATGCCATAACCCGTAACCATGTCACCAATAATAGTAGAGATACCTAAGACCCCAAGTCCACCAATTACCCCTAGCGGACCGCCTAACCCCAAAAGTGCGTAAATCATGGGATAGGTAGTGCTAGTGGATGCGACAACAGCAATAATGAAAATAATGCCGGGGAGTCCAAGAGAGGCAAGTTTTTGAAGGACTTCATCCAGAGAAATTCCCCAGGAGACAAGTTTTTTGTTGATTTCTGCGGGATTAATTCCGAGAAAATCCTGGGGAATGACGGGTGCGGTGGTTTCCGTCATTGATGAGACTCCTAAAATCACTAAGTTGGATTGGTTGCTAGGGATTTCAGTCATATAAAGTCCATGGTAAGGCCAAGGCGTACAATAACGGCCGTCTAGGGATTCCGATGCCTGGCAGCATTCTACATCAGTCTTACTGTTCACACAACTTGCAGAAAATCCTCAGTTCTTAAAGAAATAGCCATTTTTGGGCATTATCGGGTTAACCCCTAGGGCATATCCCAGAGGAAGGCCAGAATGGGCAAGCTGACAATTTAGATTCTGTCTCTCTTGTCAAGTCCAATTTATACTAAAATTGATACGCTTACCAATCTCGGACAGAGCTATTATTATCACACCGTAAGATTAATGTTAATATCCTACAGTCATCAGTTCATTTTTTTTCATGTCACAAAAGCTGCGGGGACAAGCGTTAAAGCGGTCTTAGAACCTTATGCACAACAACCTGAAAAATTCAAAATTAATCGTCCTCCCAGAATGTTAGGAGAGCAAATTAATCCCCTGTATGAAATGTGGGAATCCTCTCTTTGGCACGCTAAAGCCAGAGATATGCAAAAAGAACTGTCAGAGGAAGTATATAATAATTTTTATAAATTTTCTTTTGTCAGAAACCCTTGGGATTGGCAGGTATCCTATTATCATTTTATTCTTAAGCAGAAAGATCATGTTAGATATGAATTAGTTAAATCTCTGGCTGGTTTTGAAGAATACTTGGAATGGGTTATTAGTACAAAAAATCCCTTTCCCAAAGGAGCAACTAAACTACAAAGAGATCTTATTACTGACTTAGAAGGCAGAATCATAGTTGACTTTGTTGGTAGATACGAAACTTTAGAAGCTGATTTTGATCGGGTCTGTCAAAGGCTGAATATTAAAGCTTCTCTGCCCTGTTTAAACAAGTCAAAACATCGTGATTATCGAGAATATTACAACAACAGAACCAGAAAATTAGTAGAAAAACACTTTCAGGATGACATCGCCTTATTTGGCTACACATTTGATGGTTATCAATACCAAATTGCAGCGGAAAAATTGTTCGTCACAGCTGCTAGGGGTTATTGAGAGTTGACAAAAATTTAGCTAAACCAATTTTCTGCCCTGGGGTTCAAAACCAGCGTCTATGTGAGTGGTTCTAATTAATCTGATTCCCCCGGCTATCGGCACCCCCCTTATTAAGGGGGGCAGGGGGTATCGAACCTAAAATCCATTTTTAATTTAATTACAACCAGCGTCTATGTGAGATATTCTAACAATAGTCCATTGACAAGACAAAATCTAATGATTTCACAAGCATCATCCCCTATTATCTTGACAGAGTCAGAACAAATCCAGCCAAGAAATATGAGTGACCTAATTGTCGATTATTTAGAACAATTAGGGGTAGAGTACGTTTTTGGCATCCCGGGAGGACATAATAGTGCCTTCTACGAAGCCTTAGCACGCAGCGAAAGACGCGGGGGGGTTCGTGCCGTTTTGACTTGTCACGAAACCGGTGCCGCTTTTATGGCTGATGGTTATGCTCGTGAAACGGGAAAAATCGGGGTTTGCTGCGGCACAACTGGACCGGGTAGCACCAATTTTATTACAGGATTAGCCTCAGCTTATGCTGAAGGGATACCTCTACTTGTTATCACCGCACAAACTGCCCTACCTCATTTTAGCTGGAGTGCCTTTCAAGAATCATCGCCTGATACCATTGATACAGTAGCCATGTTTAAGCACTGTACCCGTTATAACACCCTCGTCACTCACCCTAATCAATTAGAAAGAAAATTAGCAGCGGCATTAACAACAGTTTTGCATTCACCTTTTGGACCGGCTCATCTTAGTATTCCTGTGAATATTTTCCGGGTTGAGTCTCCCTCATCCCTTGCTTATCCCCAGGTAGCGACTCAAGCTGCTGCATTAGTTGATTTAAAAGCCTTAGATGAGCTTGATAGTACCATAAACAATATCTTAGATCAAGGTCAAACCATCGCCATCTGGGTTGGTCAAGATTGTACGGAAGCCACCCCAGAAATTATGGCATTAGCCGAATTAATTAACGCTTCTATTGTCACAACTCAAGGTGGTAAAACCTGTGTTAACCCTTATCATCCTTTAGTAAAAGGTGTCTTTGGTTTTGCTGGACATCAAACAGCCCGTCAAGCTTTAACCGATGATTCTGTTGCTTTAATTTTAGCGGCTGGGATGAACTTAGGGCAATGGGAAACCTCGGCTTGGGATCAGGCATTGTTAACTAAAAAAATAGTTCATATTCATCACGCAAGGGATTATTTTAAAAGTTCTCCGATGGCCAGTTTACACATTCAAGGTACAATCAAAACCACCTTGGCAGAATTACTAAAAAGATTGCAAAAAACTCGGCAAAGGGGACAAGTAAAACCGCAGTTATCAACCAGCTTATCCCCCGAATTTTCCCAGCCTTATCAACCCGCTCAAATTACCGTTAAAGAACCGGACAGCTATCGACTGTTAGAGGATAATTCCCCCGTTAAACCCCAGCAATTAATCGGTGAACTCATACAACATTTTCCCCCAGAAACACGCTATTTAGTCGATGTAGGTAATTGGTTAGCTTGGACAATTCACTATTTCTTCTCACCTTGTCCTGAAAATTTCCGTTTAGCTGTGGCCACTGCCCCCATGGGTTGGGGAATTGGCAGTGCGATTGGAACAGCTATGGGGGCAAAAAATACCCCAGTGGTTTGTCTTACAGGTGATGGATGTTTTCTAATGCACGGCAACGAACTTGCTGTTGCTGTTGCTGAAAAATTACCGATTATTTTTATCATTCTTAATGATCGATCTTTTGGTATGGTTAAACACCGGCACCGTCAAACGGGAGTAGAATCTTTAGAGTTTGCTTTACCATCAGTAGATTTTAGTCAAATTGCTCGAGGAATGGGAGCGAATGGTTATATTATTCGTAATAGTCAAGACTTGCAGGAATTAGATTATGAGGCAATTTATCGGGATGGCAAACCTACCGTCTTAGATGTGCGAATTGATTCGGAATATGTTCCCCCCATAGGAATGTTTTAAGGTGATGAAACCCGTTCAATATTTTCCCTATTCACTATTGACTGAAAAGCGATGTCCTATACAAAGTTAGTGGCCAAGCGATTACTAATTAATTCCTTGCCAAAAAGTGGCACTCATTTATTGGCTAAGTCCGTTGAAATTCTGGGCTATAAAGAACATTTTGAAGATCAAGAAGTTCAAGAAGTGCCTCTATTTTTTAACTATCGAGAAGTTAAAAAAAGAATCGAGCATCAAACTCAATTTAGCCAAAAACAAATTAGCATAGGGGCCTTAACCCCCTACTATGTAGATTTGGCGATTGTTCGACATTGGTTAACTCTTATTGCTCAAAACCGATACATTTTAGGTCATATTCCTTGGACACCTCTGTTAACCCCAATTCTTCAGGAATTGAATTATCAGCATATCTTCATTATTCGTGATCCTCGTGCTGTTATAGCTTCCTCAATTCCCTTTGTTTTAGATACGGGAAAAATGCCAGCAAGACACTTTTTAGAAGAGGATTTTAAGTCCATGTCTCCTAGCCAAAGATTAGATTTTATTTTAGTGGGAGGCTATGGGGCAAAAGCGGGAGTAGAAATCAGAAATTTTGCCGAAGTGTTCCGTTCTATGTTAGCTTGGTCTCAAGAGCAAAATTGTTTATTTATCCGTTTTGAGGATCTGGTGGGAGAACAGGGAGGTGGCAAGTCGGAAAAACAAAGGGAGACGATGGAAAAAATTTGCCACCATTTGGATATTCCTTTTAATGAAACTATTGCTTCTCAGTTGGGGGAGATTTATAACCCTTCTGCTAGGACATTTAGAATGGGTAAAATAGACGGATGGAAAGACTCAATAGAGCCGGCAGATATCGAAAAATTAAACACCTATTGTCAACCATTATGTCAAGAGGCAGGTTATGAAATGTATTGAGTTATACCTACGGATTGGTCTAATAAATTACCAGTTTATTGGTGATTATTTTCCTAGATATGGTACGATCCTTCCACGACTTAAAATAAGGAAACCCAAAAATGGACTTACAAGCAAATCTTGAGAGATTTAAAAGCAAACACCCCATCAGTCGCAATCATTATATTTCCTATCGTAGTATATACAAAGCTACTCCCAGTCTCAAATTCATATTCAAGCATTATTGCCCGATTTATCATATTTCACTAGATGAGTTTTTTGAATATTATCCGCTTTTAGCGTTTATTGAATACCTTGTCTATGAAACTGATACAGAGATGGAAAGCAATCAAAAGGATAGCAGCCCATCAAGTCAGTCTTCTCTGTGGGATTCTAAAAAAATCATCATTCGATCTTTTTTACAGGAATTTGATTTAGAAGATCCTAGGATTTTAAATCAAATGGATAATTTAGGGAAATATATCCATTTGGAAAGTAAGCTATTGACCTCTGAAAAGATCACATTAGAAGACGTAATTCGTGCTTCTGAATTGCGGTCTTCTGACGAGTTAATTCTCCACTGTACCTTGATTGCTATGTCAGGTAAACCTTATAGAGATGAAATTTTTGAGATTATGTCACCCATACATATTCTGCTAGAATTTCATGATGATTTTCGTTCCTATCAAGAGGATAGGGCAGCAGGTAATTATAATACCTACTGGATGTTTCAGAAATTGTATGGAGAGGAAGCACAGCATTATTTAAAGGCAGAAATAGACCGTTACAGTAAGCTATTTGAGGCAACCCTGAAACGATTATCTGAACGAGAACAAGAAGTTTATTCAGCAAAATGGTCTCGTTTATGGCAAAATGTATTTCCCTATTTCTCTAGTGCTGAACTTCTTCGTCAAGCTATTTTAGAAGGGGTTTAAACCTGTTATTTGACTGTACAAACTTATTTGTTTAAAAATTCAAAAAGGAGAAACTAAAATGAACCCGCAAATGTCCCCTGGGATGATTGAAAGAAAAAAAACCGTTAGTCAAATTCCTTATATTTCCTATTATAGTATCTATAAAGCTACTTCAGTTTTAAAGCCGTTTTTTAAGATATATTGTCCAATTTATGACATTTCTGATGATGAATTTTTTGAATTTTATCCACTGTTAGCATTTATTGAATATCTGATCTACGAAACCGATGTAGAACTAGAAGAGAGTAATCAAAAAGATGGCTCACTATTAACTCAAGTTTCTCCCTGGGATGCCAGAAAAAAAATTATTGAATCTCTTTTGCATGAACTTGGTGTAGAAGGCTCCGCAATTCTAGCACAAGCAGACAACTTAGGTAAATATATTGAATTAGAAGGTCAGCTAATTGCTTCTGAAAAAATAACTTATGAGGACTTACTTCTTGCTTCTGAACTAAGGTCTTCTGATTTGAGGATTCTACACTCTGCTCTCGTTCAAATTTCAGGTAAACCCTACCGAAGTGAAATTTTTGATCTGATGTCACCTCTAGAAGTTTTAATAGAATTTAATGATGATTTTCGTTCCTACAAAAAGGATATAGCATCAGGTAGTTACAATACCTACTGGATGTTTCAAAAATTCTATGGAGAGAAAGCACACCATTATTTAAAAGTAGAAATAGACCGTTATAAAAATCTATTTGAGGAGAAACTTAAGCGATTTCCTCAAGAAGAACAAGAGATATATTTAGTAACATGGTCTCGTTTTTGGCAAAGATTTCCCTATCTCTCCGATGCCGAACTTATTCGTCAGGTTGCTTTAGAAGGGATTTAAAAAACACATGACTAAACCTGTGACTCAACAGTTAGACCTGAAAGCGGAAGTAAATGTGGATTCCTCGATTCAATTTGAGCAATCGCTTGCCAAGAATTGGCTAGAGCCAAAAGCTATCTTATTGACAGGAGCAACTGGTTTTCTTGGAGCTTATTTACTCGAAGAACTTCTCCAGAAAACCAGCGCAGATATTTATTGTTTAGTTCGCTGTTCTAATATAGAAGAGGGAAAAAATCGTCTTCAAAAAAACTTAGAGTTTTATTCTCTTTGGCAAGATGATTTTAATTCTCGTATTGTTCCTATTGTCGGAGATTTAGGGAAACCTTTATTCGGTCTTTCTCAATTAGCATTTGAGGGATTAGCGGCAATAATTGATATTATTTATCACAATGGAGCTTGGGTTAACTCTGCTCGTCCCTATTCTACTTTAAAACCGGTAAATGTCTTGGGGACGCAAGAAGTGCTAAGATTAGCTAGTAGGGAGCAAACTAAACCCGTTCATTTTGTTTCGACTCTTGGGGTTTTTCTCGGTGATAATCAGGAGGAAATTGGCAGAATCACTGAAATCGATAGCCCTAATTTTGTTAATCTGCAAGGAGGTTATCGCCAAAGTAAATGGGTGGCAGAACAATTAGTGATGGTCGCACAAAAAAGGGGATTACCTGCTTGTATTTATCGTCCTTCAAGAATTATCGGGAATAGTAAAACGGGGATTAACGGTAATTTCCAAGATTTCCTATGTATTTTGCTAAAGGGTTGTATTCAATTAAAAAAATTTCCCGATTTAAACACACAAATAGATATCGTTCCCGTTGATTATGTCAGTCGGGCAATTGTTGGTTTATCCCAGCAAAAAAACCATGCTGGCAAAGTATTTCATTTAATTAATTCTCAGCTAATTTCCTGGGAAACTTTCTTTAATTCTCTTCAACTTTTAGGCTATTCCTTAGAAAAAGTTAATTATGATAATTTTTATGCCGAATTAAAGTATCAATTATCCCAGTCTCCCAAGAATACACTATATTCATCTTTATTACTGCTTTTGAAACTGTCAAAACTATTTTCCCCTGATAAGCTAGAATTTGACGCAACTCGAACATTGATAGAATTAACAGAGCTATCTATATCCTGTCCTGTTATTGATGAAAAATTGCTCAGTTTATATTTTTCTTACTTTCAGAAAGTTGGCTATTTTCCCCCTATCATAGCCGTAGGTTGGGTTGAGCAATAATAACTCTTGTCTGTCAAATATTATCGACGCTGGAGCGAAACCCAACTGCACCGAGGTCTTTAAGAATGTTGGGTTTCACTCAAACCATTGCTTCGAGCAGTTTTGTTGCAAGTATTAAATTGCTCAACCCAACCTACAAGCTATCATAGATAGGTACAAAGTTTTGTAGGGGCTGCTATATATTTTTAAGATTTTGGAAGATAGTAATTGGCCGATGAGGATTCGTAACAATTTCCGACCATATCTGCATGAAATCTCGGTTAATTTGAGTCATTGAATCAAACTCAAAATAATCTTTTTTATATTGCCACCAACCCTTAAGAGAGGGTTTTGGGGAAGTTTTATTTTCCCAGAGTATTAACTCTAAGTCGGGCCTAACCTCAAACTCTTCCATTTCCCAAGATTTCACCTCTAACCCCGGTAGTTTAAATTCTTCTTCGGGGGACTCTGACAAAACCGCAATAACTGCTTTAAAACTAGAATTATTAAGGCGATATTCTGGTTTGATAACTTTTGCTAAATGCTCAAAGGGAATATCTTGATACTCTAAAGCTTCTAATACTACCCTTCGCACTCGCGTTAGTAACTCTTTAACAGTAGGATTACCACTTAAATTAACCCGGAGCAACATTACATTACTAATTAGACCAATTAGAGGCTTCAGGTGTGGATGATTACGAGCGTCACGGGGAGCGCGGATAATCATATCTTCACAGCCACTATAGCTATAGAGTAAAACAGCAAAGGCTGTTAGTGCAGTCATAAATAAAGTCATTCTTTGTTCTTGACAGAGGATGTTTAATTTCTCTGTGAAATCCCTAGGAATTTCAAAATCAAAATTAGTCCCTAGACTTGAAACCGATGAATCGGATAATTTATGACTGGATCTAGACGGCGAAATCAGGTGTGGGGGAATTTGTAAGGTTGGTGGCTCTCCAGCTTCTAAAATACGTTTATAGTGGTTAATTTTCGGTTCAATTAGTTGAGAACTAAAGGACTTTAGTTGCCATTGAACATAATCAACATACTGGATAGGTAGGGGAGGTAAAGGGGAGGAATTACCTAAGACAAAAGCCTGATAAAGTAGCTCCAATTCTTTAAAAAAGAGCGTCAGGGATGAATTATCTATAATAATATCATGGATGTGAGTGAGGAGGATGTGATCTTTCTCATCCAAACGAATTAATATCAGTCTGATTAAAGGACCATTAATCAAGTCAAAGGGTTGATGAATAATCTCCTGTAATAATCTTGCTAATTCCTCATTTTTTTGGTTCTCTGGCCAGGGTTGTAAATCAATTATGGGTAGGGGTTTTTCGGTGTAGGGGTTAATTAACTGAACAGGGGAACCGTTGACTTCTCGAAAGATGACACGCAATATTTGATGGCGATAGATAATCTCATTCAAGCTGGCTGTTAAAGCTGCTAAATTGAGGTTTCCTTTAAGGTAGTGTCGTCTAAAATTACCTGAAAAATGGATGACTGTATTGGATTTTTCATAGGCCCATCTTTTCTGTTGAGTCAAAGATAAGGGAAAATAAGGACAGCCAGATAAGGAATCAATTTCTGGGGAAGAATCGCCAATAAAATCCTCGTCTATGATTAAGGGATTAATTACCTCATTAAATTTTATTTTATCAATTTTTTCGATTAGTTCTGGATGATTTTTCCGTAAATAATCGGCAAATTCGACCACCGTTGCAGCATCAAGAATAGTTTCTACAGCAAACTTTTTTTCAAAGTGAGACTCTAGCCTCTTACAGAGGGCAATAACTTTAAGGGAATGTCCCCCCAATTCAAAAAAGTTCTCATCAATTCCTACTTTTTCTAATTCCAAAACCTCTGCCCAAATTGCAGTTAATAGTTCTTCTTCTGGATTTCTTGGCGGTGTAACCAGACGAGAAGTGTCATAATTTAGAGGCAATTTAGCTAAAGCTACACGGTCAACTTTATCATTAGGGGTCAAAGGCATTTTCTCTAAAATTACTAATGCGCGAGGAATCATATAATGGGGTAACTTTTCTTTTAGATAGTCGCGCCATTGAGCGAGGACTTGCTCGACTTTAACGGTGGGATTAATAACAGCATAAGCGATTAATTGAGGATCATTTAACTGCTCTTGACGGACAATGACTACTGCTTGGTGAATGGCGGTATTTTCGTTTAAGATACCTTCAATTTCTCCTAATTCAATTCTTAAACCGCGAATTTTAACTTGAAAGTCTATACGCCCTAACCATTCAATATTACCATCGGGAAGATAACGGGCTAAATCGCCGGTTTTGTATAACTTCGCCGATGGATTATCATCAAAAGGATGGGGAATAAATTTTGCCGCAGTTAATTCGGGACGATTGAGATATCCCCTAGCTAAACCTACTCCCCCAATATGTAATTCTCCCGCAACCCCCACAGCCACTTTTTTGAGAGACTGGTCGAGGATATAAGCTTGCGTATTGGCAAGAGGACGACCGATGGTTAAGGGACTATCAGGGCTACATTCTGCTATGGTGGCATCAACGGTGGCCTCGGTGGGGCCATAGGCATTAAAAAAGCGTCTTCCCATTGACCACTGGGCCATCAAGGCAGGGGGACAAGCTTCTCCGCCGACAATTAATACCTGTAGGTGTTTTAAGGGTGCTTGAGGGAGGACGGCTAATACTGATGGGGGAATTTGTGCATGGGTAATAGCTTTTTTTTGCAGAAAATTAAGCAAGTTGTCTCCCGGAAGTAAGGAGTTAGAATTTCCTAGACAAAGTTGCGCTCCCGAAGAAATAGCGGTGAAGATTTCCGAAACGGAAGCATCAAAATTTAAGGAAGCAAATTGCAGAACACGACTTGAGGTATCTAAATTAAATAGTTTAATTTCTGTTTGAACTAAATTAACTACTCCTTTATGAGTAATTAAAACCCCCTTGGGTAGGCCCGTGGAGCCAGAAGTATAGAGGATATAGGCTAAGTTGTCGGAGTTTACAGTAGTTTTAGGGTTTTCTTGACTTTGTTGAACTAGGGACTGATCTTTATTTAAAAAAATTACTTTTATCTGGTCAAGGGGGAGATTTACAAGGGGTTTTTCCTGTGTCAATAAGATAGATATACCGGCATCTTCTAGGATAAATTTTAGCCGTTCTTTGGGGTAAGCAGGATCCAGGGGTACATAACCCCCTCCCGCTTTGAGAACACCTAAAACCCCGATGATCATTTCTAGGGAACGCTCAACACAGATTCCTATTAATTGTTCTGGTTTTACTCCTAATTCAATTAAATAATGGGCGATTTGGTTGGCGCGGTCATTTAACTGCTTATAGGTTAAGCAGCAATCTTCAAAACTTACCGCAATCTGATTAGGGGTCTTCTCCACCTGGGTTTCAAATAATTGATGAATTGTGGTGGAATAAGAATAATTTTCTGCCCTAAAATTCTCCTCAATTGGCTGTAATTGTACTTCAATCATGATTTAAGTAGCTGGTTATAATTAAATTTAAAATGGATTTTAGGTTTGATCCCCCCTTAGTCCCCCCTTAATAAGGGGGGTGCCGATCCCCCCTTAGTCCCCCCTTAATAAGGGGGGCATCTGAAAGTTTTCAATACCTACCTACTTAAGATACTGCAAAAAATCAATTATGTTTTCTAAGTCTGGTAACACTGTGGCCAATTCCCGTTCATGTTTGCGCCATTTTTCCTGTCTAGGAGCAGATAGGGTTCTTTGAGCGATGGGTAAGGGTTGAGAGAGAATTTGCTCGATTTGTTGGTCTTGATCTAGTTGGGCAAATTGGGCAATATGATTAATAGTTTGCCCGGGATGTTCAATTAAGTCGCGATAATTGACCGGACACCAACAGGAAGGGTTGAGGGACTGAAGGTCTTCTATGAGGTAGGAATTAGCCATTTTCCACTGATAGGCGGCAATTTCTACCAGAGCAGATTCCTGGAGAGATGACCAACCGGGTACGAGCAGAAAACTCCACTGACTATGCTCCCAACCGGGTAAGGGTTGATAGGCAATAAAACGATGCGATCGCCATCCTTCTAACAAACTACTAATATTTTCCTTAGCATCTCGATAAAGATAGATAAAGAGAGCATCGGGAAATAAAGTCTTTAAGAAAGGAACTCTTAGGGCGTTTTTGGGCGTTTTTTCTAAAAAACGAATTTTGCTAGGACGCTCATTTTCAGCAATGTTTAAATATTTTACCCCTTCCCGATTTTGTAATTGTTGGGTAAAACCTTTTCTCAGAGTCGCGCTAATTTCTGGGGTAGCATCACCTTCATCCAAGCGGTTAGAGCTAAAATTGCGTGCGGCAGGATGTAAAGCGGGTATTCCTTCGATAATTTCGTGACTTTCATCTCCAATTGTCCATAAATCGGGGAATTTAGCCAGGGTTTCAAACAATAAACTACTTCCTGCTCTGGGTGCAGAAACAATAAAAATCGGCTTTTCAAACTCTGGGATTGAGAGGTTTTTATCTTCTACTTCTAGCTGAGATTGGTGCTGTTTTCTGGCAATTAACAAACGCTTTCTCTGATGCAGAGAAAGCATCTCGCCATCTTTTCCCCTCAGGGGTGGGGAAGGGGATAGGGTTGAAAGCATGGAAGTAATAGGATTAATTATCTCTTGGATTGCCACGGATGAAGATAGCCATTTTTGTAATAATGGTGCAATTTTTCGGCTAAATTCCCCGATTAAATCTCGATAGGCTAATTCTCCTCGATAGTTTTGTCCAAATTTGGTAAAAACTACTTGCCATTGGCTTTGAAATTCTGCCAGTTTTTCGGTCAGTTGCTCTAGTTGTCCCTGGGGAAGGGAGCAATTTTCAAGAAGACCATAAATAGCGGCTACTTGCTCTTCAATTTCCGCATCAGTAAGCACGGGTAAATCATTAAGTGGGACCTGAGCTAAACTGTTTGTTCTGCACATCTCATCCTGGTCATTTTCAACAATGAACAATTATTAGTTAGCGATTATCCAGTTTCTAGATTTTAACTGAGTAAGGGGGTCAGAACCCCTTACTCAGGGGGAAAATTGACAATTTTTAACACCTACCTACTTACTAACTTTTGAGTTTTTTGAGAGATGCTGCTAAAGTTTCGCCCACATAGTCCCCATAAAGAATCCCCTTAGGGGTTAATTCAATTTCTTGGGTAGATACGGTGACAAAATCATCTCTTTCAAGTGCGAACAAAGTTTCCGCGCAAAGGGATTGTAATTTAAACCCATGTCTTTGCTGAAATGCAATTAAATCAAAACGTAATGTCTTGATTCCTAGTAAAACTTCCCGCACCATCCGGTCTAAGCTAGTCAGCTTATAACCGCGAGATAAGGGTAGTTCACCTTGGTCCAGAAGGGTCGCATATTTTTCCATATCGCTAGTATTTTGTAACAGAGAATCCCCTAAACAGCCAAAAGCAGAGACTCCCAGTCCATAAAACTCCATTCCGTGCCAAATATTAAAAATGTATTCACTGCGATATTGTTTGGTACTTGTGGCCAAATCGCTGTCATTTTTAACATAAGTGAAGTGACTCCAAGGATTATAGTTTGCTTGGGCAAAGCGCTCCATAGCTAACTGCATAAACTGCATTTCTAGCTCTGCTGATGGCAATTCTATAATTTCTTGGCGAACCCCTTGATCAAATACTTGGGTATTGGCAAAAGCTTCCATTTTATAAACGGTGATGCTTTCTACTCCGGTTTTCAGAGCGCATTCTAAGCTTTCTTGCCAAGTTTCTACAGTTTCTCCCGCTAGTCCACTCAACAGGTCAATATTAATTGACCATTGACCCTCGCCAGCGTTTTGGGCCACATCGATCGCTCGATAAGCTTGTTTTTCGTCATGACCTCTGCCACTCAGTTTGATGATTTGATCATTAAAAGATTGAACACCTAAACTCAGGCGATTTACTCCTAATTCTTTGAGTACCCTCATTTTTGATGGGGAAACACTCAAGGGTTCTGCTTCTACGGAAAACTGTTTCTTTTCTTCAAAGTAGGAGAAATTTTTGCGTAAATTCTCGACAACTTGGACTAACTGGTTTCCGGTTAAGGTAGTGGGGGTTCCTCCGCCAAAATAAACCGCCTGAATCCGTCGGTTTTTCAAATTGAATCTTTCGGAAACGAGTTTAATTTCTTGGCAAAGCGTATCTACATAGGCCTGTACTTGGCTCTCTTTTAGGTCAACGGTTTTGTAATAACAAAAAGCACAGCGTTGAGTACAAAAGGGAATATGAACATAGAGACAGATTGGCTGTTCTTCTAGTTTTTCGGCGATTACCCCTGCTTTCCACTGGCGAAAGGGGGGATAGTTAGGGTTTAAGGGTAAACGTTGCGGCGTTTGGGTTTTCGGAAGTTCGATGGTTAGAGTCATGATTTTTGACCAGGGTATTTTTATTTAGATTGCGTTAACTCTAGATCAAGCTGTGACTATTATTTGTTCACTTGCCGGCATTTTCTGAGCAATACAACTAGCTAAAACGTTAAGATTACTAAAGGATTCTAGATTTAAATCCGATTCTGCAAACTCAACCTCGAAATGTTGTTCGGTCAAAGCAATTAATTCAACTACTGCGATGGAATCCAATCCTAACCCGTCTTCAAATAGGGAGGCGGTTTCGTCAATTTCCTCGATTTTGAGATTGACATCCAGTTGTTCGGCAATAATTGTCTTGAGTTGATTTAAAATATTTGTCGCCATTTTCTAAGCTTTGGGTAAAAAACTGACTAATTGCTGATGATCGATCTTCCCGTTAGGTAACATCGGTAAGGTTTTCAAAGTGACAATGCGGTCTGGAATTGCTCTTTTCGGTAGTATATCAAAGCACAATTCTCTGATTTCATTCTCAGACAGATGACTCCCTTTTGTCAAGACACAAAAAGCGACTATACCTTTGCCTCTTTGACTCTCTCCATGGGATTGAACCGCAACCGCTTCAATTTCCCCTAAAGTTTCCATATTTTTCTCGATGTCAGAAAACAAGACCAATAGACCATCCCGGTTAATACTGCGATCGCATCTTCCCCAAACTTCCAGATGACCGTCTAAATGTAGCTTACCTAAATCTTTAGTAGGGAACCAATCATCGGAATTTGTTGACATCAGCGGCACTCCTGCCGGATCCACATAACCATCAAAACCTAGGGGATGCTGACAGCAAATTTCACCAACTTCTGACATTTCCGAGTTTAAAGATTTATTAAGTTGCAATCGCACACCTGGCATAGGCAAACCGACCGTTTGACAACGGAGGGATAATTCTTCTTGGGGATTACCTACGGCAATTACCCCCATTTCTGTGCTGCCATATAACTTAACTAGGGGGCCGAAATTCTCTTCATATTTAATAAAAGTGTTTTCTTTGATCAGATCTCCCGCAACTACTGTTAATTTATACTCTCTGGCTGATTTTCTGCCTTTAACTAAGGTTTCACAAAAGCTAGGAGTCATAAAAGCAACATTAGGATTAAAGTCTTTTTCTCTCTGAAGATAGCGTAAAAGGTTAGCACCTTTCTGTAAATCAATAGAGGCTCCAACAGCCACACTAGGAAGAAAAGCAGCCCCTAAACCATAGAGATGATAAATCGGGACTGGAATGGCTACTCTCGCCTCTGAATTTAATCTCAATCTTTCCACACAGTTAAGCACATTTTCTAGCAATTTGGTCTGAGAATGAACCACTATTTTTGGTGTTCCTGTACTCCCAGAAGTTCTCATATATAACCTTTTACCCTTGTCATCGATAGTTTTATATTGATGATTTTCGGTAATTTTCAGCCAATTGTTAATCTGATCTAAACTGTCAGTTTTTTCTAGTTTGGGAGTGAGACAATAGCGACAAAATTCAGGAATAATAGAAGACGAGTTTGACTGAGACTGCAAAAAGAAACTATAGCCCTTTTCTAGCAGAAATAACAGAGTTAAAGCACTGGGAAGAGAATTTTCACACTCTAGGGACAAGCAGTCTGAATGATCGATTTTTTCTTGCCTGAAGAAGCTTGACAAATTGTCAAATATTTCCCCAACATCTTGCCAAGAATAGGTTAAACATCCATCAGTAAGCACGTTGGACTGATACGAGTTTAGAGAGGGGATGCGGGCTATAAATATTGTCATAGTTCCCTAAAATTTTTTTCCTGTACTTAGACTTTTATTTTTCATAATACTCAATAATTAGATTAATTCTATCTGTCTCTCCACGATTAATACCCCCATGTAAAGCCTTATTATTTACTTCATAGGCATAACCTTCGAGAAAATGAATTCGTTTCCGCTCTAGCCAAAACTCAACCCCTGGATTAGTTATAATCGGAATATGAATTTTATGGGTATAGTTAGAAGATTTGAAGGGATCGATATGTAAAGAAATTTTTGCCCCAGCTGGCAGTTTGGCTAGCATTATTCTCGAAAAATCTCCCTCTTTATAACCATAAGGTTTAGTTGCTGTTTCTAAAATAGGTTCTAATCGATTTTTCCATTCATCCCATATTGGATAAAAGAAGTTATCCAAATGATTGTCATAATCACGGATAAATTTGAAAACTATATGCTCTGTTCGTCCTAATTTTTCAAATTTATTTGGTTTGTCATTGTCGTGAAATTCCCAGATTTCTCTGGGTAAGTCTAGGATATATTCCCGAATTGAAGAAATATCGACGGGACCTAACTCCCTGATAGTTTTTGTTTTTTTCGGACTTGCTAAATCGGTTTGATCTTTAGGCAATAACAGACTCATTTAATTTACTCCTTGACGATATCTGCGATTAGTTTGACTATGAATAAAATTTAAGAATACCTCAGAGGGGGTGCGATAGTCAAGAGATTTGGCTCTTCTCGATTTTGCTCGATTTTGTACGATAAATTTTGCTTATGGAATCGTGAAATGCTTATCGGACAAAACTTTTAGGGCTACTTTGACTGGCTCTTCTAGGTTCTGTGTGATAAGTTTAACTTACAATATGATCGATCGATCTTTGTGTCCTTTATGTCTTTGTGGTTCGCTCCACCCCCTTGCTAGAAGTAATGTATCTTAGAATACATTTTACCCACCAAACCTGGGAGAGCCACCGATTTAGTATTATGTGACAGTTGAGGGTGCGGAATGTGGGATTGATCGCCCATTTTCAGACCAAAACTCGAAGTATAAGTAGATTAAATATTACTACCTATTGACAAATTAGTATATATGTTGTGAGAGGGGGTGATATACAGAAAGTTGACCCCTATCGTTACTCTGGAGACTGTTATGCAGAAAGTTGACCTATAATATGTAGTTAGGCACAATAAAATAAGCTATTTAAATATGTTCGTTAAATAAGTACATGAATATTAATATATCCATCATCGACCAACGCTTAGTATCAGTTAGCAAAGACATTCGTCAAAAAGCTTCTGAAGAACTACGAATCACAGATGAAGGCCAGCTTAAGTCTTTGGCTTTTGTATATCTGTGCGTTAAAACCATTTTAGATTTAGATGGAGATGATGTTTTTGATTGCTTAACAGAAGGAGGTGGTGACTTTGGAGTAGATGCTATACATATCTCAGAAGAATATGACGGTGAATTTACAGTTACTTTATTTCAGGCAAAATATAAGAACAACCTAGAAGGAAACTCTAACTTTCCTGAAGAAGGTATAAAAAGTTTAATAAATGCAATTAATTACTTATTTAATCCAGCAGCCAAACTAGAACATATTAATCAACGACTGCTTGTGAAAGTGGAAGAAGCTCGTAGCCTAATCCGGGATGGCTATATTCCCCAAGTTCGGACAATAGCTTGCAACAATGGCCTGAAATGGAATTCATCTGCTCAAGAGGCTATTGAACGTACTGAGTTTGGAGATCAGGTGACATGGGAATATGTTAATCACGAGCGTTTAGTCAAAATTCTGCAAGCTTCTAAACCCGTAAAAGATACTTTGCAGCTAAGTGGCAAAGCTATTGTGGAAGATATGGAGTTTAGCCGAGTACTGTTGGGTAGAATTTCGGTGACAGAAATTGCCACACTTATAGAGCGACATGGAGAACGTTTATTAGAGCGCAATATTCGTCGCTACTTGGGTTTACAAGGAAATCGAGTAAATGAGGGTATCCGTCATACTTTAACTAGCGATGAAAAAAACAATTTTTACTTTTATAATAACGGGGTCACGTTGATTTGTGATAGTTTCTCATACAACGCATTGCAAGATGGCGATTACAAAGTGCGTGTTGAGAATTTACAAATCATTAACGGTGGTCAAACCTGTATGACCATATTTAAAACCTTGCGAGAACCCGATTTAATTCATCAAAATGCCCAAGCTTTTGTTCTTTTAAGACTCTATCAATTGCCTCGTGAAAATGAAGGTTTAGTTCAAAGAATTACCTACGCAACCAATAGCCAAAATCCAGTAGATCTCAAAGATTTACGTGCTAATGATGAGCGCCAGAAAATATTGGAAAAGGATATTGAGCAATTAGGATTTAACTACAGGACTAAACGTTCCAATACTCCTACTCGCTCTGCTGATATTACTTCAGGAGTAGCTGCTGAGGCAGTATTATCCGTTTGGCGAAGAAAACCTCATCAAGCAAAGTTTTTCTCTCGTGAACATTTTGGGAAACTGTATGATACAATCTTTACTGACCAATTAAATGGAGCGCAAATCGTAATAGCTGTTCAGCTTTACAGAATTGCAGAAAACCGCCGCAAAAGACCTGAGTTTACTGACCCAGATTTTGTCCGCTATGCTTCCTGCTTTATTGCAATGCAGATGGGACAAAAACTTTTGGCTGATATGAAAGTTCAGATGAAAGATATTAGTCATCAAAATTTTCAATCGGCCCAAATGCTTATTGATCAAAATGGGGAGAGTTACTTTAATGCTTCATTACAGGATATTAAACAGGCACTTCAGGATCTTTATGGAGAACAAGAGATTTCCTTGCAGCAGCTATCTGCAACATTTCGACGTGGTGATTTAATAAGTAGACTTCAATGAATCAAATCGGTTCAATAATTCGACTTCTTTTCTTGCAAACTCGCTTAACCTAACTTCACCGTTAGCTGAAATATTGGTGAATTTTCAAAGTTGCCTGTTGCTGTGTGAATTCACAGATTAATATAGTGCGATGTCAAAGGCACTGCGTAGCAGAGCGCAATCTTGTAGGGTGCGTTCCCTAAGGCAAGTCCTACCGCTCCACCAATAGATTTTTGGGGAACGCACCAACGCACATTAGTCACCCCGCAAACGGTCGATTAAATACTTTTAAACTTAACCCTCATTTATAATCGAATGTGTGATAATATGGCAAATTGTAGCGTTTTCCAATCTCATGAGGTACACCAAAATCTTAACTCCTGACTCCTCAAAACCTAAGATTCTGTACCTCACAACTATGGAAATTGCTATATATCATCCTTGATAAACAAAATTAAAACAAACATTATTTAATAACAACAAAGAGGATAGAATTTGAATTTTGAGAACTTAATTTTTTCTAGTCACGCGATACGCCAGATGTTTTTCATGCGTATTAACGATCGAGAAGTTAGACAGGCGATCGCCTATGGGGAAATTATCGAGGAAAATCTAGAGAACACACCGTTCCCTAGTTATCTAATTTTAGATTTTGTGGGTGGTAGAGCGCTTCATGTGTACGAAAAGTTTTATTCGTGAGTGCCACCCCTAGAACAAGGTACAATGTTCTTTTAGAGAAACAATCCCCACTGCCACCACCGAGCGTTAAAACCAGCAGAAAAGGGAATTCCAGAGGGACTATACCTCAGATCGCCCCGCAGCCGGAATTCCTTTAGAAGAACCTCTAGCCCCTCACTGAATCGCCTGTTTTAAACTACGGCAAAGTTCCTCGAGGGATTTTAACCCATCGCTGGGGGAATTATCGGCCAGACGTTTAACCATGGCACTGCCGACAATTACCGCATCAGCACCCCAGTTTTTCACCTGTAGCGCCTGTGTCGGGTCAGAAATGCCAAATCCTACCCCCACGGGTTTATCGGTGACAGAACGGATAGAATCGAGCAATTCCTCCACTCTGGTGGCTACTTGGTTCCGCATTCCCGTCACTCCCGTGACACTAACCAAATAAATAAAACCTTGGGATTGCCTGGCGATCGCCTGTATTCGTTCCGGGGGACTGGTAGGCGCTACCAATAAAATCACTTCAATTCCCTTAGCGGCAGCCGGTTGCAGCAGACTTTCCGCTTCCTCTAGGGGTAAATCGGGAACCACCAAACCACTCACCCCGGCTGCTTTAATTTGGTCTAAAAAGACATCTATCCCGCGATGATAGATGGGATTATAGTAAGTAAAGAGAATAATCGGAGCTTTCACCTCTCCTTGGGCATTTTTGACGATTTCTAGCACATCTTCCAACTTGACACCCCGATTTAAAGCGCGAGTGGCCGCCGCTTGAATAACCGGACCATCCGCAAGAGGATCGGAATAGGGAACCCCCAACTCGATCAGATCAGCGCCTGCTCGGTCTAAAATGCGTAAAGCTTGGGCAGTGGTAGATAAATCGGGATCACCGGCAGTAATAAAGGGAATTAAGGCACAATTCCCCTGGGAACGGAGAGAACGAAAACACTCGGAAACAGCAGTCATCGAAAATTACTGAAGACATAAAGCATCGTCTATTATCTCATGGCGGGGAATAGCTCACCGCCGGTCGTTGTAAGCTCAGGTAAAGAATTTTTCAAGTAATACTCAAGAAATATTGACAAAATGGCGATCGAGGGTAAAATAGGCTCAGTCTAGTAGTTTTGAGAAAATTTCTTGGATAATACGGGTTTTTATTCTTCTAGTACACAATAGGACTACTACCCGATCGAGTTTCGTATAACCAAATACCATATATCTATGTTTTCCATTTACATTCTCACCCATAATGAAGAAATTGATATTGCCGCTTGTGTGGAATCAGCACTTCTATCCGATGATGTGATTGTGGTTGACTCCTACAGTAGCGATCGCACAGTAGAGATTGCTTCTCGTTATCCAGTGCGCGTGATTCAGCATCAATTCGAGAGTCATGGTAAACAAAGAACTTGGATGTTAGAAAATATCGAGACTAAATACGATTGGGTTTATATTCTCGAAGCAGACGAAAGGATAACACCCCAACTCTACACAGAATGTCTGCGTGCCACACAACAAGAGGAATTTACTGGTTTTTATGTGGCCGAAAGAGTTATGTTTATGGGAACTTGGATCCGTCGCAGCACCCAGTATCCTCGTTATCAAATGCGTCTATTTAGAAAAGATCAAGTCTGGTTTAGCGATTATGGTCACACGGAAAGGGAAGAATGTCGAGGAAAAACCTCTTTTTTAGAAGAAACTTATCCCCACTACACCTGTAGTAAAGGTTTAAGTCGTTGGATTGAAAAACATAATCGTTATTCTACCGATGAAGCAGCAGAAACCCTACATCAGTTGGCTAACGGTGGTGTTAGTTGGAAGAATTTATTTTTTGGTGAAACCGAAGTAGATAGACGGAGAGCTTTAAAAGATTTATCCCTACGATTGCCTTTTCGTCCCTTACTTCGTTGGTTTTATATGTATTTTATCCTAGCAGGAATTCTCGATGGTAAAGCTGGTTTTGCTTGGTGTACTCTGCAAGCTTTTTATGAGTATTTGATCCTATTAAAAGTAGCAGAAATGAAACAGGGTTTACCCACTCCCCCAGAACTGAGAAATCGTTCTCATCCTGCACAAAATGGTAACAATAGTAATTCCCATAGGCCTGATTTTGTCTCCCTAAAAGGAAAAGCAGACTAACATTTAACCATTGAGTAAGTAGTCGTGCAAAATAAATTTCCTAGTGAAGAAAGGCAAAAGGCAAGAGGGGGGTTAGATATGTGTAATTAATTTTGCTTAGGTACTTAATAGAAAAATTAAAATAAGCTAGACAGGAACATTTGTCTTGATCGCAATGAAAGCAAGTCGTATCTTGGTCATATCCCTAATAGAGTTCTGTTTCACCCGAATATTAGCCTCGATCGCTATCATAGCAGCCCTCTAGCAACAGGGAATTCGGCTCTTCTAGGCTCTGTGTGATAAGTTTAACTTACAATATGATCGCTCAGTCTTTGTGTCCTTTGTGTCTTTGTGGTTCGTTCCACCCCCCCCCGCTAGGAAGAATGTATCTTATAATACATTTTACCCACCAAACCCAAGAGAGCCGGAATTCCCTAGAGTCAAAAATCACCACTTAGGGGTATATTCACTGCCTCTATTGCTCGGATTTTTGGCGTTGCTGAATTAAGGTATGATTAGGCAAAATGGCGAGCATTCAGAGGAAAATAACTTCTGTTATTTGAATAAGGAACTGGAACATCCTCAAATTTTAGGTAGTGAATTAGT
>VYKP01000053.1_pt1 | contig 80769 bp, 74 predicted proteins | sample 5114551 | NCBI WGS metagenome assembly VYKP01 (sample SAMN12291777, study PRJNA351875) | freshwater metagenome | isolation source: freshwater lake | place: USA: Michigan, Baseline Lake | collected 2013-08-09
GGGGGAAACCTTTCATTCCTTCCAAGTCATCCGTCTTTGGGAAGAAAAGACACCACAATTTTTCCATCATCCCGGTTTATTACCCTTTGCCGTCCTCAGCAATACCGATGACCCCGAACAGGTGTTGAGTCAGGTGTCCCGTTCTTTAGACACTATCCCCGAAAAACAGGTGCAAAGCAATCTCGCTGCCGCTACCAGTATTCTCGCCGGGTTAGTATTAAATCGAGAGACGATTAAAAAAATTCTTCGGAGTGACATTATGAGAGAATCCGTCATCTATCAAGATATTTTAGAGGAAGGCAGAGAGGAAGGCGAGGAAAAGGGACTAAAAAAAGGCTTGCAAGCGGGTAAAGAGGAAAAAGCTCGACAAATTGCCCTAAAAATGCTATCTGCTGGCTTTTCTATCCCAGAAATCGCCCGATTTACCGATTTATCCCCCGACGCGATCGAGCAATTACAATCGAGAGACGATTAAAAAAATTCTTCGGAGTGACATTATGAGAGAATCCGTCATCTATCAAGATATTTTAGAGGAAGGCAGAGAGGAAGGCGAGGAAAAGGGACTACAAAAAGGACTACAAAAAGGACGACAAGAAGGACGACAAGAAGGATTGCAAGCGGGTAAAGAAGAAAAAGCTCGACAAATTGCCCTAAAAATGCTATCTGCTGGTTTTTCTATCTCAGAAATCGCCCAATTTACCGATTTATCCCCCGACTTGATCAATCAATTACAAAGACAGCAGCACAATTAAAGCTTTAATAACCGCAAAGGGTAGGGAATTAGGAAAATTTTAACTCATCTCCCCACCCCACACCGGTTAACGACGTTTAGCGACGCAACGCACCACTAAACCACCACCTAGTATGTCTAATCCGATAACACCAGAAGGTTCGGGAGTGGACACATTACCAATATCACCCGGAATATCAGCAGCAACAAGGCGAAAGTTATCGATTGCAGCATAACCACTGCTTAGAATATCGGTTTTATCCCAAAAAAGCCCCAATTTTCTCCACGGCAGCCTCTAGAATATCGGGATCGTGAACTAAGGCAAAACGCACATAACCCTCACCACCCTTACCAAAACCGGACCCGGGGGAAACAGCGACACCAGTTTGGGACACCAATTGCCGACAAAAATCGACGGAATTACCCGGCCAACTGGGGGGAATTTTCGCCCAAACGTACATAGTGGCGGCCGGAGTGGCAACCGGCCAACCGATGCGATTTAGGGCATTAATAAACACATCCCGGCGTTTTTGGAAGATAGCGACGGTTTCCTTGACCGAATCTTGATTACCAGTTAAAGCGGCGATCGCACCGTTAAGAATGCCCAAATACTGATTAAAATCAACCATAGCTTTAATCTGTCGCAAAGCCATAATTAACTGCGGGTTGCCAATGGCGAAACCGATGCGAAAACCGCCCATATTATAGGACTTGGAAAAGGTAAAAAACTCGATCGAATTAGTTTTAGCTCGATCGGCCTGTAAAATTGACGGGGGGGGCGATGTTCCCTCAAAAAAGATGTCTAAATAGGGAAAATCGTGGATTAAAACTAAATTATGCTGACGGCAAAAATCAACCGCTTTTTGGAAAAATGCCAAAGGTGCGATCGCTGTAGTCGGATTATGGGGATAACTCAAGACCATCAGCTTCGATTGTGCCAGCACTAGGTCAGGAATGTCCTCTAAAACTGGCAGAAAGTCATTTTTTGACAAAATTGGCATTCCGTAGATTTGACCGCCCGCAAGGGCAACACCGCCCAAATGGGAGGGATAACCCGGATCGAGGAGTAGGGCAAAATCTCCGGGATTGAGAAGGGCCAAAGGTAGATGGGCCGTGCCTTCCTGAGAACCAATCAGGGGTAAAACCTCCGTTTCTGGATCGATGGGTACACCAAAGCGATCACTATACCAGTTAGCAGCAGTTATGCGGAAGTCTCTGGTCCCATTATGGAGTAAATAGCCGTGCGTCTGAGGATCGTGGAGCGATCGCTCAATAGCATCGATAACGTGGGGAGCAGCCCCAAGATCGGAGGAACCGAGCGAAAGATCAATAATGGTATTACCCGCTTCTCTACTGGCAGCTTTTGCCCGATCCATATCGGCAAAAACGTTGGATTGTAGTGCCTGTAAGCGGTGTGCTAGGGTTAATTTACTCATAACCACGGATACCTAATTAGCTGATATAGGTATCGATAAAAGATTGTAATTGTTGTTTGCCGATCGCCCCTTCATGACTGGCAATAAGTTTTTTATCTTTAAAGATGCGTAAAGCGGGAACACCTTCCACCTTATATTTAGCCACCGAGTCGGGGTTAGGGTCTATTTCTAGTTTAACTACTTTTAGCCGTTCGTCGTAGGTTTTGGCCACCCAATCGATCGAGGGGGATACCAGACGACACGGACCGCACCAACTCGCCCAAAAATAGACTAAAACGGGTTTTTCGACCCCAAAAACCTCTTGGTCAAACTTCTGATCGCTAATGACAGTTACGCTACTCACAGTATTTATTTCCTCACCATCGCTACTAATTATCATAGAGGTTCTGGGTACTTTTCGGCAATTATCCAGTTCCACAGTTCCTCAAACATTAGGATCAAAGACATCGCGTAAACCATCACCGATAAAATTAATACTTAACACCGTGATCACGATAGCCAGAGCGGGAAAAATGACCAAATGGGGGGCAGTTGTCAAGTAATCTTTAGCTTTAAATAACATTTGTCCCCAAGTCGGCACATCGGGGGGGAAACCCAAACCCAAAAAACTCAGGGTTGACTCGGTAATAATCGCATTACCCACCGCTAAAGTGGCCGCCACGATTATCATTCCCAAAACGTTAGGCAATAAATGCACCCAGATTAAACGGAAAGGAGTGGCCCCCAAAGCAATCGCAGCCGAGATAAATTCCATCTCCCGTAATTTTAAGAAATTTCCCCGCACCAATCGCGCCACCGACATCCAATTTAAACCCCCGATCACCAAAACCACGAGGATAAAAATACCCGTTTCCGGTCCGGCGATTTTTTTGATACTATCGCGAAATAAATAGACAATCAGCAAAAGTAGGGGTAATTGGGGCAAAGATAGAAATAAATCCGTTAATCGCATCAATAAGCCATCGATCGCCCCCCCGTAAAACCCGGAAATAGCCCCGATTGCCGTTCCCAAAATCATCGCCACCATCATAGCAGCAATCCCCACCGCGAGGGAAATTCGACCCCCCACCAAAATCCTCGCTAATTGATCCTGGCCCAGATCATTAGTCCCGAAAAGATGTTTTAAACTAGGGGGAGCAGTGGTTTGACTAAAATCAATGGTATCGATGGGGACTCGATAGAAAATCGGACCGAATAGGACAGCAAAAATAATTATAATTAATGCGATCGCTCCTATTACTGCCAGGGGATCTCGGTAAAAACGTCGCCAAGTATCGATAATTGCAGAAGACAGGGAAGACATAAGCTGTTAAGTGTTTAAATTACTTTTTGAGACGAGGCACTCTTGCATTGGGGGAGATTCCGCTAATCTAAGAATAAACGGTTTAAATGAGTCTTTTTAGTCTGCTGTATTTTAGTTAAAATATCAAGATGAGTCCCTTTATTGAATGAACCGTTGTGTTATAATATAACTCAAGTTCAGAAAATAGAGAGTAAAACTATGACTGTTAAAGAACTTATTCAAACAGCAATTGATAATCTACCAGAAGAACAACTAGATGAACTTTATCAATTAATTAAAAATTTCACCGCCAGCAAAAACAACTTATTAGAAGAAAAATCATCCTTATCTAAACGGCGTTTTCCAGTGGAGAATATGGTGGGTAAAGCTAAAATACTAGGTGATATGGTCAGTCCTATTGTAGATGAAGAAGATTGGGAATGTCTGAAGTAATTGTGCTTGATACTCATATTTGGTTGTGGTTAATAAATGGCAATTTTGACAGATTTCCCGATCATTGGCTAGAAAAATTTGAGTTAGCAGAATCTCTCGGAGTTTCCCCCATTTCTTGCTATGAAATAGCCCTTGCTAACCAACGGGGAAGATTAGAATTAAGTTATCCCCTTCAAGAGTGGATTCAACAAGCTTTAACAGTAGCTAAAATAGATATATTTTCAATTACCCCCGAAATTGCCATTAGAGCCGTTAATTTATCTGCCATTCACAAAGATCCTTTTGACCGTATTATTATGGCTACAGCCTTAGCATACGGGGCAAAACTGGCTAGTATTGATAACTTATTTTCTAAATATGTTGAAATCAAAGATCATCTCATGGAGAGAGGGAAATAGTGATAAGTAAGAGGACAAAATCAACAGATGATTAAAATTTACACGGAAATTGAACGGGGGCAAAATTGGTTAGAGCGCCATCAAAAATCTTCTCCGATATTTGCCCTAGTTTTAGGTTTTACCGAGACGGGATTAATCCCCGGAATCTCCACCGCTGGCGCCACCCCGGAAGATAGAAAATACACTGCGATCGCTGATGCCGAATTTATCGTTAAAGGAGTTTCACCCCATCCCCGTTATCCCTTACCACCCCTAACAGTGGGAGCCTCCCCTGCCTATATTACCCGCGCCGTAGTGGAAAAATTAGCCATTCCCGTCCGGATTTTTAACGCCGGTTTACCCTTGCCCCCAGCCGTCGATTATATCGAACTGGGGGGACAACCGGCCCGTTGTCTCTCCACCGGCCGCGCCCTAGATCTCCCTATAGTAAAACATCTGTTCGCCCAAGGACTAACCTGGGGAGAAAAATTAGCCCGGGAGTCTAGTTATCTAATTATCGGCGAGTGTGTGGTCGGTGGCACCACCACCGCCCTCGCCATCCTAACTGGATTGGGTTATCGAGCCAACGGCAAAGTTAACAGTAGTCATCACCAGTGTAATCATGCTCAGAAACAGGCAATAGTTGAGCAGGGATTAGCCGGAAAAGAATTTTTTGATCCTTTTGAGGTAATCGCCGCCCTAGGCGATCCTCAGCAGATTTTCGTCGCTGGTATGGCGATTGCCGCTAGTGGGCAGGGTGGGGTACTTCTCGCCGGAGGAACCCAAATGTTAGCCGTTTCTGCTTTAATTCAAGCTCTAGTGACTAAATATGCCTATCCGGTTAACTGGGAAAATATCATCGTCGGCACAACTCGTTGGGTAGCGGAAGATAAAACGGGGGATACGGTGGGATTAGCCAGCATGATCGGAAAAATACCCTTATTAGCCACACAATTAAACTTTTCCGCCTCTAAATACCCGGTTTTGCAAGCTTATGAACAAGGTTTCGTCAAGGAAGGAGTCGGTGCGGGGGGATGTGCGATCGCGGCTTGTCTATACCAGAATTGGACTGATCAAGATTTGCTCAAAGCAATCGAAAATTTAATCGAGTTTCAACTAAACTGTTGACTATCTATTTGGGTATCACCTATCGCTAAAACCTTGGATTTTCTAAGATGATTGACTCCAATCATTGTGTCACTTTCCAAGGACCGATTTCGGTTTTCTGGTCAGCAATTACTGGTCTCTCGCTGATATCTAGAAACCCCGGAATCGCTCCACACTTACTTTTTGCTCTATTTCGACTCTTTCTTTTTCCCGTCCTTGACGTAGGTATTCTTGATACTTTCCACAGTCTCGCTAGTTCTAATAGATGGTTTCATGACTGAGCGATTCTTGACTGGCTCTTTTCAGACGACCTGTTATTTGTTCGGGACTATGATAATCTTTCAATTCTTTTTTCACGAACTTTAAGACCGACTCGCTGACATTTTTAAAGGGTTGTTTGACATTTTTGGTGCGCGTCTCGCTTTCAGCTTGTGCTGTGTCAGGTAGATAGCAGCCCAGAGAACTTTGATTCCTTCTTAATTCTCGTGATATCGTGCTTTGATGACATCCGAGCTAGAAGGCCATTTGCTGTTGAGATAAATTTCCCTCTTGACTCAGTTGGTAGAGCAAGTTTCTTTGTTCTATGTTAGGATATTGGGGAGCTTCGTTTTTGGGTCTAATTTGTTTTTGTTAATGATCAGACAGTACCTGATAAGCCTTTCTTTGTCAACTCTTGAGGTTGATGCGTTTCATTTTTGAATTGGCGTTTGTTCAAGGGAACCAATGGGAATAGCGGGGAAAGTATCGAGGAGTAATTGATAGCGATCGCTTGCATTTTTTTGATATGAAAGATAGCATTCATCGAAAATTTCCAAAGGATAGAATTTGAGACTAGGACTATCTTTAAGTTCATCTAATATATCGAGACGAAAAGTTCTAATCTCTCCCTTCCAGTGACCGTCTTTTCTCTCTCTTTCTGCTCCCCAATATTTGAGTTTAAGTAAATGTTGTGATAATTGGGTTAAGAGACTTTTAATTGTGCGTTTTTCGCTCCTTCCCATACTTGCTAACTCCTCTGGTAAATTATCTAAATCTACTCGTTCAAACTGTCTGGCTTGCAGTTAATTAATAGTAGTTCTAATCCAGAGATGAAGTCTTGTTCGTACAGATTTCTATTGTCCATAAATACTTCCTTTAACTTAATAAAACAGGGACAATTATAGAACTTAACTATATAAATTATTCACATATTCACCGTAGCCATTATAGGGCAGAGTTTCGATGATTTTCCAAGATAAATCACTGCTACTGCCGATAAATTTCTCCGTTGCTTGCGACCAACGGGGATGGGGTTTACTGGGGTTTACATTAGCCTCAAAATCGTATTCATGAGCGTCAATTGTGTTCCAGTAAGTGGCGGGTTGTTTGGCGGTAAATTCAATTTTTACTATTGATTTTGCACCTTTAAAACCGTATTTCCAAGGAATAACCATTCGCAAGGGTGCGCCGTGTTGTTTGGGTAAATCATGCCCGAAAATTCCCACGGCAAAAAAAGCTAATTCATTGGCCATTTCTTCAATTCTTAAACCTTCTGTATAGGGCCAGGGTAAGGCTCCTAAATGTAATCCTGGCCCCTGGGTAATTTCGGGATTATAAAATGAAGTGAAACGGACGAATTTAGCTTCGGGTTTTGGTTCCACTGCTGCAATTAAAGCACTCATGGGAAAACCTAGCCAGGGTAAAACCATTGACCAAGCTTCCACACAACGAAAACGATAGATTCTTTCTTCGAGAGGAAAGATTTTTTTAATAGTATCTATATCGTAGGTTTGGGGATTTTTTACCAATCCTCCCACTTCTACCGTCCAGGGATTCGTCGGTAATTTCTGCGCTTTTAACCAGATATTTTTTCCCCCTCCGAACTCATAAAAATTGTTATATCTCCCAGCTACAGTTTCGGCAACTATGGGGCGATTTACCGTTAAAAACTGCGAATTTTTGCTGAACCCTTCAATTTTAGGCAATTGTAAACTTTTTTCTAAAGCTTCCGAGGAGGAAGATTTACCACAAGCAGTTAATAATAGGGAACTCCCCGCAATTCCTGCCCCGATTAACCCCTGTAAAAAGCGACGACGATTAAAATAAACACTTTCGGAAGTAACTTCATTTTCGGAAATTTGCCAAGATTTAGCTAAACGAATCAAGACCATAATTATCACCAATTTTATTGACAAAAAAAACAAAGTTATGATATGGGATACCATAACTCTGATTGTACAATATTTTGTCAGTTTTTTTAAGAAATTTCGGCGAGCATCGGGGCAGTCACCAGAGGTTCCCGTCGTCCTTTTAAGACCATGGGAACTCCTCGCGAGGGAGCAAGAGTGAGACCGCGGCGACTGGGTTTTTCGGGAGTATTATTAACTAGAGTTAGCTGATAATTGGCCAAAATTGTGGCGACAGCGATTTTCATCTCGTAGATAGCTAAAACTTCTCCGATACAACGACGCGCTCCACCACCAAAAGGCATATATTCGTACGGGGTGAATTGTTTTTGTAAAAAGCGTTCTGGTTTAAAAGTATGAGAATCAGGGAAAGTTTGCTCGCGGTGGTGGGCCAGATAAATACAACCCATAATCATTGTCCCTTTTTCTAAAGCATAACCATCCAGTTCTACTGGTTCTTCCACTGCTCGGGGAAAAGTTAACATTCCCACGGGATGAATCCGTAAAGTTTCCGAACAAACCGCAGAAAGATAGGGTAATCGAGTTATGTCAATGGGGTTAGGATTATTTCCTAAAGTGGCTATTTCTTGGAGAGTTTTTGCTTTAATTTCTGGATAGCGATGGGTCCAGTAGAGCGCCCAAGACATAGCGGTGGCCGTGGTTTCATGACCTGCGAATAATAAGGTCATTAATTCATCGCGCAACTCCTTATCACTCATCGGGTTGCCCTCTTCATCGCGAGCCGACATCAGCAGTGATAAAATATCGGTACGGTTGGGGTTAGGATTAGCTTTTCTTTCGGCAATTTCTGTATAGATAATATCATCAATTTTTGCTTGGGAACGCTGGTATTTTCCCCAGGGACTCCAAGCACCCAAATTAGCCTGCAAAATTGGGAAAAATAACAAAGAAGCCATCACCGGAGAGTTAAAAATATCGAGCATTTCAGCCAGATTTTTTTTCAAGGTTTGATAACGTTCCCCTTGACTAATTCCAAAAACTGCCTCCATAATTACTTGTAAAGCAATCGCTGTGGTCACTGAACGGGCTTTAAAAGGTTGATTTTCGGGCAATTCTGCCATTACTCTTAGGGTAATATCGCAGATTAAATCGCCGTAAAAACGCATTCTCTCCCCGTGAAAAGGTGGCAATAAAAGCTGACGGCGTTTTTTGTGGATGTCTCCGTCTAACATGACGACGGAATAATCACCGATAATCGGGGCAATAATCCGATTTGCTTCCCCCGGTGCCGAAAATTTTTTACGGTCATTAGTTAAAACCTGGTGTAGAGCTGCAGGACTACTGACAAAGATAAAATTATCTACAGTTAAACCCACTTTTGTGCTAAAAATATCGCCATGATTGCGGGCGGCATTTTCCATAAAAGCTACGGGATTAATAATCCATTGTGCCATTTGCAGGAACGTAGGGGCTTTAACCTTGGGCAGGATTTTCATAGATTAATTGCTATATCAAATGCTAATTATTTCTAATTGTGGCATTTTTTCCCCAGAGACGGCAAGGTGTAATTCTGGCAGGTCTGTGATTTTATACTAAATCCGATTATTAAAAACCGAAATTCTCCTGACTACTGACTTGAAAGAGGGTATGGGGTGTAGGGAAAGAAACCTCTTTCATCTCTGGTGGTGAAAAGTTTTCCATCAGGACTGACTCTGTTCGGCGGTTCGGATCTCGGCGTGAGCTTAGTAGTTCGACGGCTCTTCTAGGCTCTGTGTGATAAGTTTAACTTACATAATGATCGATCTTTATGTCCTCTGTATCTCTATGGTTCCTTCCACTCCCTCGCCAGCAGGACTGTATCTTAGAATACATTTTACCCACCAAATCCAAGAGAGCCAAACCCTTAGGCTAGAGAAGCGGTAATCCAAAATAAACCATCGACTAAAATTGTACTCAATACGGCTCCGCTAAATGCCCACCAGTGGCATACCCGTTTTTGCAAAGGATAGATACCAATTGCTAAGAGCAAGTTGAGCAACACGATCGCCCAACTGATGCCCCAGGGGGTCTGAATTTGGGCTAAAGCGTCATGAAATATTGGCGATACTAGGTTGGGGTCTAGTTCCACGGTCATTAATTGTCGCCAGTAGGGAATTAGTCCCGTTAGATAAAAATATACATCGGTGATGGCGGTCCCTAACAAAGAACCGAGATAGAAAAGATTGCCCACTTTGCCGCGACCTTTGTATAATCCCCAGAGAACAAAGGGCAGCCCGATCGCTTCCATGGGAATATGGAGCAACGGTTCCCAACGCCACCAACCCCAGTATAAAGAACCTGCTAACCAACTCCAACTAAAGCCCAAAAGTAAATCCCCCCAAAGATTGATTTTTGCTTGTTTGAGCAGCCAAATTCCTAACCCCACCCAGAAAATGGTCAAACTGAGGCTAATTTCGGGATAGTAACGCACTAGGGGTGCTTGTAGGAATACGGGGACTGACACCAAAAATGCTGCTGTCCACAAGACGGACTGACATTTTTCCCAGTTAGGGACTAGGGGTTTCAGGCGATCGGGATTGCTGGGGATTAGGCTAGAGTTGAGCAAAAGATTTCAGAATTGTTACAAAACTTTACTTATATTAAGATACATCATTCTTTTTTCATTGTATCCCCCCTAGGGGGATTTTGATAAATTAAAAAATTGTTTTTGGCGATCGAGGAAAATCAAAGGGGAATAACCGAGCGCTATCCTGTTAGAATCGAAACGACAGCAGCGATCGAGGAGTAGCAAAAATATGGCGGCGGGCCGTAAAGAAAATCCCAGAATGCCCCTAGATAAAGTTATTTTTGTCATTGCTTGCGTCTATCTAGGTTGGGTGGTGGCATGGCTAATCAGTCAAAAAAATGTCCTTGTTTCTCAAAATGGCACCATTTCCCCAGAAGATCAAAAATTTATCGCCTATCTGCAATCATCTCTGACTATTATCGATCGCCAAGGTCAAACTTCATCCCCCGCTCCTAATTCTTCTCCCCAAAATATACCTTCCCCAGTAGTAACAGTTCCACCAGCACCACCCGCTAATTTACCAGTTAATAACGCTCCTCAGATCATAGAAAGAATTTACGTTCCCGTTTATCCTCAAACTCCTGAAACTACGGCCAAAATTGTCCCAGTCAGACCATCAAAGGCCGAAACTTCGTCACCAGCATTGCCAGCTGTCCCCCAAGTAAATCCGCCGTTGGTACTGGTTATTCCTACCAATAATCAGGTTAAAAATACTCTGGTGGGGGTGATGGATTTAGGCGATCGATCTTCAGCTTTATTTGATAATCAGGGGATAACTACGCGTATTTCTCCGGGGGAATTTATCAACGGTTGGACTTTAGTGGAAGTTGGCAATCAACAGGTTATTTTATCTCGCAACGGCCAAACAAAAGTCTTAGAAGTCGGACAATCTTTTTAGGTTAGACGACGGATAAATTCTAGGGGTAAACCATCTGTATCGGCAATAAAAGTGACTTCATACAGATGATTGCCGATCATCTGTTGTTGCGGTGGCAAAAGAATATTTAAAGGTTGATACAAATCGGCATCCTCTTGATGGGCTTGCTGAAAGTTATTTGTTAATTTTTCTAACCATTCTGGTAAATTGCTGACATTTTCTGTTAGGTCAAAAGACAAGTGATAATAACCGACATAATGCTGATCACTAAAAGCATCGGCTGCCGGTTTCGGTTGGGGAATTTGGATTAATTCGATGCGTCCGTTTAACCCCGTTAGCCAACAGGCCAAAGTATAACCTGTGGTGAATCTTTCCTCTAGGGTAAAACCGAGAATCTGATAAAAAGCGATCGCCCGATGGATATTAGCGGTACGAATAGAAGCGTGGTGCATTTTCAGAAGATAGGAGTGGGAAGTGGGGAGATGGGGGATTGGGGAGTTTAAATCAGAGAAAAATCCAATCAGCAAAAGTGGCAGCCTGTCCGCAGTAAATGCCATCACGATGGATGATATTCCAAACGATCGCCTTTTCAATGCGAAAAAGTTGACCGTTTTTTGTGATCCTTACCCCGTGATAATCATTAATATAGCCTTGTTTTTTGACTAAATCCAGCATTTTTTGGCGTTCTTGGGCGGGTTCCTCTCCCTCTACCGTCGCTCGCGAAGGAGTTGCTAATAATTCTGGCCAAGTTAAACCCCAGAGATCGAGGGCGCTGCGATTGCCATAATTAAAGATCGGATTAGTTTGTGTACCGTGGGAAACCAGCACAAAAGGGGCATAAAAGAGCATTTTACTCTGTTCTTTGCCAGTACCGATCCGGGGTAAAAGCGATCGCCCGATTAATTGTTCATAACTATCCAGCAGCAATTCTGTCCAGGCTATAATAGCTAAATCTTGCCAAATTTCCATAAAATTACCGTTAACAACCAGTTTAATCTTCCCTTTGCCAATATTTATAGGCTGCGTAGGCTAAAGTAATCACTCCCGTCAGAATTGCCGACTCATCCACTAAAAATTCTGGATGGTGAAGGGGAGGATTGAGGAGATTAGTAGAACCCACTCCCAGACGGAACATTGTACCGGGGGCTTGTTGCAAATAAAGGGAAAAATCCTCGGCCCCCATGGAGGGTTCCGAGAGAATTAAAACCCGATCCCGTCCCCAAGCTTCTAAACCAGCTTCTTCCACCAAACGGGTTAAAAATTGGTCATTTTGCACCGATGGCACACCCCGACGATAATTTACTTGACATTTTGCGTTATATGTGCCACAGACATTCGTGACCAAACCCTCGATCCATTCCGGGAGATGAGCGTGGGTTTCTGGATGTAGCGATCGCACTGTTCCGGCCATGCGTACCTGATCGGCGATGACGTTGGGGGCGCGACCACCGCTAATCTGGCCGATGGTGAGGACAATGGGACGCAAGGGGTTTTGAGTCCGACTAATTGCCTGTTGTAAAGTGGTGATTACTTGGGAAGCGATCCAGATAGCATCGATGGCCTCGTGGGGCCGGGCCCCGTGGCCGGATTCCCCTTGAATAAAAATCTCTAGATCATCGGCAGCCGCGGTTAAGGACCCGTAACGAACCCCGATCGATCGGGCCGGAATCGAGGGGAAAACGTGCAGTCCAAAAACGGCGCTGACATCCCGCATCACCCCTTCCCGGATCATCCAACTGGCCCCCTGGGCGATTTCCTCTGCTGGTTGAAAGAGAAAGCGTATTTTTCCCCCCACAGGTTCCGAGAGACGGGAAAGCACCATCGCCACCCCTAAACCGACGGTAGCATGAACATCGTGACCGCAGGCGTGCATAATCCCCGGTTTACGGGAAGCAAAGTCTAAATCGGTCTTTTCTTGGATCGGTAGGGCATCCATATCGGCCCGGATGGCTAAAATCCTTCGATCACTGCCTTTTCCGGGCAATTCTCCCTTAACTCCCGTTTTTCCCACCGCTTCTTGCACCGATAGACCACAGGAAGACAAAACCCCGGCAATATAGGCAGCAGTTTGATATTCTTGCCCACTTAACTCTGGATTCGCGTGAATGTGGCGGCGAATCTCCACTAATCGGGGTGCGAGACTCTCGGCTATGTTTTTAATCTCGGAGAGCATGAAAGCAGTTTTACAGTATCTTTAGGGTTAATCATAGATCATTTTTTACCTAAAAATTGGGCTTGGCTGATTTTCTGCTTGAACTGTCTTCTCGGCATTCTGGGACTAAGCTAATTTGTTAAGAGGATACGGGAGTTACTATTCATATCTTAATTCGGTAACTCCTATCGAGAGAATATTCCAGCTATGATAGAAAGCAGTGTCTAGTTAGGAAAAAACATGGTTCAGTCTTCTGAAAAAATTGAAGTTAAGTACGGGGAAAGAGAAATTGCCGAAGGAACATTAATTACTTTCCCTAATCCACGCCCTGGCAGAAATTATGATATTCAGATCACTCTGCCGGAATATACCTGTAAATGTCCCTTTTCCGGTTATCCCGATTTTGCCACTATTTATCTTAGCTACGTTCCCGATCAAAAGGTGATGGAATTAAAGGCGATTAAACTTTATATTAATAGTTATCGCGATCGTTATATTTCCCACGAAGAAGCAATTAACCAAATTTTAGATGATTTGGTGGCGGCTTGCGAACCCTTGCAGATGAAAGTTAAAGGGGATTTTCATCCCAGAGGTAACGTACATACCGTGGTGGAGGTGATGTATAAAAAGGAATAGCATAATTGTTTAGTTTGGGGATGGGTTGACCCCCATCTCTAACTGTTCTAGTTTTTATTGTTCAAGTTTTTTGCTGTCGTCGTCTTCATTACCCATTATCCCTACCATCCTGATCTGACTGACGGCTAACTGCTATATTTTCTGATGACGATATAAATAGCAAAAACTATAGACGAATAGCTATGAGCTTTGGTGAAGAATTTCAATTACTGCTGCGGGCCCGTTATCCTCTCATTTATGTTACCACCCTAGAAGAAGAACGTCTCGAAAAAGCGATCGCCGATATTGCCAAACAGAGCCATAACCGCGCTGTCTATGTCTGGGATTTCGTGGATGGTTATCAAGATAATCCCAATAATGAGAACTTTGCTCGGCGCAATCCCCTCCAAGCTCTTGAATTCGTCGAAAAGCTGCCGTCTAACATCGCCGCCATCATCATTTTACGCGATTTCCAGCGCTTTCTAGAAGATATTTCCATCGCCAGAAAATTGCGAAATCTTGCTCGTTCCCTGAAATCTCAGCCTAAAAACCTAATTATCGTCGCTCCTGAACTGTCTATCCCCTCGGATCTCACCGAAGTCATCACCGTCGTCGATTTTCCCCTCCCCAGTGGCGAAGAAATTAAACAGGAAATCCAGCGATTAATCGCTGCCACCAGACAACTGGTAAAAGAACCACTCCTGGATGAATTAGTGCTTTCTGCTCAAGGATTATCCCTAGAGAGAATTCGTCGGGTTTTAGCCAAATGTTTAGCCAGTCACGGCCAAATTGAGCCAGAGGACGTGGAATTAATTTTGGCAGAAAAACGCCAATCGATTCGTCAAACCCAGATATTAGACTTTTATCCCGCTACAGAGCAGATTTCTGACATCGGGGGTCTAGATAATCTCAAAGACTGGCTGATTCGTCGCGGTGGTGCTTTTAGTGAACGCGCCCGCGCCTACGGTTTACCCAATCCCCGGGGTTTACTATTGGTGGGAATTCAGGGGACTGGTAAATCCCTGACAGCGAAAGCTATTTCCCATCATTGGCACTTACCGCTACTACGTCTAGACGTGGGGCGTTTATTTGGCGGATTGGTGGGAGAATCGGAATCACGCACCCGTCAGATGATTAATCTCGCTGAAGCTTTAGCTCCCTGTGTGCTGTGGATAGACGAAATCGATAAAGCTTTCGCCGGAGTGGATGGGAAAGGTGACGGGGGAACCACCGGACGGGTTTTCGGGACTTTTATCACTTGGTTAGCGGAGAAACAATCGCCGGTTTTTGTCGTCGCTACAGCTAATAACATCCAATCTTTGCCCCCGGAAATGTTGCGAAAAGGACGCTTCGATGAGATATTTTTTGTCGGACTACCTAGTCAAAAGTCCCGCGAGGAGATTTTTAGCGTTCATCTGGGGAAAGTCCGGCCCCATAATCTAAAAAGTTATGATATAAAGCGACTAGCCTACGAAACTCCTGATTTTTCAGGGGCAGAAATCGAACAAACCATCGTGGAAGCGATGCACATCGGGTTTAGTCAAAATCGCGACTTTAGCACCGATGATGTGCTTGAGGCCGCTAGTCAGATTATACCCCTGGCTCGCACTGCTCAAGAACAAATCCAGTTTCTACAGGATTGGGCCAAGTCTGGTAAAGCTCGTTTAGCCTCTCGCGATGATCGTTTTAATGTTAATCCTAACAGTTAATTTAGCACCAATATGAAGCGTTTATCTGGTTTATTACAATTTATGGTCGGTTTTGTCCTGGGAGTGGCCATTTTAGTCGGTGGAGCTACTGCTGTCGCCTATATGCTTCTCTCTGGCATGAATTCTAATCCTCCTAAACCTGTCTTTACCGAGGAGAAAAAAGAGGAAACTAAGGAGGAAAAAGCTGCTAAACCCATCCCCACTACTCCCGTCCAAGAACAACCCCAAGCTGAGGTGAAAGAGTCTCCCACGGCTGCACCAGCACCAAAAGTCGCCCCGAAACCTAGTCCCGAAGCAAGAAAAAAAGAAACCACATCCGAGGGTTATCAAGCGCGGGTGACATGGCAAAGCGGTTTAAGTCTGCGATCTGAACCTACCAGTGAATCTACTCGTCTCGGCGGTCTGGATTATAATACTAAAGTCAGTGTGGTGGGAACCAGCAGCGATGGCCAATGGCATCGCGTGCGTCTGTCCGATGGTCGCGAAGGTTGGATTAAAGCGGGTAATATTTCTAGAGTCCAGTAAATATTTAGAAGGGATAGATTTTCTAAATCTATCCCTTTCTCTTAATTCAAGAACGATTATCGCGATTAACTTTTCTGATTAACCAATAACTTGCCGCTAAAGCTAGGGTTCCCACGGTGAGGGCAATTAAATCATCTTTACTGTATTTGTTGGGATCAAAAATAATAATTTTTCGAGAGATGGCAATTAAAGCCGTAACTACGACTAATTCAACCTGTACGATGTGTTTTCTTAAGTAAGCAGTGATGTTTTCTAATAACTCTAAGGCAATTAAAATATTGAGAAATAATCCGAAAATTTCAATTAAAGTTTTGCCAAAAAAACCTATGGGTTCCGTAGTAAATAAATCTCGGATTAGGATAACTACTAGATCATAAAGAGAAACAATAATAACAACAATTAAGGCTACGGATAAAACCTTAGAAACTAAGTTTTCAATGAGATGAATCGACCTCATGAAATCTTCATCGCGCCATTGTTGACCAAAATTGATAATTAGTTTCCGTATCTGTTTGAGCATGATTGATTAAGTAAAAAGTAAAAATTATTATTGTATTTGATTGCTAATTGTTCTATTTAGTTGACAAGTAAGCTGATCCCCCCCTGAATCCCCCCTGAATCCCCCCTTGATAAGGGGGGTGCTGCTTCCCCCTTGATAAGGGGGGTATCTGACAATTTTTAACATCTAAGTAGGGAGGCACAATTATTTGTAGGATGGGTTAGCGGTAGCGTAAACTATGCCGTCGTTGGGTTTCATGCTTCAACCCAACCTACGTTCATCTTATATTTAATTCCACCCACCCACTTACTTAGAGATAATTTTACTTGAAGAAGGCTTCCCTAGAAAAAAAATCTAGGTGCGATCGCTATTAAGTCAACCGCACCCCAAACTAATACAAATGCTCACATCTAGCTGACATCATCGTGAGCGAAACGATTATAGAGGAAGTCGAGGGCATAGTTACGCAGACGATAATATTCTGGATCCTCCATAATTCTCTCCCGATCGCGGGGACGGGGGAAATGAATATTCATCACTTCGCCGATTTTCGCTTCCGGTCCATTGGTCATCATTACCAGCTTATCAGCGAGGAAAAGAGCCTCATCGATATCGTGGGTAATCATCAACACCGTACAGCGTTTATCTTGCCAGATTTTCAGCAATTCTTCCTGTAATTCCTCTTTGGTAATCGCATCTAAAGCGCCGAAAGGTTCATCAAGAATCAACACCTCCGGACGGATAGAAAGAGCGCGAGCGATCGAAACCCGTTGTTTCATCCCCCCGGAGATTTGGGGAGGGGTTTTGTCCATAGCTTCGGTTAAACCCACCATCGCTAAATGTTCCCGCACGATCGAGCGTTTTTGTGCCTCTGGAGCATTGGGAGACACCGCATCTACCGCAAGATAGACATTTTCAAAAACGCTTAACCAAGGCAATAAAGCATAGTTTTGAAACACTACCATGCGATCGGGCCCGGGTTTAGTAATTTTCTTACCGTTAACTTTAACAATGCCATCGGTGGGAGAAGAAAAACCCGACACCATATTTAATAGGGTCGATTTACCGCAACCGGAGTGACCGATCACACAGATAAATTCACCTTCATTGATGCTGAGATCAACATCCTTGAGGACGGTGTAGGGGCCTCTGGGAGTGGGATAAACCTTAGAAACTCCTTCAATGGTGACAAAAGCTTCTTTACTGGGGGTCTGGGTTGCTCGGTTAACTGTGTCGGTGGTGGTGTACATGATTAGTCTTTGGGGGGAATTAGATAATAGGAGCAATGACCGGGGATAATTGGCTAGGAATTATCCCCTTAGTCGATTTTTAGGCAATTTTGCGGGATTCGCTGGCACTAGGACGAGCATCAATAGCCACTTCGGCCATGGTGACGTTTTGTTTGATCTCTAAACTATTGAGATAACCGATCGGATCCTCGGCATCAAACTCGATACCATCGAATAAAAGGATCGGTGTGCGACGATATTTAATATCCCCTAGACCCAATTCCCGGGCTGCGGTACTAAAAACACCCACCCGACAGACGCGTTCGAGAATTTCTACCCAGTTACGGGGGAAAGGAATGTGGCCCCAGCGCGCCATTTGGGTCATCATCCAGAGGTGTTCGGTACGACTGGGACGATTTACCCCATCTCCATAGAACAGATGGTGTGCATATTCTTTCATCGGTCGATCAATACTGCACGCGTAGGAGTTGGGATCACCCAGTTGGATATAATCAATATTGGTACTAAGATACTGACGACTGGCGAGGATTTGACGAATTTCTTCCTGATTCCCTTCCTCAGCACAGTAGCGACAACCTTCCAGCAGTGCTTTGACTAAAGCGACATGGGTATTAGGGTATTTATTGGCCCAATCTTCCCGGACTCCCAGGACCTTACCCGGGTGGCCCTGCCAAATTTCTAAGTCGGTAGCGACGGTGTAACCGATACCCTCCATAGCAGCCCTGAGATTCCAGGGTTCACCCACACAGTAACCGTCAATACTACCGGTTTTGAGGTCAGCTACCATTTGGGCCGGGGGAATAGTTTCGAGGTGAACGTCTTTATCGGGGTCAATTCCCGCTGCCGCTAACCAGTAACGCAGGAGCAAATTGTGCATCGAGGAGGGGTGAACAATGCCAAAAATATGGCGCTGCTCCTTCGATTCCAATAGCATCTGTCTTAAGGCGTTACCGTCAATCACTCCCTCGTCATAGAAGCGTTTAGCGAGGGTGACACCGTTACCGTTACGAGTCATAGTCAGGGCGCTGACAATCGGCAAAGGTTGCTCCTGATAACCACCGACGGTTAACCAGGTGGGCATTCCCGAAGGCATTTGCGCCCCGTCGAGGAATCCCCCCGCGATCCCGTCCACAACGCCTCGCCAACTGGTTTCCCGGACCAAATTCACCTCATCTAGACCATGTTTAGTGAAGAATCCCTTTTCTTTGGCCACTGCTAGGGGCGCACAAGCAGTGAGGGGAACAAAACCGATCTCTAGATTGACTTTTTCTAAACCGTGACGGGCAATAACTTCGACTTTGCGAGCGCGTAGTTTTTTGATCCGTTTTTGTTGGTTGAGGAAATAGATAATTTCACTCCGGAGACTGTAGTAACTGGGGTGTTCCACCACTTCCATGCGTTTGCGGGGACGGGGGATATCTACTTCCAAAATACCGCCAATTTTTGAGCCAGGACCGTTGGTGAGCATGACGATGCGATCGGATAATAGCACCGCTTCATCCACATCGTGCGTCACCATTACCGAGGTCATTTCGTATTCTTCGCATAGTTGCATTAACTGTTCCTGTAGATTACCTCTAGTCAGGGCATCTAACGCGCCAAAGGGTTCGTCTAAAAGCAGGACTTTCGGACGGATGGCTAGGGCGCGAGCGATCGCTACCCGTTGTTTCATCCCCCCCGATAATTCGTTGGGACGTTTATCCACTGCATGACGAAGATTGACCAGATCGATATATTTTTCAACTTCAGCTTTTCTTTCATCTTCTGATAGTTGATCGAGAACTTGATCGACGGCGAGGGTAATATTTTCTTTGACGGTTAACCAAGGTAAAAGGGAATAGTTTTGGAAGACCACCATGCGATCTGGCCCTGGTTTTTTAATGCTTTGACCTTGCAAAGTCACCACCCCTTCTGTGGGCAAATCTAAACCAGCGATCATGTTTAAGAGGGTGGATTTTCCACAACCAGAGTGACCGATAAGGGAGATAAATTCTCCTTTTTTTATCTGTAAATCTATCCCTTTTAAGGCCACATATTCACCGCCACCACTGAGGGGGAAGATTTTATCAATGTTATCGACAGCAACAAACAAACTCATAGTTTTTTTCTCCTTAAGTTAGCTCAAGTTTCAGTTGGTTGAAGATGGGGAAAATTTCCCCATAAATTACCTATTGACGAACGATTTGATTTTGTAACCAAGCCATAAAGCGATCGAGTAATAAACCCACACCACCGATATAAAATAGCGCGAGAATAATATCGCTGATGTAGTTATTTTGGTAGGCATCCCAGATAAAGAAACCGATACCGACGATACCAGACATAACGATTTCAGCGGCGATAATCGCTAACCAAGCTAAACCGATCGCAATTCTCAAACCAGTGAAGATGTAGGGAAGTGCCGAGGGAATTAATATCTTGAAAAAGAATTTTTGGTTGGACAATTGCAAGACTTGTTTAACGTTGATATAGTCTTGGGGAATTTGTTGGACACCAACGGTAGTATTAATCAAAATTGGCCAAACTGCGGTAATAAAGATAACGAATAAAGCAGCAGGTTGGTTTTGTTGTAAAGCGGCCAAAGATAGGGGAACCCAAGCAAGAGGAGGAACTGTTCTCAGGAATTGAAAAAGGGGATCGAGTGCCTTATTTAAGAAGGGATTAACCCCAACCATAATTCCAACTCCAATACCCACCACTGCGGCAAAAGAATAACCGATTAATACCCGTTTTAGACTTTCGAGAGTTTGCCAGAATAGTCCCTTATCAATACCTCCACGGTCAAAGAAAGGATACATTAAATAGGTGCGGGTACGCTCATTAGTAATAATGTCCGATGGCGGCGGTAATTTAATCAATCCCACCATAGACATTAACTGCCATAAAATCAGGAAAAATAAAATACCTACAATCGGAGGAAGGATATCCCCAGAATGCTTTTTCCAGAATTTACTAAAGTTGAAACCACCGTTACTTTTTCTGCTGACGCTAGTTGCCATTTTGCCGTTTTCCTTTGTTGAAGATAAAGTTACTTGATTGGGAAGAGAAGAAAACATTTTTGGGATTGATAGACTAGATATTTTATGCCCCTAGCCTATCGGGAAAAACTCGCTATTTTTTAATCGCCAAACTATCGAGATAAGCTTGGGGATTAGCAGGGTCAAAAGTTTTGCCATCAAAGAATTTCTCCACACCACGGGAGGTACTGGTGGGAATATCGGCCGCAGGAACTCCTAATTCTGTGGCTGCCGCTTTCCAAAGATCCTCGCGGTTAACTTTGTCGATTAATGTTGAGGCAGTGGTTAAAGTTTCTTTCGGCAAGAAACCCCAACGAACACTTTCGGTTAAAAACCAGAGATCATGACTCTTATAGGGATAGGAAACGCTACCGGCGGGATCTTTCCAGTAGAAAACCCCTTTATTTTTGTCGGTGATTTCCGGTTTGCCGTCACCCATTTTCTGCATTCCTTTGAGGGGACCGGCGATAATTTCTTCTTTGAGGTTGAAATAAGCCGGTTTAGCGAGAATTGCCGCCGCTTCTGCCCGATTTGCCTCTTGATCGAGCCATTGCTGCGCTTCCATAACTCCTTTTAATAGTGCCTTAGTAGCTTTCGGGTTTTTATCCACCCAATCGGCGCGGATAGCGAGGTATTCTTCTGGGTGATAGGGCCAGATTTCTGCGGTTAAAGCTGACATAAAACCGATCTGATCAGCCACAATTCTCGCCGGCCAAGGATCGCCGGTACTAAACGCATCCATAGTTCCCGTTTTCATGTTGGCCACGGTTTGGGCTGCGGGTACGGCAATTAGGTTAATATCCGTATCGGGGTTAATCCCACCGGCGGCTAACCAGTAACGAATCCAGAAGTCCTGATTAGCTTTCGGGAAAGTATAGGCAGCTTTGAAGGGAGTTCCCGTCGTTTTCATGCCGAGGATGTAATCTTTGGCGGGTTTCAAGTCTAAACCGATATTTTTGCCCTCGTGTTTACCTGCGATCGCAATTCCGTTACCCTGGGTGTTTAACTGCGCTAACACATACATGGGGACTTTAACGTTATTTTTGGTGATTAGTCCCTCAGAAATCAGGTAAGGCATGGGCATTTGCCACTGTCCTCCGTCAATTCCGCCCGCATCTGCCCCAATTTCGACGTTATCTCTAGCGGCGCCCCAGTTAGCTTGTTTGGAGACTTCCACATCGGGCATCCCGTGTTTAGCGAAAAAGCCTTTTTCCTTGGCAATAATTAAAGGTGCGGCCTCAACAATAGGAATATAACCTAATTTAATTTTGGTGGTTTCGGGGGCCTCTCCGGGAGCCACCGCAACGGGAGAAGCAACCGGGGAAGCGGGTGCGGTGGTGCTGGTTCCACCCGTACTGTCGGGGGGATTACCCACACAACCTTTGAGGACAACAGCCCCTGCTGCTGAAACTGCCGCCGTGGTTAAAAATTTCCGTCTCGAAAATTTTGACATAGAATCTCCTACCTGCTTGCTAAAGCAAATATGTGTGCTGAATTATGGGTAAAGGAATCCCTCGCTAAACTTTCCTTCTAGCCTGTGCTATAGAAATTTAGCTATGGAATATTGAATCTCGATTGAACTTACTAAATAAGTCTAGCGGAATCTGGAAAAAATAATTAATCTGAGCGAGAATTTTATGTACAAAAATTTAATTCGATTGATAAGGATTAATTAAGACCATTGATATATCTAGCTTCTAGCCACTTTAAAAGGTTTCCGTAGGGCGCTGGAGCAGGGGTGATGGGGAGCAGGGAGGTGGGGAGAAACAATAAAATGAGCCAAGGGTGAGTTTTAGGAATGCGGCTCCTTCCGGCTTGGTAGAATGGACAATATGCTTTCACCCCAAAGTAATGACCAGATCTAAAAAGCCGAAATCACCGAACTCCTCTGATTCGCCCACCTCTCCTTCCTTGGCTCTGTCTTCCCTACATTTTCGTCTGCAAGCTTTAGAGGAGGAGCATCAGTGGCTCCTCAAGCAGATTGGCAGAAAACGCAACGAACTGAAGAAATTCCTCGACCAGATGCGTTCCCTGGCGACGGAGATTTTCCAGAGAGGGCAACCTCTCTATGAAAAACTTAGCGACCTCGACCGCGAAATACACGCCCTTTTTGACGAAATCCTCACTGCTAGAAAATTGGGGCAGCAGACAAAAAAAAGCATTCTCGGAATTTACGAGACACTTCAGTTAACGGGGGTGATTAGCCCAAAATTTGACGATGGAGATGAAGAACTAGACGAACTTTTCGGAGAGGAAGAACCAGAAGAAGCATCGGAGCAATCCGCGCAGGATTTCTTCTCTGGGGGAGACTCATATAGCCGTCACGATGATGGAACAGAGCTATCACCTGAAAGCTCGCCTAAATCTCCTGAATCTAGACAAATACGCCGCACTTTCCTGAGAATGGCCGAGATTTTTCACCCCGACAAGGTTACGGATCCCGAAACTCGGATGCGTCACAACGAGATTATGAAGGAAGTCAACCGCGCCTATAAAGAGGGAGATATTGCCAAACTGCTCGAAATCGAACGACAGTATCAAATGGGGGACACTTTTGAGGTTGAAGGCTCATCGGAAAGCGACCTCCAACGACAGTGCGAGAGGGTTGAAACCAATAACGAACTACTCAAAAAGCAATACGAGAACCTGAAAAGAGAACTGCGCTCGGTGCGAAATACCCCGGAAGGCGAGATGGTGAGGGCCAGTCGCGCTTGTGAGAAGGATGGCATCGACCCGATTGAGCAAATGCTAGAGGAGATGAAATTACAAGTTCAATCCACCGAAAAAATCTATAATTTTGTCCTGGACTTCCGCGATAAAAAGATAACGGTTAAAGAGTTTCTGCGCGGACCGGTCAGGATGGGCAGAAGCCCGGAAGAGATGGAAGACATTCTTGATCAACTTCTGCAGCAACTTCGCGGAATCAGCCGTTAAAGAGAGAAAGCCAGTATTTAGGGTATGCTGAATAAATGTGAAATATAGACGAGGTAAGGGTTTTAGGGTTCTGTTTTGCTCTCACAGGTGCAAGATTTTGAGAGAATCGTCGTTCAAAACCTTGCGTCTTCATCGGCCCAGCAGACCCTATTTAGGGTATGCTGAAAAAGTTTTTCCCGGTGGCCGAGTGTAGGGTTTTACCTAATTTTTAAATCCGTTGAGTAACCCACAGAAAACGGGTTTCTCCGAGAAACCCGTTTTCTACTCATGCGAACGACAAAAAGGGAATTTAGTATGGAATTTAACATTAACGCCATTTTCTCAAAAAAATCGACCCGCCTAAGGGCGGGAAAGAAAAGAAAAGAGAAAAAATAGGGAATGAGGGTAAAAAGGGAAAAAAGAGGAAAAGGGTGTTAAAAAGTCCTCCCAGCACCGCACACCACCCGAAAACCGATGTTGAGGTTGTTGTTGTCGCGGCGGAAGTTGTTGACGCGGTAAGCGGAACGGCAGTTATTTGGATAGTCGCACCAAGAACCGCCCCGCAGAGGAGAACGATTATCATTACCATTTTCTATCCAAGCACTGCCATCGGTCGGCGCACCGTCATAGTTATCGTGCCAAGTATCGGCGCACCATTCCCAGACATTGCCGTGCATATCGTACAGTCCAAAAGCATTCGGGGGAAATTGTCCCACGGGAGTCGTTTCTTCTCGATATTCTCCGTTCGGTTCCTCGGCGTAGGTTTTGCTGGCATCGTAGTTGGCCAATTCCCCCGTAATGGTTTCCCCAAAGTAAAACGGGGTGGTGGTTCCAGCACGACAAGCGTACTCCCATTCCGCTTCACTCGGTAGTCGGTATTCCCTTCCCTCCTTTAGTTTTGATAATCTCGCACAGAATTCGATCACATCGTACCAGTTGACTTGTTCCACGGGTCTATCCCAGCGCGTGGGCGATCCCCCCCTAGCCCCCCCTTCAAACGGGGGGGAATCGGAAGCCCCCCTTTTTAAGGGGGGTTTGGGGGGATCTTTAAACTGGGAAGGATCAGGATCAAGGTCTTGTTTAACTTTTAAATCGGTACGAGAGGCGATCGCTTTCCACTGGGCCTGGGTGATTGGATATTTACCTATAAAGAAGGGTGGGACAGTTACTTGATGTTGTGGTCTTTCCCTTCTATATCCTTCCCAACCAAATTTTTTCACCAGTCTTTCGATTTCCTCGTCTTCTGTTCCCATCAGGAAAGTTCCCCCCGGAATGGCGACCATTTCTAAGGTGATGTCGTTGCCCAAATCTTCGCTGAAATATTGGGACTGTTTCAACTCTTTTTTGATTTGCTCACCCTTCGCATTTACTCGCACGATCTCAAAGTTAAATACTGATAACGGTTGTTTTGGCTCTTTTGGAACGATTACCGGTTGTTTTAGCTCTTCTGGAACGATTACTGGTTGTTTTAGCTCTTCCGGTTCAAGCTTGAACTGATGGGTAATTGCTCTTTCTAGTTGCTCAAATCCGTCTTCTTCCCAATAATCAAGCCAGTGAATATCTCGCAGATTCAAGCCAACTTCTGCACTTCGCAGATCGGGAATTTCGCATTCTTCTAACCTCATAGGAATAAAAAAAATTGTCCCCGGTAGCATCTCTCCCAAGGTATCAAGTGCAATCCTCAACTCCCGTTGGATGTATCCCTGTTTATTAGCCGATTTCGCTGACAGACAGGCCAGAAAAATCTGACTAGCTTTAATCGCTTTCGGAATTTCATCTCGCCAAATTTGCCCCGCAATCAGGTCTTTTTTATCTAACCAAGGTTTATATCCCGCTTGCTTGAGGCGGTTATACAGTGCCAAAACTGCTGGTTTATCCTCTCTAGCGTGAGCTAGGAAAATTTGGATCTCTGACTTCTTCTTCACTTTGGTTTCTACCAGTGTAGTCGCTACTGATTTACTAGGTAACTTAGCAGATTCTGGGGGTTAGAGGTTTGGTCTGGTGAGGAACTAGGGGAATTCCGATAGAGATTTGTGGTTTGCCCATAATAAGCACATTTTTTCCGCCGCCATGCTACCAAATCCATAGCCAAGTATCAACCTTCCGGTTATTGAATGGCGAACTGCTTTCGAGTATTATCCCACTAAAAGCAATACAGGACAAAGGTAACAGCAAATTTTAAAAATCCTCCTTTAAAAAATTAAACAAACCGTGAGTCTTATCGAAATCAACAAAATCACCATCACATAGAAAAAAATCAAGCCACTACAGTGGCACCCCTGAGATAATCTTCTAGTTGGCGATCGTTATCGTGACTGAGATTGCCTAGAGGTAAAGTTTCGACGCTAAAAGCTCTCACCTCGCTAACTTCTAATGTGTCTTTGATCTGAAAATTCCCCGCAACCGTCACTTCAATTAAAACTGAAATGGAGTGAATGCGTGGATCACGGTCAAAAGAGGAATAAACCCCGACTAAACGCCCTAAACTGACTAAATTTAATCCTGTTTCCTCTTTTAATTCCCTTTGAGCAGTATTAAAAATATCTTCCCCCCAATCGATCATTCCCCCCGGTAGGGCCCATTTGCCGGTGTCTCTGCGTCGGATTAAAACAATTGTACCATCAGCAAGCAGCGGAATTATTGTCACCCCAGTTACAGGATGACGAAAGATAATTCCCATCACACTTTTAATAAAATGCCAAACACGACCCATAGGAATTAGGAGATAGGGAGATGGGGGGATAGGGAGATAGGGAAATTTTAACTAATACCCCAAAACCCAAAACCCCTAACAATATCAATCATGATCGAGAATGGCTTTAGCCTGAATTAAAGCCGATCGCACTTGTTCAAAACCTGTGCCACCATAGCTATTACGGGCCGCTACTACCTGACGAGGAGCGATCGCGTCATAGATATCGGCCTCAAAAGCTGGATGTAATTCTTGCCATTCCGTCAGGGTTAAATCTTTCAATAACTTACCCGCTGCCAAACTGCTTTTAACCACTTTCCCGACTAAATTATAAGCTTCTCGGAAGGGAATTCCCTTACTGGCTAAATAATCCGCCACATCCGTCGCATTAGAAAAATCTTCCGCAACTGCGTTAGCTAATCGGTCGGTTTTAAATTGAATCCCGGTGGCTAAAAGTACCGTCATCGCTTGCAAACAAATCCGCACGGTTTTAACGCCATCAAATAACGCCTCCTTGTCCTCCTGCAAGTCTTTGTTATAGGCTAGGGGTAAACCCTTCATTAAGGTCAATAACGCCTGTAAATGCCCAAAAACCCGCCCTGTTTTGCCGCGCACCAATTCGGGAACATCGGGATTTTTTTTCTGGGGCATAATGCTAGATCCCGTGGCACAACTATCGGTGAGAGTGATAAAACTAAATTCTTGGGAAGACCAGAGAATCATTTCTTCGCTCAAACGGCTCAGGTGAACCATAATCAGACTAGCGGCCGTCATAAATTCAATGGCAAAATCTCGATCGCTAACTCCATCGAGACTATTGTTATACACCTGCTCAAAATCGAGTAAATTGGCACTGTAATGACGATCAATCGGAAAAGTCGTCCCTGCTAAAGCGCCACATCCTAGGGGCGAAATATTAGTCCTGGCGCGAATTTCTCCTAATCTTTGGTGATCCCGTTCGGCCATTTGAAAATAAGCGAGGAGATGATGGGCTAAACTAATCGGTTGAGCGCGCTGTAGGTGGGTATAACCGGGGATCAGGGTTTCCAGATGGTTTTCGGCGTGATTGACTAAAGCTTGCTGAAAATTGCGAATTTCTTGCCTAATATCATCAATTTGTTGTCTAAGATACAGACGTATATCCGTTCCTACCTGATCGTTTCGCGAACGGGCCGTGTGCAGTTTTTTGCCCACATCTCCCACAATCTCGGTTAAACGACGTTCTACGGCAAAATGCACGTCTTCTTGATCGATGCCGGGGTTAAAGTTGCCGGTGCGGTATTCCTGACGAATTTGTTCCAATCCAGAGACGAGACTATCTGCTTCTTCGGGGCTAATAATACCCGTATAGGCGAGCATTTTGGCGTGAGCGATTGATCCGGTGAGATCATACTCGATTAATTCGATATCAAAGCCAATACTGGCGTTAAATTCTACGATCGTAGGATGGAGACTACCTTCAAAGCGATCGCTCCAAGTTTTCTTTGCTGTCACTGTTTTCGTTAGATGATTGTGGATAAAGTTAACTAAAATATGCTGAACAATTTTGGGGAATAATCCGGCGCTGATAGCATTACCGCTTTAGGTTAGAAAAATCTCCAACCCTACAAACATAAGAATAGCAAGAATTGCTCGCTCTGGCTGAAGGCTGATAGGCGAAAAGCTAATTAAGAAGTAAAACCTCGAAACATATAACCGATAATCAAACCGATTAATAGGGCCCATGCTTGCCCGGTTTTGACGAAATTTGAGAAAAATTTCTGGACATTGCCGATGATGTCCACGTCTTGCTCGGAAATAGTCATCAAGACATTGGTAAGAGGCGAAAAATCGATCGAGACAGATAGATGATGGAAGATGTCGATCACGATGGCATTCCTCAAAGACGAAAATCTACAGAACAAGTTAACATGAAAACGACTTTTGTACTCTTGGCGGTGGGTTGGAAAGGAGGTCACTTTCAAGATGATTGAGATTGCTGGTAATAGGATAATAATAAGTTACCCGCTTTTGCTAAATCTTGCCCAAAGGCGATAATCCCTTCTTCATGACCACTCATCACTAAAATTTGTTGCTGCTCTAGACGATCTTCTTGACATAAACGGATAATTTCTGTGGCCATTTCTGGGGTTCCATAGGCGATATTTTCTTGGGTGGTCGGCACTCGATACATCAAATTTTGCCACAGGGGGCGATGGTGAATATGAATCACCCCATTAATCTGGGGATTCGCTTCATAAATCGCTGCATGGGTGAGAGTTTCTGAAGAAGCGGCGATTGTTCCCCGACAAGTGACCCGATTTTCTTTCCAATCGTAGTCTATAACTGTGGTGTAATGGGATTCATTTAATACTGGGATTCCCCCGGTGTTAGTGCCAGAAATAATGATTTCTTTGTTTATTTTTCCTCGTTGACTCACATTCCCAAAACCGATTCCGTTATCGTATTGACCGATTAATCCCAGTTGATAGAGGCGATTGCGCCAATAATTTAATTCCGCAATCTCTGAGCTTATTAAGGGACGGTCAGGAATCCAAGTACAATTGTATTTAACGTAGCCTTCATCAATCATAGATTTTTCCGAAAATATTCGGGATAATTTTGACAAACTTTCTGCACAAATTCCTGGAGAGGATAGGAAATATTGGCGATATAATTATCTTTAATTACTTGAGAAAATAGGGGCAAAACTTCCGTATCTAAGGCGGGTTTAAATAACTCGATCGGTAGGATTAAATCGGAACCTTCCCGCACATCAATGGTCTCAAAATTATCGGCTACAATTAACCAAAGAGGACGCACCCAAAGAGCCGAACGACTTTCGATCACCTGAATTACTTCTCCGTATAAAGTTCGATTTTTGCAGAACAAACTAACAATTTGATGGGGAGTGAATGTGTTCATAGACAATTCTAGTTTTCCTCGATCAGCTAAGACGCATTTTAACCGCTTATTCTTAGATTAGCCGAATCTCCCCCCAATCTCTTTACTGTTGCAAGAGTGCAAGGGGAAAAAGTATCTCATCTCCACAAACAATTTAAATGCGCGGGCAGCTTATCTTTCACTGGTTACTGAAAAAAGCTGGCCACCTACCAATCCCTTGCCAGATCGGGAAAAAACGGCTCTTCTAGGTTGTGTGTGATAAGTTTAACTTACATAATGATTGATCGATCTTTGTGTCCTTTGTGTCTTTGTGGTTCGTTCCACCCCCTCTCTAGGAGGAATGTATCTTAGAATACATTTTACCCACCAAATTCAAGAGAGCCAAAAAACTCCGTTAGAATACGGAAAGCCGTTGACAAAACGATAGAAAATCATGACCGTTGCTTACCCTCGTAAATTCAAGAAGACGATGAGCGCTCGCGACATCATGAAGCGTGTTATTAGCGATCGCGAAATTCATCTTGTCACCCTCAACCGTTACCGCTACAACGAACAACGTAGCTGTAAAGACCTGACCGAACTGATCGAAACCTTGGACGGACAACCAAAAGAATTGATCCAAGAGCTTTCCCATCACGTCGCCGATGAGGCCCGCCATGCTTACTGGTTAACCGATTTATTAATCGAATTGGGGGCCGATGTGGGGAAACCGCCGGGGTTGTCCTATATTGATGAATTTGAACGTCTTCTCGATCAAGATCAATTCCAAGGCGAAGAACAAAGGGAAGATAGACTGATTGCGGCCCTAGCGGCAATTAACGTCACGGAAAAACGGGGATGCGAATACTTTGCCGCCCATATTTATGCCCTCAAAGCAGGGGAACAAACCCCAGAAAATCTGAAAATTCAGGAAACGATCGCCAAAATCTTCCCTGAAGAAGTGGGTCATGTGCGTTGGGGCAATCGTTGGTTAGCCAAAATTGCCCAAAAAAGCCCCGAACATCGGCAAAAAGTCGAAAAAGCTAAGGCCAAATACTCAGCGATCGAACAGGCCGCCTATGAATCGGGGATGGACATCACCCTGGGGGCAGAATTGCGCCGCGTCGGTCATTTAATGGAAATCGCCGCCAGTATGCCACTCTGGGAACGTCCTCAATATCTGATGGAACGTTTACCCCAATCCCTTCTCGACCCGAAATTGCAATTATTCCGGGTAGAAGCGGCTCAAAAAGCCTGGAATCGTGATCCACAAATGTTTATGGAACGCTTTGTGCCGATGTTTTTTAATGTGGACGGCAATATCGGCAAAAAAGAGAAAGTCAACTAATTTAAACTTGATTTTCGGGGGTAATCCTTCAGCGATCGCCCAATAAATGTTCAGCGAGGATCGAGAAAATCAGCTATTGTTTTAAATAGGGGTGAGTTCTCGGCTTTAGGGCCAGAGAAACACCACTTTTTTACTGTTTATTTTGGCTTTTCTCTTTTAGATTATGCGTCTTTTAGCTGCCTTCGATCGCTATCCCGATAGTGTATCGTTAACCCTAGAACCCGTAGCCACCGACTCGCAAAAATTTGATTTATATTTAACTTTACACCTACAAGCTCAAATTCAATCTCTCCTCGGCGGGGAAATCAAATGGGGGCTAAAAGGAGGAAAATTAGATTTTGTTTTAGTTAATTGTCACCTAACACCAAATCCTCTTTCTAGTCAAGAGTTATACATAAATCGTATTAATAATTATCAATGGCGGTTATCTTTCAAAAGTCCTCAGTCAATATTTACAGGAGCGATCGAAAGGATTAACCTAGGAACCGTCAGTGTGGAGGAAGAACCTTATCATCTGACGGTGGAATTTTCGCTAACAGCTGCCGATATCTGTATCACGGAAACATCGGGATTATGGAAACACGATCTAAGTCCCAATAAACATAGTATTTTAGAGCGAAAGTTAGCATTTTTCCTGATAGAAAATCAATTTGATGCTTTTTTAAGTCGTATTTCTTTGGGTTCATCGCAGGTGGAATTAGATAATGTTCTAGTTGAACCGCAACCGGCAGCATCAGAAAATTTAGAGAAATTGCAGGTACAAATCGAGGGAATTTATGCTGCTGTTAGTGATGATTTTCTGGAATTAGCCCAATTAGCTGAACTCAATCCCCTAAAGGATTTTACTGGGGCAAATCTCCTGGCAGCGGAATTAAGTGGTAGATCTTTAGGTATGGCCAATCTCTATCAAGCAAATCTGCGGGGGGCCAATTTAACCGATGCTGATTTAAGTGAAATTAACGGCAGTCATGCTAGTTTTAAGGGAGCAGATTTAAGCGGAGCCTTATTAGCTAATGCCGATTTAAGTTATGCTGATTTTTACCGTTCTAGTTTGGCTTTAGCTAATTTAATTGGCTCTAATTTAGAGGGAGCTAATTTGGTTGAAGTCAACATCACTCAAGCGAATTTGAGCGGGGCAAAAGTGCAGGGGGCAAAGTTTGCCGATAATGTGGGTATGACTGAGGAATTGCGGGAAAATTTACGCTTGCGCGGAGCTTTCTGCGATTAATCAACTGTTCAGCCTCTAAATGACACCAAATACTCTCACCTCTCACTGAAAATAGCGTTATTAAATAACAAAAGGAGACTAGAGATTTTCCTCGGTATCTATGCCTAATTCCCGCAGTTTAGCCGCTAATTTCGCCGCTTTTTGCTTTTCTTGCTCGACTTGGTTTTCTGCCTCTAAAACCCGATTTTCTGCCTCCACAGCCCGATTTTCTGCCTCTAAAACCCGATTTTCTGCCTGTTGTGCCGCTTCTGCGGGAGTGGGTACTAATTCCCCTTCGGGGGTAAAATAGCGCAATTTATTGGCAGATAAACCCAAATATAAGCCTAATTGTTGACTCCAGAGCCATCCCTGGGCATTGGGGGTAATCGGTTGATATTGACCGCTAATTAGGGTAAATCCCTGAAATTCTAAGCTTTCTGGGTCAAACCAGAAATAATCGGGAGTGCGAAATATATCCTGATAAATTTGTTTTTTTTCCTCTCGGTCAACTTTGGCGGTACTATCGGAGAGAATTTCGATAATTAAATTGGGATATTTGCCCTCTTCTCGCCAAATTACCCAACTTCTGCGGTTGGGGTTGGGATTTGTCTCCAAAACGACGAAAAAATCAGGACCACGAAAGAATTCTGACTTTTTCTGGTTGGGACTGTAATAGATGGTTAAATTGCCAGTGGCAAAATAATCTTCTCGCTCGCGCCACCACCATTCTAAACACTGAATTAATAGAATAATTTGTTGTAGATGTAGGTTACTTTCCAAGGGTGGTTCATCACTCCAAAATTCGCCTTCTGGGAAGATTATCTCAGGGTTGACATGAGACTCGACTAGGGGTAAGCTTTCAGCGATAGTCATGGTTTGTCCAACAGAGATAGGTCGATAGCTTATTATAAATGATTGAAAGGATTTTTTGGGCAATTGTAGCAGTAGTAATTGAGGTAAGCTAAGACGCATTTAAACCGCTTATTCTTAGATTAGCCGAACCTCCCCCAATCCCTTTACTGTTGCCTTTTTCCTCTTGCCTCTTGCCTTGTCTCAACAAGCAATTTACATTACGAACAGCTTAGAATATTCCTGTAGGTAAATCGTCATTTTCTCCTTAAACAATACCAGAACGCAGGGCAATTACAGCCGCTTGTACTCGGTCGTCCACGGCCAATTTATTCATAATTCCCCGCACATGGGTTTTAATCGTATTGGTGCTTAAATAAAGTTGTTCGGCGATTTCAGCGTTACTTTTGCCCTCGACAATTAACTTTAAAACCTCCATTTCTCGCTCTGATAAAAGTGCTAGATTGGGATTAGGTTGCACTGCCGGCGCTTTGAGATTATCCATGACTAAACGGGCAATTTGAGGGTCTAAATAGGTGGCCCCATCCTTAGCTGCTTCAATAGCGGCTAAAAGGCGATCGAGACTCGCTCCCTTGATACAATAGGCATCAGCGCCACTGGCCAGAGCTGCGATCACTTCCTGTTGGAGAGTGTGGGAAGTGAGCATGACCACATGAACATTAGCTAAACCCTCCTTAATCTGTTTAGTTGCCGCAATGCCATCGAGACGGGGTAAACCGATGTCCATGACCACTAAATCCGGCCGTAGGGATAGGGCTAATTGTACCCCTGCTAGACCATCACTCGCTTGACCGACAATCTCAAAATCTGGCTGTTCACCGAGCGCTTGTTCTAAACCTAACTGCATTAAAGGATCGTCTTCAACAATTAAAATCCGCATGATCTTTGATTCCTAAAAGGAAAATGTACGGTTTTCACCCATCTGCATGAAGCAGAACTACTCCTAGTTTAGGCAATCTGGAGATAGATTAACAGTGATCAGCGATCAGTGACCAGTGACCAGTGACCAGTGACCAGTGACCAGTGACCAGTGACCAGTGACCAGTGACCAGTGACCAGTGACCAGTGAAAGATACTAAATTTATTGAAAATTGAAAACTTAAACCTAATAACTTAAACCTAATAACTTAAAACTTAAAACTTAAACCTGATAACTGATAACTGATAACTGATAACTGATAACTGATAACTGATAACTGATAACTGATAACTGATAACTGATAACTGATAACTGATAACTGATAACTGAAAATGCTGCGTATTTCGTCAGATCGATCTAAAATTGTGCTTGTTGCCCTGGTTTATCTGGGTGTTGGTTGGCTAGGCTATCTCTGCTTAGATTTAGGGTCGCGACCTGCCCCAATTTGGATGAGTGCTGGTATTGGCTTAACTGCTGTTTTTTTAGGGGGAAAAAGGCTAGTTTTAGGCGTTTTTATCGGGGATTTGCTTCTGACCTTCTTTTTAGGGGCCAGTTGGCCCATAGCCCTATTTTCGGCGATCGGTAGCAGTTTATCGGCTCTGTTAGGGGCGCAATTCCTGCATTATCTGAGATTTTCCGCCACTTTACAGCGTATTCGCGATATCCTTTTACTGGTATTTTTAGCGGCTTTATGCGCCTCGGCAGTTAATGCCACTATCGATACTTTTGCCCGTAGTTGGCTAAATACTTGGGATTGGCGACAATTGGGACAGTCTTGGGGCATGATCTGGCTCGGAGATAGTACAGGTATATTAATGATCACGCCGCTGCTGTTGCGTTTTTACTTCAATCGTCACTCCCTAAGGGAACCACGACAACCCCAACGCTTTGGCGAGGCCTTACTTTGTCTGAGTTTGCTAACGGGGGTGACTTCTGTGGTTTTTGGCGGTCAACAGAATTTTCTTAACCCCGACTGGAGTATGGTGCAGTACCTCGAATATCTGCCTTTTCCTTTTGTGGTTTGGGCTGCTATGCGTTTTCAGACTTGGGGAGCGGTAATAGCCAATTTTTTGATATCTATTTTAGCTTTGATAGGATTGGTCGGGGGAGTCAGCCCTTTTATCCTACAGGCTCCTGACCATACCAGAGGTGTCCTGATCTTACAAATCTTTTTAGTCATTGTCATGTCAACTTCTCTGTTTTTATCCGCGGCGATTACCGAAAGACAACAGATCGATCGAGCTTTAAATGAAACTTTAGAAAGAGAACATTTACTAACACAAGTTGCTCTAAAAGTCCATCAATCTTTGGATATAGATCAGGTTTTAAATACCATTGTTGAGGAAATCAGACATTTTCTCGATGCCGATCAAGTCTATATCGGGCGCTGTCAAGAGGGGGGTTGGTCTAAGGTAATCGTCGAGTCCCGTCGTCCCGATATTCCTTCACTGATGGGTTGGTTTCCCGAACCAGAATTACTGGAAGAATTGGGACAGTTGTTTTCTTTAGATAAGTTAATTATTGCTGATAATACCGCTAAGGTGCAAACTCTACCCACTCTCAAGGGTTATTACGAATATCTGCAAGTTAAATCCTCTTTAGTTTTACCTCTAACGGTTAATAATCAACATTTAGGTGCTTTGGTGGTCCATCAATATTCCCATCCCCGTCATTGGCAAAAAAGCGAGGTGAAATTACTAGAACAGTTAGCTACCCAAGTTTGTATCGCTATCGGCCAAGCGCAACTATATCAGAAGGTGCAAAGCTTGAATAATAATTTAGAACGAGAAGTGGCAGCAAGAACCCTGGAACTGCGGGAAAAAGTCCGGGAAATTCAGCATTTATACGAAATGAAAACGGTTTTTTTACAGGCAGTATCCCACGATCTTCGCACTTCAATTATGGGATTAGTGATGTTATTAAAAAATTTACAGTGTCGGCCAACAGAAAAGGTAACTATCTCGCGAGCAATGCTTGATCAGGTGGTGCGTAGTTGTGATCGACAATTAACTTTAATTAATGCTTTATCAGAAAATCATTTTGCTGAAGAACGGCCTTTAATCTTGCATCGTCAACCTCTATCTTTAAAAGAACAGGTGAAAATTTGGCTGAAAGATTGGCAAAAAGATTTTGATTTATACCAAGCTACTTTTATTAATCTTCTTCCCGATGATTTACCTGCTATTAATGCTGATCCTTGTCAGCTAAGAAGTGTTTTTGAGCAATTATTAAATAATGCCTTAAAACATAATCCTCCACCAATTCAATTAGCTTTAGATGCTCGTATTGACCAAGACATGATCTACTGCACTTTAAGCGATAATGGTATTGGCATGGATGAGGAACAATGTCAACATCTTTTCCATTTATATGTAAGAAATCTTCATAATCAACACCTAACGGGAATTGGTTTAGGTTCCTACCAATGTCGGCAAATAATCGAGGCTCACTCTGGGAGAATTGGGGTAAAAAGTACCCCCCGGGTTGGCTCACAATTTTGGTTTACTTTGCCCATTGCCTATCAAAATTCCAGATTAATTAAGCAGGATTTAGTCAATAGTAATCAGTGATTTTTTAACAGGATCAAGATAATTATGCTTACCCGTCAATCTGGAATTAAATTTGCTTTAGGTTTATTGATTATTTTCAATATTTTCTATTTTGTCCATCTCGCTTACTATAGTTATGTTTGGCACGATGAATCTTTGGTTTTACTCCATCTTTCTGGTAACAGACCTGAACAGTTAATTAACTATCTGTTCGATGGACAAATTAAATCTACAGAACAACTCTGGCAATTTCAAGGGGTTAATTCCGTGAAAGGTTTTCCTGATACCTTAGCCTCTCTTTATACTAGCTCAAATTATGATCTACCTCTCTACTACAGTTTTCTCTGGTTTTTAGCAAGATTATTAGGCAATTCTTATTTAGTCTTAAGAGGATTTTCGGTAATTATTTGGCTTGGCATTTTATGGAGTTTTTACCATTTGGCTTTGACCTTATTTAAAAATAAAAACGCCGCTTTAATTGCATCTACACTTATCTTCTTTTCCCCGCGTTTTAGTGGTTATGCGCTGGGAATTTGGGAATATGGACTATATGTTTTCTTGTCGATACTTTCTAGCTGGTTATTTCTCAAAGCTATTGATTCCTTGCAACCGAAAAAAGATTGGTTTTTCTATAGTTTATCTCTAATCGCTGGTTTATATACCCATGTTTTCTTTATCTTTGTTCTAGTAGTTCATAGCCTATATTTTCTGCTGCAGTTGAATTCTTTTAACTCTTTAACCAAAAAATACTATAGCATCAGCTTACTTGCTTCCCTAGGTATTTATTCAATTTGGTTAACCCGGATTTTTACCAGTCGATTTACTGTCTTTGGATGGTCAAAAGGCAGTTTACCCCTAGAGGTACTTTGGCAAAGATGGGTAGGAATGATCGCTCGTTTGTTTTATAATTTTAGTTTAGCTAATCCCAGCAGCATCCCTATTATTGAATACTGCCTAATTATCCTCGTCATCATCTCCTTTATTTATCTGGCTAAAAAAGCCGATAAAAAAGTTTTTACCCTAATTATTCTCCTGACCATTATCCCCTTTTTCTCTCTTTTAGCTTGGGATCTAATCAAAGGATTTCGCTACACAGCTGTGGGCAGATTTTACTTACCAAGTTTTCTCGGTATACTTCTGGCAGTTACCTTTTTACTAAGCAAGGGACTACAGCATCGCCAAATCTGGGCAAAAATTCTCTTAATATTATTGCTAGTTTTCGGATTAATTGCCAAAATTCCCTATCCACTGCCAGCAAACAGATATACGGGTTATGGTAGTAATATTCCCAACGCTTATACAATGATTAATCGCAGTCAAAAACCTCTAATTATTTCAGAACATTGGTTAGATACCTTGCCCCTTATTCATACCACTGATGCTAAGACAAAGTATTTATTTATTCAGTCGGATATTAAAGTTTCTATCCCATGCTTAAAAAATCAATTTACCGATATTTATCTCCTCAATCCTTCCCCCAGTCTCAGACAATATTTAGATAACCGGTCTGTACAATTATCTCCTACGGCAAATCAAGCCTTTTGGCGAATTGATAAAAAAAACATTGACCCCTCTTGCCAAAACAGACCACAACCTGATAGACTTAACAAACTAAGGCTTCGGGGAATAGGATGGGGTAGCTTATCCCTAAGAGGGATTGACTTTTACAGAGTTTTATGCTCGCTCAACTGGAGAGTCCCCGAAATCTGATGATTAAGAGTTTTAGCCTCTTACTGGACTGACTAAGCAGACCTAACAAATTCAACTGTATGATACCGAGTCAAGACATCGGCGAGGCAGTAGATTCAGTCAGAAAAACTGACGCACAAGACTTCTCTAATTTAATGCCTAGACCTGGCTGGCAACAAGTGGCGGGTTTAGGTAGAAACTGTTTTTGGTATTGAACCGCGATTCTTTTCATTCTCTACCAGTTTTAGTGATTGCCAATAGGGATTTTAAACCCGTAATTGGTTGAAAATTTCTATTTATTCGCAAAAATCCCTAGTTGCTCCTTGTACTAATCCTAGAAATCCACTTCATCATCAGTAGTTTTCCCCAACCCATTCTCTGGAAATCAGCTTCCAGAACAATTTAGTTATTTTATGAGTAGCAATGCCTTAACCAATCGTGAACGTCTAATCGAACTGTATAATCGAGGTGAACGCAACTTTGCGGAAGTCAGACTTAGCGGAGTTAATTTAAAGAGACAGTGTTTAAACCAGATTAACCTCAGTCATAGTTACTTAAAACGAGCCAATTTAGCCGAAGCTTGTTTAATTAACGCTAATTTCAAGGCTGCTGCCCTTGAAGAAGTCAATTTAAGCAAAGCTTGTCTTATCGATGCTAACCTGACTAAAGCCGACCTTTCCGGGGCAAATTTGCACCAAAGTCAACTAAGCGGCGCAATTTTGAGTAATACTGTTCTGAAAAAGGCTGATTTAAGTTCTGCCTGTTTAATTCACAGCAGCTTACTTTTTGCTCAACTGTTCAAGGCAAATCTCGAAGCTGCTAATCTCACCTCAGCCACTTTAACCCATGCTATGGTAGCGAAAGCTAACCTAAAACGGGCTATTCTCACTCGTGCTATTCTTAGCTCTGCTAATCTTAGCCATGCTAACTTAAAAGAGGCTAACCTAATTCGAGCCTATCTCTATCAAGCTAATCTGGAAAACTGCCATCTTCAATACGCCGACCTCAGCTATGCCGATTTGCGCGGGGTAGATTTACGAGGGGCAGATTTACGTTATGCTAACTTGGAAGGTGCTAATCTGACGGGAGCTAACCTCAATTCTAGTGATTTTGAAGGAGCTAACTTAACTGGAGCCGATTTAAGCAAAACTGAAGCTAATAAAGCCAATTTTCGCCACGCTAACTTAACCGGTTGTAATCTGCTCGGCGCTAATTTAGCCTCCGCTAACCTTTCCGGTGCTAATCTACACCAAGCGGGATTACTCTTGAGTTATTTAGTGGGAAGCAATCTTAAACGAGCTAATCTCAAACAAGCTAACTTAATTGGGGCGATTTTAACCGAAAATAATCTTCTTTCTGCTTCCCTCGAAGAAACTATTCTTCCTAACGGTAGTCGCGGTAATCTCCTTTCCTAATATTCCTAGAAAAACCCGGTTGTAGAGACTTTTCCGCCAAGACTTCTATAACCGTGGTTTTTTTGAGGGGCAACGATGAATTATGAATGATGAATTATGAATGGTTCTTCGTGGTTCTTTTAGGTTCTGTGTGATAAGTTTAACTTACATAAGTAGTCATGCAAAATAAATTTCCTAGTGAAGATAGGCAAAAGGCTTCGGCCGTGAGCTTTTGTCGAACGCTTTTGTCGAACGCTGAGCTCACACCCTACCCCCACGAAAAACTTTTTCAGCAGACCCGACTTAGTATGTTTTGATCTGGTGGCGTAAATCGACTAAATCCTTATCTGGCAAGAGACTTAATTGATTAGTTTGCTCTAGATCGAAGACAGTTGACAGACATTGCATAACACAAATCGAAGAACCAGAACTATTATGAATTGGGAGTGGGGAGTGCCGGAGTTGGGAGTGGGGAGACGGGATACAGCTATTAGGGATCGGATTTGAGTTTTCAGTTCACTGTTTACTGATCACAGCAGAAGTCTGACGGAGTAGTGGCTTAGATGTGTAATTACTGGACTTCCCCCATACATAAATACTAAAAAATTAACAAAACCCTTACTGCAGGTCGCTTCTAAGAAAAAATTGAAAAGAGGCTACTGGGTACATTTTTTACTTGAAAATGGCAGTTCATTAGTATTCTATTGCTTTAACTCAGGCTCTGTAAGACTTTTAGCCATAGCTAGTATGTTTATACGGGGGAAGTCCAGTAATTAATTGTGCTTAGATACTTACAAATCAAATCTGATAACTGATAACTGTTTTACTCAGCTTTTACCAAACCCTGAGAGCGAATACAGGCCTGTTCCCAGCGACAATCGGGATTAACTTCCACGGGTTTGAGTCGCGCCCAGATTTCGCCTTGATCATCGGCATAAAAACTATCGATAATAGCGGGAATACGAGTACCGAAAGGTTCGGTAATGAGGACAGAATCGGTCAGATTAAATACTTCGCCATTAGCTCCCGTCGCTTTTTCGATGACGGGAATTTCTGCTTTGGGAATCGGTTTTCGGAATGGAGGAGCCGAATCGAAACGGGGACGGAGAGGAGATTTTATCTCACTACTGACGGATTTTACCGTTTCCGCCGCCGGTTTTTCCTCAATTATTTCTGGAGAGGTTTCCGGGGGTTTGGGGGGTACTGCAGCCCTAGAACCCTTTTTAATAATTTGTAGAGGTTGTAGGGGAGGAGTGGATTTAATTGGCTCTTCGGGGGGTTCAGGGGTGCTAGGGGTTTTCTTCGGGGGACGTGGCATGATACGACAAGAGAAATAAAAACTATAGGATTATTGAAGCACATCGAACCGCTAACCCGCTCAACTGGCGCTTGTATTAATAGACATCTAGGGTTTGCGGCAAAAAGTTTTTCGTAGGCTGTGGGGTGTGGGGAGCGGGTTTTTAAAGTTGGACTGGGAGTTAATCATACTATTAAAAACGGGTTTGGTATTAGTCGATCCCCCTTTCCCTTTACTTTAATGATAAAATTTCTCATTAAGTATTGACAAAAATTCCTAATAAGCTTATACTTATTTATAGTGTTCTCCTCTCAAGGATCGGCAGTGGAACCGCGCGGCAGTCTCTAACAATGCGGTTCCTTTTTTTTTGGAACGATAGAAGGCTTTTAACGTCTCTGAACTTCTAGGTTTCCTCATCCCTTGGCTTTTATGAACGATAATTCCGACCTGTACCTCGATCATCTCACCCATGCCGATACTGTCATTACTGCTGAAATTGTCGAGCATGAGAGTCAATCAAAAGATGAGACAGATTGGCCGGCTCTATCCTCTCATTTACGTCAACAAAATCAAGAATTACAAGCGGAGATCTGGCGACGGGAGCAAGCTCTTGCGGAGTTGCGATCGCAGTTAGCCGAGCAAGATCGTCGCTTGCAAAGTTGCGATACCCTAATCCAGCAGCAAAACGAGGAACTGCAATACGAAAAGCAACAATTACAGCGAGCTTTAGGGGAAATCGAACAGTATCGTCAAGCAGAACAGCGACAACCGATGATTATTGCTAATTTGACCGCAGAATTGACCCGCACGCGCCAACAATTAGCCCGTTTAGAGCGAGAATGTGCCTTAATTCAGGAAAGTTATCAGGAAAAAAGCCAAAAACTGTGCAACTATGACCAGCAATTGCGGGAATTACGCACCCGTCTTCAACGTCAGCAACGCTACACCCTTCAGTATAAAGCGGCCTTGGCCCAGTATTTCCAACACGGTAGCGATCGCAATTCTCCCCCGGATTTAGCCATTGTCGCCAAGGTAGCTGCGATCAAGCCTTGGTCTCAGACAGAAAATCAAGAAAACGATGAAGTCGCTGCCATGGATGAGTTTGTAGCGGAATTAGAGACAATTGAGCCAGTAGAATCCTTAAATAAGAAAGACAGGGATTGGCCGGCACCCATTATCTCTCCTTCCCCGAAATATTCCTCTTTTCGGGTTGATTTGCCCACTTTTATTAAATATCGCCAAGAAAAAGATAATTCCTGAACAACAGAAAGAGAGCCGGCGACTGTCCATGTTTCGTCTCGGCTCTCTATTCTGGTTCGCTCCTCACACTAATTAAAATCTATCATAGGCTGATGGTTTTGTCCACTAAATTCACAAAAGTTAATATTTTTATAGTTCCGTCATCGGCAGCAGTTGCCATTTTTGACGGAGAAGACGGTTAAGTAGTTTTTGACTGACGCTAATCAGGACTAATCTTGATCGCTGAATTGGGGACGATTCTCCAATAATGCGACAGTTACGCTCAAAATTGAGCATCGCTTCGCAAAAATTTGCAGTTAAGGGATAGAGTTTTTGGTGTTCCCAACAATCACAAACGGTTAAAATTTGCAGGATTAAGGCTATTTCGGCGGGATGATGCCATGATAATAGTTCTAGCTCGGTTAGTCTAATTTTTTCCCGATTGAGCAGTTGTAACAAACTAGAATAGCGAGCGTGAGTGTATTGAAATAAAAAGAAGAATTCTCCTCTGGGATGGAAAGGAAGCTGATCGGAGAAAAACTGATCGATTAAATCGTTTAGTTTCAGTAACCAAAAGGACAAAAATTGCTGATCTAATAATAATTCTAGCCATCCTTCCTTAAGCTGAATTTGTGGAAAAAAGGTGATTAAACGGTTAAATATTGCTTGACATTGAGCGGGCGTAAAATAATAAAACAGAGGTGAACGATAGAGGATACTATCAGTTTTTGGACAACGATAGAGAGTTAGTTTATAGTTATTTTCTGGAAAAATATTAATTAATTGTTGTTTTAAATAATGCTCGATCGAGGGGTGATTGCAGATAAAATTCATACTCAGAAGGGTAAACTTAGTCTTATCAAATGGCTCTTTTGAACATTGGGTGAAAAATATTCATCATGTTACATTATGGACGCAAACAGTTTAATACTAAATCCCTATGAGTATAGGCTACTTATGGAGGAGAGGCACTCATACTAAATCCTTTGAGTACAGGCTAGTTATCAGGAGAGGCAAGAGGCAAAAGGGGGAATAAATAATCAGTTTTTAATAACCAGATTCAGTATATACTTTGCACGGCTACAACTTGCATTTTTTGCTCAAAGACAATAATATAGTTTAAGGGTCATAATTAGAAGCAAAGCACTCATTGAAAACATGATTAGCCCAGAATTCATGGAAGAAGAAAAGAACTCACTTAAATTTATAGTCAAGCATTAAGCAAACTGTGGAGAAGATATTTTTATCATCAGATATCTTCTTCACAGTAATAGGATTTATTGAATTCCCATTCCTACACGAGATGTTTTATAGAAGTTTATTTTGTAGGGTTAGTGGGATCATATTCTTTTCTGGCATTGACTAAATAAATGGAATCACTTTTTGGTGAATAAACAAAAGGTGAATTTTTTGCAGGCTGTTGTAAATTTTGCGGTAGTAAGTTGAAAATATCTGTAAAATCTACAGTAACTTTCTGTGTTTTGCCATTAACAATTACTCCTTGAGCATTAGGTTGACAGTTGAGTTCTATAATTTTCTCTCTGGCTTTGTTTTGTACAGCAGTATTAGCAGTAACATAAACCAGATATCCTTCGTCGGAAAGAGCCTGAGCTTTTGTATTTGCATCATCTTTCTGATTGAAGAATGCAATCTGTGTTTCCTGAACTTCAACGGGACAAGTGTTTAATTTGGGCTTTCCTGCGACAACAGCATAAAGTTTAGAAGTTTCAGCAACTCCGTTAGTTGCACTAATAGGACCGGTGAAAGAAATACGAATATTGCTACCTGGAACAGTGGGCTGGGTTGTACTAAAATCTAGGTCGGCACTCTGAAATGATCCATCACCTAGTTTATCTATATCGGGAGCATTATTAAGCGGAATAGAGATGTTGTAGTTAAGCTTCTCTAATGTATCAACTTTCTTCTGTTGAGAAGCCGCATCTGGATAAAAGCTCGTTAAACCTAAATCGAGTTTGTCTGTAAAAACAGGTTGAGCAAAAGCAGTATTACCAACGGTAAGAACTAAGATTGCCAAAACGGAAACAATCATCCCCGTTAAAAATGCCAAATTTTTCTTGTTCGGATTTTCGGATTTCGGATTCAATATCATTGAATTTACCCTCAATAATTTATGGTACTTAGAAGTTATACATTAAGAAAAACGGCCTTTCTCGACTTTGTATGATAATTCTTGCTTCTGGAGTCGTAAAATGCTTATTGGGCAAGACTTTTAGGGCTATTTTGACGTTTGGCGACGCTCAGTCGAGCCGCAGAATAGACTATCAGTATAGACCTTGTTTCCACACAGAAACCAGAAGAGCCGAAAAACTTCACAATTTATAACTTCTAGCCTAGTATATTTTTCTCCTGCTTCTCAACACAACCGAAGTTTAGGAACTTAAGAAAAAAGTCCCCAAAATTCCTAGAATCCCTTCTCCTGCAAAAATTCTTAACTTGGGAAAATCAGAAAAATATCCTGAAACTCGTCAACCCACCTGGCAAATCGCTTAGGAAATTATGGCTGATATTCCGTCAGAAAATATCGCTTAACTCCCCACTAACGGATCTGAACAACGTGATTATTATCTTGACGGGATACCAAAACACGAAGAATGAAAATAATTTTGTCACCGTTCGGGGTGGGGGTCAAGCGACCAGTAGCATTGACTTTGTGGGCAAAAATTGCTACTAACTACCCGGAGGGGGAATTACAGGAATTTCGATACCGTCCGGCGCTAAGGGGGGAGGTGTGGGAGTTAGTCTTGGCTGGCTAATAGGTTCAGGTGTACTAACTAGAGGAATATTTTCCACCACGGGAAGACGGGGAGTGATGGGTTGCGAAAACATCGCTTGAATTGCTGCTTTTCTCGTTTCTGGAGGTTCCAAAGCTTGCTGCCAGAGACTTTCATAAAAGAAGAAAATCACTCCTAAACCCCGTTGACGAGCAGCCACTACCTTTTCTTCAATCAAGGGTAGGGCAATTGGTCGGTTGCGTAAACCGGTTAAAACTCCCACACCGGTGGGGATAGTTTGCTGGGTTTCCTGAATTTCGGGACGCTCTATTTGTTTGAGAAAACTGGGCAGATCGGGACGATAAACCTGTACGATTAACTCATCGACTAATCCTTGTCGCACCCAAGCGAGCCAATCCTGTAAATGACCATTATAGGCGAATTCGTAGGGATTAGGGGCGATCGAAAGCAGTATATTCGGTTTAATTGCCTCAATTGATTCTTTGAGATTAGCTAAAAAAGCGGTGATTTTATCGGCCCGCCATTTTGTCCATTCGGGATCCCGGGGGTTAGCTGGGGGCGTTTTTTCGGTTTCCTGTTGATAAAGAGCGATAGTATAGGGATCATAGCCGAATTCGTTGGGTAAACTCAGATGATCGTCGAATTGGATGCCGTTAATATCATATTGTTTCACTACTTCCAAGACTAATTCCCGCAGAAAATTCTGCACCTCGGGACGAAAAGGATTCAACCACACCACCTCACCGGCTGCTCCTACCCAAGTAGTCCCCCCGTCGCGTTTTTGGGTTAACCAGTTCTGATGTTTTAAGGCTAATTCTGAGGTAGGAGGGGCCATAAATCCGAATTCAAACCAAGGAATGACCAATAATCCCCTTCCACGGGTTTGTTCGACCAATTCTGCCAAAATATCTTGTCCCTGCGCTCCCGTAGGCAAAAAAGGCTGTATTCCTTCCCTTTGGGCGATCGCACTGGGATAGAGAGCATAACCGGAATTCCAAACCACGGGATAGATAGCATTAAAATTAAGATTAACTAATTGCTCGATCGCCTGTTGTCGTTTATCCCTGTCCATCAGCATCGCAGTATCATTGGTGGTGATCCAAACACCGCGGATATCGGCATCCCGACTTTGAGAAAAAGCGGCGGAAAAATAGCCGAAGAGTAGGACTATAAGAAAAGATGTTAAGAATAGTAGTATAGGGAGCTTTTTCAGAATTTGCCGCCAAACGCTAGTCGGAATTAGAAAAGTCATTTCTTTAGGGTGAGAATTAACGGTTTTAACTGGTTATAATAACAGCTTTGCCCAACTCTTTGAGGCTAGATTGACCCAATATATATATTTATCTATTTCTTTCCTCGCCACAATTGACCTTGAGGATAGAAGTCATCAAGACGAATATCGAATTGATCTAGGGCCAGTAATAACCGATTGGAAGGACGAAAAAGAAATAAGTTAGCTTGGGGAATTTCTAGGACTTCTTTTAACTTATCGGTATCGGGGTTTGTGGTAGTTAGAAAGTATTGTACATCAGCATTAAGACGATAATTAAGGGAAAGCAAATCACCTAAGTTAGTCCAGTCATTACCTTCGTCGCTAATAATAATTGCATTGGGTACCGCATTGATTTTTCTGGCAACTTCGCCATTCCAATAACTAGGAACTTTTGCCCAACTTGTTTCAGAAAGAGCATTATTAAAGTTCGATGTTATACTAGCAGTTAACAAAAAAGTCAAGATAATTTTACCTAAAATTTTACCTTGACTAAGCAATTGTGACAAGAAAAAAGCTACAGTTATATAGATAGTGGGAAAGGTTGCAATTAGATAACGGGTGACAGTTGATCTAGTGGTGATAAAAATTAAATCGGGAATGACTAAAGCTAGGAAAGGTACTAGGGTTGAGGTAATCAGAAAAGTAAAAACTATCTGGTTATTATAGCGATAAACTCGATAAAAAGCATAGATAATTAAGATTAAAAAAATTATTCTATATACATAGGTGAAGATGTTATTAAAACCAAAATCGCTATCGCTAAATGAGGAAGTAAAAGTTAAAAGCCATAATTTACCGAACAATCCCCAATCGAGATAGTTAACGGCAGCCCAACTGGTGGAATTAAAGGCCCTTTGAGAGTTAGTTAAAAAAACCTGTAACCAGGGTATATATAAAATTATCATTGTTAACCCAGATAACAGGAAAAATATCAAGTTATTTTTTCGCTCTGGTTTCATAACAAGATACCAAAGTATCAAGGCTGCTTGAGCAAATAAGTTAAGAATAAAAAAGAGATGGGTGTAGAGTCCGAGCGTATTAGAGAGAGTGTATAAAGACCAATTAACAAGAGTTCTTTTTTTGAGGCATTTTAACAGCATTAATTGACTAACTATCGTTAACATAACTAAAAGACTATACTGACGGGATATTTGAGCAAATATTATATCAACTGGAGAGAGTGCTAATAAAATTATAGCTAAAATTGCCGTTAACTTTGACGCAAATAATTCTAGGGATAAATAGTAAATAAATGGCAGGGAGAGCAGACTAAAGATAATCGCTAAACTGCGGGAAGAAACGGGAGAAAAACCGAATATTTTTTCCCAATAGCGAGAGATAATAAAGTATAAAGGTGGGTGTTGAGGGTCTTCTTTAGCCAGAGATTTTATCGTATCAAAAACATTACTTTCGGGTTTCAGTTGTTGAAATTTTCCTAATTCTGTCGTAGATAAAAGACGATTTTGAAAGATAGTATCGGCGATTTCCTTTGCTTGATAACCAGTGGTTCTAATGGTGGTGTAAGATTCATCATGCCAATAGATTTTTTTATCGATATTTGCCCACCGAAAAACCACACCGAGAGTTAGGATAATTGCCAAAAGTATTAAAAGCCAATTAGTTTTTTTATAATTAATATTTGCTTGCATTTTAATAATTAGAGTGACTTTGTTTAAGATTGAGAAACTTGGTAAATTCCGGTTGAAAAAGTAGCTTAATTGTGCCAGTGGGACCGTTACGGTGTTTAGTAATAATTACTTCGGCCACACCTCGATCGGGACTATCGGGGTTATAATATTCATCTCGGTATAACATCATAATTAAATCCGCATCCTGTTCGATCGATCCCGACTCGCGTAAATCGGACATCATCGGTCTTTTATTATTGCGAGATTCCACAGCGCGACTTAACTGAGAAAGAGCAATTACCGGAGCATGAATTTCCCTCGCTAAACCCTTAAGACTGCGGGTAATTTTAGAAAGTTCCTGAACGCGATTATCACCTCCCCCTTCCATTAATTGCAGATAATCGATTAAGACTAATCCCATTTGTCCCTTTTTTTCTGCCTGTAAACGCCGCACTTGGGAACGCATTTGAATCACACTTAAATTAGCACTGTCATCGATATATATGGGCAAATTTAATAACTTTTCTAGTCCCCCAAGAACCTTCTCTAAATCATTTTGTCCCAAACGGCCAGAGCGAATCCGATTACTTTCGATTTTAGCCTCATTCGATAACAAACGTTGGGCTAATTGTTCCTTAGACATCTCCAAACTAAAAACCGCCACAGGTAAATTCTGTTGAGCGATATTATAGGCAATATTAAGAGCAAAAGAAGTTTTTCCCATGGAAGGCCTACCCGCGATAATAACTAAATCCGAGGGTTGTAAACCACTGGTCATCGCATCGAGATCATAAAATTGAGTTTCGATACCGGGTAGAGTGGTGGTCTCCTGCATTTTCTCAATCTCGTTAAAAGTTTCGATTAAAGTATCCCCCAGAAAAATTAAACCCTCCTGGGGTCGTTTTTGGGTGAGACGAAAAATCTTTTGTTCCGATTCATCGAAAACATTTTCTAATTCTAGCGTCGTATCCCTGGCCAACTCGATAATTTCTCCCCCGGTGGAAATTAACTGACGACGCATATATTTATCCATCACTAATTCAGCATAGCGATCGATGTTAGCAGCCGAGACAGTGCGCTCAATTAATTGTAACAATCGCGGCATTCCCCCGATTTCTTCCAGCAGATGATTATCCTGTAACCAACTGCTAACCGTCATTAAATCCGTCGGTTTTCCCTTCCCTTGTAAAGCAAGTGCCGCACGATAAATATCTTGATGGGTTTTCACATAAAAAGCTTCTGGAATTAAAAAATCACTGATTCTACCTAACGCTTTTGGATCTAGTAAAATACCACCTAAGATAGATTCTTCCGCTTCGATATTTTGGGGGGGGAGGGATTGATCGCTAATCATTGTCAATGCTGACCGTGCTTTATCATTAATTATAATCAGTTTCATCCTACCGTCTTCCCGTGCTGAAAAATATCCCCTTCGCTAGTACAAGAGAACCCATTTGCCAGCCAAAACTAATCCCCATACCTCTTTTGCCCATCAAAATTATACTAAATCCTGTTGAAAAGGTATAGGAGCGTGGCGGTATTTTTTCCAGTAATCGGTAAACAGTAAACAGTGAAATGAAAACTCATATCTGATTAAATACTGATGTCTAAAAAGCTTGTCAAGATTGCAGAGAAGCAGCATTTATTCAGAGTAATTCTTTCAGTCCTATGGTGATATAATTTTGGTTTTGATTGGGATTTTGGATAAACCTAACGACGATTTTATCTCGTTCTTCTAAGAGGGTTTCTAGGGTTAATAAATTTGATTCTGTAGATTGAGAGAGAATTTTATATAAGGTACTCTCGCTCAAATTATAGTCTGGCTCATTTTCTTTGGCAAGATCACTAATTTCGTTGCGATTATAAAAAATAATTCCTCTGAATTGCACAAATATTTGTGCATTTTGATAGTTTTTCTGGGGATTAGCATGATTATTGAGAGTCAGAAGCATATAGATTCTATTCATCCCGCTTTGAAATTTACCAGCAATCTGCTTTAATGTGCTTTCTTTGTCTTTTTTTGCCTGTAGGGATGCTTTGAGTTCAATTAAACAAATTTGCAGATGATAATTGAGAATTTTACCCCCATCATCGACTTTTCTCTGTAAAACTAATATAGCTTTTTCAGGGGTTTTGCCGGAAGCAGAGATACCGGGTAACTCTTTTTCTAAATTGATAACCCAGATTTTATCTACTTCTGTAGATATATTTTTGTCATTTTTAGACGATAACTGTAAGTGATTAATAACTACTTTCTTTAAATCGCTCTTTTTTGTTTCTTGAATTTCAATATACTCATCCTGACTAAGGGATATTTCTTCAATAAAACCCTGTTTTTCTAAAGCTTGATGAAACTCTTGTCTAAGGGAAAATATTTCTTTTTTTGAGTTAGACTTACTCATTCTCTGCTAAATAGATATGATTGGTTAAAATTTCTCCAGATTTCTGCACAGAGTTGATAACTTCTTTAAAGTTACGAAAATAAACACCATATTCACTGGTTCCATAATCAATAATTTTATCACCCGTGAAAAAGTAAACTCCTAAGTCTTCTTTAGCAAGTGAAATTTCAGGATTTAAATTTTTTAATTGATTATCTTCAATGATTTTTGTGACATCAACATCATAACTTTTTAAGGTATGAAGATAAACATAATTGTTGAGAATATCGGTTAAAATTGGGCTATGGGTGGTGATCAAAACCCGATTATCATGCTCGGTGACAAATTGAACTAAAATATCCATTAAGCGAATTTGATTTTCGGGATGCAAATTAACCTCTGGTTCATCTATCATCAAAAAATTGTTTTTTTCCTTTGCCCAATATTTGAGATAAAGATACAAGATAGTCAACTGATTGACTGAAGATGAAGCTAGATACATGGGTAAATCTTTGCTTTCATCGAATTTAAAAGAAAATTGAATAGGTGCGATCGATTCTAGACTAGAAATGGTGATTTCTCCTCCCATTAATCCGATCATCTTTTCAATCAGAGAATTATAAACTGAATTAATTTTTTTCTTGGTATTGAGAGAATAAAGCGACTCAATCACTTTATTCATTGGTTCTGTGTAAGACCTTTTGGGTAATTGTTCTTGAAGACGTTTGAATATATCCCGATTAGTATCACCATCATCATCAATATTTTCTATTAATTCTTGTAAACGACGATTATACTCACTTCTTTTATTTCTCTCTATCTCATAAATGTACTGGTAGAAAACAGGAAAAAAGCTACGACTAGCGGGGATAAAAAAAGTATCTTCTGCATGAGACAAAAGCACTCTTATTATTGACGGAATAATTACTGATTCCTTGTATGGTTTAGCTCTCTCAAAAAAGTCTCTGGGTATTTTATCAAATACTTTTTCAGGTATATTAGGTTCTTTTATATTTATTGTTAGGCTACCTTTGCTCTTGCTAATCTGTAAATACTCCAGATCATTATTTCCTGCAACACGAACCAAAAAAGTTGTTTTAAATTTCGTCTCTTTAAATTCTTTAATATCTGCTTGAAAAATTAATTTATTGGAACTAATAATCGTTTCTTTAATACTGGCATCAAGATTATAAGTATTAACAACTTCTTTTTCAATAAATCGGCTAAATTTATTGAGAATCTCATCAATTAATTCTTGATTAATCTTAATAGGTTTTTTAGAGTCAATTACTAAAGAATCAATTTGGGTATTTTCGGAAAACTTTCTAATATTGTCATCATTAAAAATTGTCCACAAAAGCTGAGAAACTAGGGTTTTGCCACTATTGTTGTAGCCAATAAAAGTATAAAACTTCTTGGTTAAATCTATAGCTTGATTATTATTTCTAATTGATCCCAAATTCTTGATCAGTAGTTCCATATTATTTTTACCAATCACACCGAGAGAATAACTAATTTTTTAAAGGTGGACAAAATGCCCACCCTTAAAACTATTGTAAACTGCTAGTTAACTGACTTTTGGCCTTAGCTAAAGCTTCGCTTAACTTACTAGCATCCCGTCCCCCAGCTTGAGCTAAATTGGGACGACCACCACCACCACCAGCGCAGATTTTAGCGATCGCACCGATAAATTTACCCGCTTGTAAACCCTTATCTTTAATCACCCGGGGACTAAAAGCGGCCACTAAACTCACTTTATCAGCTGCGGGAGTCGAGGCCAAAATCACCGCCCCTTCCCCTAATTTTTGCTGTAGTCTTTCGGCCGCAGCCATCAAAGAATTAGCATCAATATCGCCCAAAGAAGCGACTAATAGCTTAAATTCGCCGATAGATTCAGCTTGAGATAGCAAAGCATCCGATTTAGTTAGTGCCAACTCCTGTTTAACCGCTTCTAACTGCTTTTGTGTCCCCTTTAACTCCGATTGTAGGGCCGTAATGCGATCGGGAATTTCCAGAGGTTTGACCTTAAAGCGATCACACAAATCCCGCACCACCTGATCCCGTTCATTCAGGTATGCTAACACGGCAGGGCCAGCCACTGCTTCGATGCGACGAATTCCCGCGGCGATTCCCGTCTCGGAGATGATTTTAAATAAACCGATTTCGGCGGTATTTTTAACGTGAGTTCCCCCACATAATTCCATAGAAACGCTAGGAATATCGATAACTCGCACTTCTGAGCCGTATTTCTCCCCAAACATGGCAATAGCTCCCTTATGCTTCGCTTCTTCCAATCCCATCACCGCTATCTCGGTGTCATGCGCTTCGGCAATCCAAGTGTTAATCTGTTCTTCCACCTGTTGCAATTCAGCACCAGTCAGGGGACGAGGACAGTTAAAATCAAAACGGAGGCGCTCGAAACTGACGAGGGAACCTGCTTGGGAAATCCCCCCATCAACAAGCTTTTTCAAGGCCGATTGTAGCAGATGGGTGGCGGTATGATTAGCTTGCGCGCGACGACGACAGGAACGGTCAATCTGTGCATTAATTGTATCGCCGGTGGTGACAATTCCCCGCTCAATCCGACCAAAATGGATAAAAATCCCCGATTCTTTCTGCACATCCTCCACGCGGATAAGCAGATTATCGCCAGTTAAATAACCCTTATCACCGATTTGTCCACCCGATTCGGCATAAAAAGGAGTTTTATCGAGAACTACCTGCACCTCAGTGCCTGCTGCGGCCGATTCCACCGTTTTACCAGCGACTAAAACCGCCGTTACTGTTGCGGTTGCTTGCAAATCCGTATAACCGAGAAATTCCGTCGGGTGAATATGTTCTGCCAGCTTATCTAAACTACCCTGTACCGTCAAATCTATGGTTTCGTGGGCGGCTTTTGATCTTTGCTGCTGTTTTTTCATTTCCTGCTCGAAACCCGCCGTATCGACGCTTAAACCCTGCTCCTCAGCGATTTCTTGAGTGAGTTCGAGGGGGAAGCCATAGGTATCATAAAGGGTAAAGGCATCGACTCCCGAAATCTGGCTTTTTTCTTTTTCTAGAATCGATTCGAGCAGTTTCTCGCCTCTTTCTAGGGTTTCTAAAAATCTCGCTTCCTCTCGCTCTAATTCTACCTTGATCACCGTTTCTCGTTCCCGAACATTGCCATAGACGGACTCGGAAAGAGCGATCGCAACTTCCGCCACTTTGCTGATAAATTGACCTTCAATACCGATTAAACGTCCGTGCCGTACTACTCTGCGAATCAGACGACGCAGGACGTAACCTCTGTCAGTATTCGATGCTGAGATACCATCCGCTATCATGTGTACTACCGAACGCACATGATCGCCGATGACTTTTAGGGAAACTTTCGTTTTTTCGTCCGCTTTCTGGTAGTCTATGGCTGCTAACCGGGCTGCTTCGGCGACAATCGGGAAAATTAGGTCAGTTTCGTAGTTATTAGCGACTTTTTGCAGGATTTGCGCCATCCGCTCCAAACCCATCCCCGTATCGATGTTTTTATTCGCTAGGGGTGTTAGATTGCCGTCCGCATCGCGGTTATACTGCATGAAGACGAGGTTATAAAACTCGATAAAACGGCTATCATCCTCTAAATCGATGGTTTTATCCCCTAATTCCGGGTGAAAATCGTAGTAAATTTCCGAACAGGGACCACAGGGACCCGTGGGGCCCGATACCCAAAAGTTATCCGCTTCGCCCATTTTTTGGATACGATGGGCAGGAATACCGATTTTATCGCGCCAGATAGCGAAAGCTTCCTCATCCTCTTTAAAGACACTAACGACTAATCTTTCGGGGGGAAGGTTAAAAACTTCTGTGGACAATTCCCAGGCCCAGGCGATCGCTTGTTCTTTAAAATAATCACCAAAGCTAAAATTACCCAACATCTCAAAAAAAGTATGATGTCTAGCAGTCCGGCCGACATTTTCGATATCGTTGGTGCGAATACATTTTTGAGAAGTGGTAGCGCGGGGAAATTCCGGCGTCTTTTGCCCTAAGAAAATCGGCTTAAAAGGGAGCATTCCCGCAATGGTCAGCAAAACGGTGGGGTCTTCTGGTACTAGAGAGGCACTAGGGAGAATTTTATGGTTTCTGGCCGCAAAAAAGTCTAAAAATCGCTGGCGAATCTCGCTTCCGCTTAGGTGGTTACTCATAGAAAATGTCAGTTAGTCAGAAAATGCCTATTCTATCCATTGTGGCATTTTTGCGTTTTAACTCTCCACCTTTACTCTCGCGCCGCTTGTCGAACCTGTTCTAAGTCTAAATCCAAAGCTTGAGCGATTTGTTCCACTCTTAAACCCAAAGCAAGCAAACGGGGAATAGATTCCAGTTTAGCCTCTAGTTTTCCTCGCTCTAGTCCTTGTTCGAGTCCTCGCTCTAGTCCTTGTTCGAGTCCTCGCTCTAGTCCTTGTTCGAGTCCTTCCCGTTTAGTTGCTTCCTTCCATTCCTGATAGGTTTGAGATAAAGTCATAAACACCTCTCTATCCTCAGTTTCTAGGATGTTATTTATTTCCATACTAACCCGCCAACTAATCAATAACTCCAGGACATTTCCCCGGAAAGCATTACCTTGAGGTAATTCTAACAATTCTCGCACCGCTTGGTCTTGAGTTTTTCCCCGTCCTAATAATCTTAACCAAAGAGTCTCAGCCGTCACAGGCAATTGATTAATAGCGATAATTGCCGTGCGATAAAGCGAGGGAAGAAAATAGACTCCTTCTGGCCACTCTGGCTCTAATTTTGCCCCAAATCCTTCTAAAACAGTGCTACCAGCCGAAGGGGATAAAATCCACAAATAAGGGGCATTTTCTTCATTGTAGCTCTGATTGTCTCGTTTAGCTTGTCTTTGCAGTTCGGCTAAAATGGTCAAAAGTTTCGCTAAACAATTACGAATCTCGCTCCGATTGGGAGGATTGCGATAGGGTTCAATTAAGACAGTATTAAGGACAATTCTGCCTAATAATCCCAGATAATCGCGGTTTGGTTCGGGATTGGGGGAAAAAAATACATCTATCTAATTCTCAATTTATAGTTATTAAAAAAGTGGGTTCAAATAACCCACTTCTCAAGTGATGATTAGTAGTTTTTGGAATCTGAATTTTCAAATTGTGCCAGAAACTATGGGCAGCCATGGCAATTATTCTCCTTATCAATAGTGAGCAATTGTGAGATTAGACTACCTCTTCGAGAAAATCGTAAATTTTGTCTAGTTGTTCCAAGGTCACTAAACCGTACTGCCAAAGAATCATCGGTAAATGAATTTTATCAGATTGGATTGATCGCTCGGCCATAGCGATCGATTCTTGGGGAAGGGACAATTCCTCTTGTAGAAATTGTCGGAATTGGGAATAGGCAATCGTGGACATAGGGCGACTTTTTCCTCAATAGTATATCTCGTAATTTCAATAAAACACCACCTGATCGGTTTCAAGGACAGTTAGTCCTGCGACCGTTTTTCTGTATCTAAGCTATCTCGATGATAGAGAGTGCTTTTCTAAAAATCGCTGGCTCTCTTACAAATAGTCCCGTTAGCTCCAGTAGAATTTTGTCTCTGTTTAATCTATAGCAAGGGTAAAGATTATTCAATCTATAACTTGATAGACTATAAAAATCTTAATCGATATGGTTATATCTTAAACAGTATAAATGGGTAATAGCTTATAACAGCCATACTTATATTTCCAGACAAGGGACACTTTTTATAAGAAAGTTAACACCATTTTCAAAAATTAAGGTCTTGAGATAAACTCAATCTTAATTTTATTTCCTTCTTTCACTCCTAATTCTTTCGCTCGACCCCCAGCTAGTTCGATCACTTGATTAACCATGGTGTTTGGCCCATAGACAGGACAAGGATCCACAGCACAAGGGGGAACATTGAGCAAAACTGCCTTTACTATACCATCTTTTAGAAAAATCATGTCTAGAGGAATCGAGACATTTTTCATCCAAAACCGGGCTATCAGAGGTTGTGCAAAGGGAAATAGCATACCGCGATTTTTCTCCAAAGACGAGCGATACATTAAACCCTTGGCCTGTTGTTCGCTGGTTTGAGCCACTTCTAACTCAATTATCTCACCATTAATATCTGCTTTGGCCGTGATCGGTAATATTTGCCCTTGATTCTCAGTTGTAATCTGAGCCATCGAACTATTATTACCATTGAGATTGGTCGATTGACAACTCAGCAGCAACAAACCTAAAAATAGTATTAACTTGATCTTGAGCATAAATGATTTTTTACCAGTCATCACCAATAGTTATCAATACTTAATTTTTCCAGGGTAAGTGAAGAATTAACGCAGATAAGACACTAACACAAAGTAGCGATAAAAAATATAAAGATAGTATTAAGAATATCTAGCATGGGGGTGAGCATCCTTCCTTGAGGATTGTTAGAACATATATACTAAAAAAGTTCTCAGAGTTATTGGCCGATTTTCCCCCTCAATTTTGCCCCAGTCTGGCAGCAGTCGATCGCCTTCGTAGGTTAAAATACCACTTATCTATATGATTGATTATTGTAGGCTCAGGAGCAATCAGCATGACCGCAGAAAGTATGTTATTTAACGGGCCGATCGTGGCGATCGTTCTCGTCCTTGTCGGATTAGCTTGGGGTTTTCTCCTCCTCAAAATCCAAGGTGGAGAAGCGGAATAGCTTGTTTTTCGGTTCATGGTTACTTTATTAGTAATCATGAACTATTTTTTTCTGATCAAAAGTAATTAAGAAAAAATCAATAACTAAAATTTTCTACCCACACCTATGACCACTCCCACGATCGAGTTTTTTGTCGGTTTATCAGAAGAATTAAGCGGTGTTAGTCTCCGCAAAAATAAAAATACCGGGATTCGCAATGTCCTGATGACTTTTAAAACCCTGAAAGCGATCGAACGTTTCCAAAGTTTCACCACCCGTACCTACGGCGATCTCCGTCTCACCGATGAGGAAGGAGTGATTACAGTTATCCCCAACTCGACTAAATTTATTTTTGGAGGGGACGAAGGGGATGAAATTCAACGGGTAGAATGTGGTTTTGAAATCACCGATGAACACTGGGAGCGTTTTATGCGCTTTATGAATCGTTACGCGGCAGCCAACGGGATGGGGTATCAGGATAAGTGAGAAGACAGGACTGGGAATTATGAATTATGAATTATGAATTATGAATTGGGAAGGGGTAAGAATAAATAAAAATAATCTCCTGACGACCGACTCCTGAATACTGACTTCTGAACATTGAACTCTGATAGTTAAAAACCAGCTAAAATAAGGATAAATTTAGTCAAGAAACCATGAAAATAGCGATTACTGGGGCGACGGGATTTGTGGGCAGTCGATTGCTGGTCAAACTCTATGATCGCGGCGATGATATTCTAATTTTGACGCGCAATCCCGATAAAGCCCGAAGAATGTACCCAAAGTCAATCTATCCTAAGATAGAGATTATCCCTTATATCGCCACAGAATCGGGGGATTGGCAAAAAGAGATTTCCGGATGTGATGCGGTGGTTAATCTAGCGGGAGAACCGATTTCGGAACGCTGGACCAGTGAAGCAAAACGAGCAATCGTCGCTAGTCGGCAAATCGGCACCGAGAAAATTGTCGAGGCGATCTCGCGTAGCGAGCGCGTTGCGACCGCACTTGCCGCCCAGAAACCGAAAGTTTTAATTAACTCCTCGGCGATCGGTTACTATGGAACCAGTGAAACCGCTAGTTTTGACGAAAATAGTCCTCCCGGGGGTGATTTTCTAGCAGATGTCTGTAAAAAGTGGGAAACAGCAGCCCAAAAAGTTAAAGATTACGGCACTCGTTTAGTCATTCTTCGCACTGGTATTGTTTTAGGCAATGGGGGTGCTTTAGGGAAAATGATCCCACCCTTCAAGCTTTTTGCCGGCGGCCCGATTGGCAGCGGTCGTCAGTGGTTTTCTTGGATTCATCGGGATGATTTAATTAATTTAATTATCTATTGTCTTGATCGCCCAGAAATTAGCGGCACTTTCAACGCTACTGCACCCAATCCCGTGCGGATGAAAGAATTCTGTCAGATTTTAGGGGAAGTAATGAAGCGTCCTTCTTGGTTGCCGGTGCCAGATTTTGCCCTCGAAATTCTCTTGGGAGAAGGAGCCAAAATTGTCCTAGAAGGTCAAGAAGTGCTGCCAAAAGCCACCCAAGCGATCGGTTTTGACTATCGTTATCCTAATCTAGAAGCGGCCTTAGAGGAAATTGTCCCGAAAATGTAGAAATCTGATAGACTAGCCGGACAAGTGTTCTCAATCTATTTTTCAACCCAGACGGGATGGGAGAATAAAGAGGCAGCCACTCTCACCCCGCGCAGTTGATTTAACAGGGGTAAATGGCCCACGGGAGCGCTTAAATCCCAGATAAATTCTTGGGGGTATTTTGTCCAATTATTGCCATTTTTCCAGCCAATTTTCGGCCAGAGTTTCGGGAACTCTTGACCGACACCGAGCCATAATTTGCGCTGCACCGACCAACCGAATTTTCCTTCCGAATGAACTAACCAAAGATTATCAATAGTCTGAATGTCAACCTTCGGAAAAGCTTCTACTTCGGTAAAATAGACCCATTTCCTCTGTATTGCTCCTTCTCCTGCTAATTCACAGAGTTTTTGACGGGTGAGACTATCGGCAGTTTGAAAATCCTGTTTAGCCAATAATTCCTGTAAAAGTCGATAATCGATACCCTTGGCACTTTCTAGGGGAACAACACCCGTGGGGAAATAATTAGCTAAAAATTCCTTGCTCTGAGCACTATTATCTTGATAGAGCAATTGATAGGCCTTACCTGTCACCAGATTAACAGGAGTGGGACGCTGGGCTAATAAAAAATCTCTCAACACAGTTAGGCCACCTTCTCCGGCCCCAGCTAATTGTGTCAGAATCTGTAATTGGTTTTTTGGCGACTCGGTGGCTAATTGACTCATCTTACGGGTAATATCCTCGCTCTGTTCTTCTACTAACACGCCATTCTGGTCAGTCATATCATCACTTTTAAGACCACTCCTTCAATACTATTACCACTATTTCGGGGTGGCTGCTCGATTTTTTCCTGACAAAAAAGGGATTTTTAGCGGGTGGTTGATCGTACACTGAAAGAGAGAACTATTTTGGTTATCTAGATCACCGACGGTCAAAATTCCCTCAACTGAATCGGGGATGCGCGGAGATTGTAACAAAAATTATCGATTTCTTGACAAAAAACACCGATCATGCTATCAACCGAACCTAAAATCAGCAATTCCGGACAAAAATATTTAGCCTATCAAGATTGTCTATCCCCGAATCAAACTCTGTTACCCCTGACGGCCAAGGTTAATAACCGCGATTGTCTAGAAATCGGTGGTTGTGATGTGACCACCCTAGTGGAACGTTTCGGTTCACCCTTGTATATTGTCGATGAAGTCACCCTCCGCACTGCCTGTCGTCAATACCTGCAAGGTTTACAGACTCATTATCCCGGAGAATCTAGGGTAATTTATGCCTCGAAAGCGTGGAATTGCCTGGCTGTATCGGCCGTGGTCGCTAGTGAAGGATTAGGTTTTGATGTGGTGTCGGCCGGAGAAATTCATACAGTGTTAACCGCTTTAGACCAGATCAAGAAAACTGATGTGCCGATATACTTTCATGGTAACAACAAATCGATCACCGAGTTAGAATATGCGATCGAGCATAACTGCATTATTATCGTTGATAACTGGCTAGAGTTAGAAAATCTGGTTAAATTAGGCGAAAACCGTCCTGATACCCCCATTCCGATCCTATTGCGTTTAACCCCCGGTATCGAGTGCCACACCCACGAATATATTCGCACGGGTCACTTAGACAGTAAATTTGGTTTTGACCCCCATCAAATCGAAGCGGTATTTGACTATGTTTTAGCTCATCGGGTGCTGAATTGTCTGGGTTTACACGCTCACATCGGTTCCCAGATTTTTGAACGTCAACCCCACCAAGACTTAGCCGCCGTGTTGGCAGATTGGTTTAAATTAGGTTTAGAACGGGGTTTACCCCTAGAGCAATTAAATGTGGGTGGTGGTTTAGGGATTCGCTACCTCGAAAGTGATGACCCCCCAAGTATCGAGGAGTGGGTGCAAGCGGTGTCCTTAGCAGTGGCCAAAGCTTGTCAGGAAAGGGGTATCGCTTATCCGCTGCTTATTGCCGAACCCGGCCGCTCTCTGATAGCCACCGCTTGCGTAACGGCCTATACAGTGGGTAATCGCAAAGAAATCCCCGAAATCCGCACCTATATCGCCGTCGATGGCGGAATGTCCGACAATCCCCGACCGATTACCTATCAATCAGTTTACCGGGCCGTTGTTGCCAATAAAATGGGTCAAGAATGTCAAGAAGTGGTGACAATAGCTGGAAAACATTGTGAATCTGGCGATATTCTAATTAAGGATATTGCGCTACCGAAAACCAACCCGGGGGATATTTTAGTGGTTTTAGCCACGGGAGCCTATAACTACAGTATGGCTTCTAATTACAACCGCTTACCCCGTCCGGCGGCGGTAATTGTCCAAAATGGAGAAGCTAATCTGATCCTCGAACGGGAAAATCTGGCGGATTTGCTGCGTCAAGACCGCTTACCCACTCGACTCTCCTTAATATAAACCTCATCGCTATTGTCCCCCCATGTCGGGTTTTTTTCTGGACCCTCGCCGGTTATTGTCTTGGATTCTCAGCCATGGTCTGTCATTCCTAGACTTTGGGTTAGTTCTCCTCCTTACCTATATGCTGCTGCTAATTATCGGCGAGCGGCGTACCTTTTGGATGGTGCGAGGACTAATCTACTTAATGCTGGCCTCGGTGATTAGCGATGCTCTAGGATTGCGCTTGCTGGGGTTGGTCCTAGAAAAATTGATTTTGGGGGCAGCAGTGGCCATCGCTGTGATTTTTCAGTCGGAATTTCGCCGTTTTTTAGAATTATTGGGCAAAGGTCAAGTGTGGGAATTATTTAAAAAAAGTTCCCCCACTCCCAAGACCGATAATGTCATTGATGAGTTAGTGGACGCGGTGAAGGATCTATCTCAAAATCGCACCGGTGCGCTGATGGTATTAGAAACCAGTGGCAATCTCGACACCAAGGTGTTTGTCAATCCGGGGGTGATGCTCAATGGCCAAGTATCTAAGGAATTAATTCAAACTATTTTTCAAACTAAAACTTTACTACACGATGGGGCTGTCTTTATCCGCGGCGATCGAGTGGTGGCCGCTGGTGTTATTCTACCCCTATCGGAGCGCAGTACCTCTAGGCAATTAGGCACTCGTCATCGGGCAGCCATGGGCATTACCGAAAGGCTAGATAATTGTATCTGTATTGTGGTTTCTGAGGAAACTGGCTCGATTTCCCTCGCGTCGGGGGGTAATTTGGATCGGCCTTTAACCAGTAGTAAACTAAAAGAGCTGCTCGAAGCGAAGTTTTCTCCGTCGGGAGAGGGGGAAGTGGTCGCACCGAGTTGGGGACGTTTAGGGCGTACAATTGGCTTAAAAGGTCGTCTAATCTTAGAAAAATTCTCCCGTTCGCCCAGAGCAACCCCCAAAGATAGAAAATGACTCTTAAACCGAGCTTATCACCAGAATTACCTACGGATTTAGATAAAAACCGTTTGCCTCAGCACGTCGCAGTGATTATGGATGGGAACGGTCGTTGGGCGAAAAATCGTGGTTTACCCCGGATTATGGGCCATCAACGGGGAGTAGATGCACTCAAAGACTTGCTGCGCTGTTGTAGTGACTGGGGGATTCCCGCTTTAACTGCTTATGCTTTTTCGACGGAAAATTGGGGTCGTCCCTTGGAGGAAGTAGAGTTTTTAATGACTCTATTCGAGCGAGTTTTGCGGCGGGAATTAGAAGAAATGATGCAGCAAAATGTTAAAATTCGCTTTATTGGTAATTTATCAGCCTTGCCAGAGTCTTTAAGACGGGAAATTGCTAAATCTCAAGCAGAAACTAGCAAAAATTCCGGTATTCAGTTTACGGTGGCTACTAATTATGGTGGCCGAGAGGAAATTGTGCAAGCTTGTCAGGCGATCGCTCGTCAGGTGCAACAGGGTTTAGTCTCCCCAGAAGCGATCGATGAATCTCTCTTTGCACAGTATCTTTATACTGCTGGGATTCCTAACCCAGACTTGTTAATTCGCAGTAGTGGGGAAATGCGAATTAGTAATTTTTTACTATGGCAAATGGCCTACGCAGAAATCTACGTTACTGACACCCTCTGGCCCGATTTCGATCGAGTGCAATTTCACCACGCTTTAAAAGATTATCAGGGTCGTCATCGTCGTTTTGGTAAATTATAAGGGCCTACAGCCCAAATTTAGCGAAATAGCCCTTGTGGGGCAGTTAAAGGACAATTTTTGATTTTCACTTTTTATCTTAAACTCCCTGGGGCAACGGTTAAACCGGGACGAGAGGGACGTTTGTGATCCTCTCGATTTCCCCAATACGGTAATCCGTAAATCGGCCAGAGCTAGACTTTTTCCCCGACTAAAATAAAATAGGGGGGAGAATAACTATCGACGATAAGCAGTTTTAAGATTATGGGATTCTTTGACTCAGAAGTGGTTCAACAGGAAGCTAGACAGCTATTTGAGGATTACCAGTCCCTCACACAACTGGGCAGCGAGTACGGGAAATTCGATCGAGAGGGTAAAATCATCTTTATCGATAGGATGGAGGAGTTAATGGAACGCTACAAGATATTTATGAAGCGTTTTGAGTTATCTGAGGATTTCTCCGCCCAAATGACCGTAGAACAGCTAAAAACCCAATTAGGTCAATTTGGTATGACTCCGCAAATGATGTTCGACCAAATGCAGCAAACCCTTGAGCGGATGAAAGCGGAAATTCGCTAAAATTGCCGCTATTTATCGGGTATTGGCTGTCTTCTGCCCGATGATGGTCTTTCGCTGTTTACTGCTCGGAAAATTGGGGTTTCTGCGGGTTTTCGAGAACGATGCTCTAATAATTTTAACTAGGTTAGCTGATGAATAGTGCTTCCGCTGCTTTCTACTTACCCGCAATCGATTTAATCGGGATCAGTCCTCTGTGGACTGGTTTTAGGCAACCTCATTTTTCCCCCGATTCTTCCCCAGCAAAAGTGCAATGCTATGGACGAGTATTGTGGTTAGGAATAGGTTGTATCCGTGGGACGGAGAAAGTAGTTATAGATAGGGCAATTAGGGATGTTTTTCAGCGTTATCACCTCTCTTTAGCCGCTATTGCTGGTGTCGCCACCCTTGACATCAAAGCTGATGAACAGGGTTTAATTGCCTACTGTCAAGAGAAAGGATGGCCTCTAAAAACCTTTGCTGCCGAGGAGTTAAGATATGTTAATGTCCCCAATCCCTCAGCCATTGTCAACAAGAAAGGGGGAACTCCTAGCGTCGCTGAAGCTGCCGCTTTAAAAATGGGGGAGACTTTGCTAGTAAGCAAGCAAATAGAAGCAAAATCGGTGACTGTGGCGGTTTCTTTGGCAGCAAGGGAATATAGAGGATAACCAATCGATGCTTAAACAGGTTTTATTTCTTAGTAATGGTCATGGCGAGGATTTAAATGCTAGTTTAATTCTGGCGGAATTACAAAAAATTCAGCCTCAATTATCTATAGCTGCTTTGCCTTTAGTCGGAGAGGGAAAAGCTTATCAAAAATTGCAAGTACCCATTATTGCCCCTACGGCCACTATGCCATCGGGGGGAATTATTTATACCAATCCTTTTAATTGGATTAAGGATATTGGTGCGGGATTAATTAGTCTAACTATTCAGCAAATTCAGGCAGCTTTTAGGGTTAGCAAGAATTGTGATTTATTAATAGCAGTGGGGGATATAGTACCGATTACCATCGCTCGTTTAACTGGTCGTCCTTTTATGGCTTTTATTGTTTCTACTTCCAGTTATTATGAAAGTACAATTAAATTACCTTTTCTTACAGAGTTATGTTTAAGATCAAACAAGTGTTTAAGGGTTTTCACCAGGGATGAATATACAGCAACAGATTTACAAAATCGGGGTATTAGAAAAGCGATTTTTGCCGGTTATCCGATTATGGATGTCTTAACACCAATGGGTAAAGATTTAGAATTGGATAGTCAAATTCCCATGCTCGCTTTATTAGCAGGGAGTCGTTTACCTGAAGCTTTGAGTAATTTAGCTTTACAGTTACAAGTCTGTGAGGAAATAGTTAAAATTAAACCAATGCAGTTTCGGGCTGCTATCGTTCCTAGTATCAGAGAAACCGACTTAGAAACTTTAGCTAAACAAGAGGGATGGCATTATTTAGGAGCGGGAAAATTAGAGAAAAATGGGGCTTTATTGTGCTGTTATAGTGATGCTTTTGCTGATATTTTACATAATTGTAACGCTTGTTTAGCAATGGCGGGTACAGCAGTAGAACAAGCGGTAGGATTAGGAAAACCCGTCATACAAATACCCGGATTTGGTCCCCAATTTACCTACCCCTTTGCTGAGGCACAAATGCGCTTATTAGGGGAATCGGTGCTAACCATTGGACAAAAACCCACGGAGGTGAATTTATTTAAAAATGCTGCAGTTAAAATTATTGATATTTTGGCAGATTATCGTTATTTACACAAATGTTTAGAGAATGGTAAAATCAGAGTGGGAGAATCCGGAGGTAGCAAAAATATTGCCGAGGAAATTTATATGAACGTAGATACTGTGTTAAGGTAAGGATTCAGAAGGAAATGTCAAAGGAGAATCGCAAATGTTGCCCTATATCCTAGCGATTGTTGTGGGATTAAGTAGTCTATACCTCCTCACCACCGCTTTTATCGCCCCCGATCGCCACCGTCAAGATGATTTTCTCTGGAGTGCGGTAGGATTATTCTATGCCCTTGTCCTCTGGTTGTGCGCGGGAAGGATTACAGGCGCTATCCTCCTCGGACAAGCTGCCGCAGCCATATTATTTATTGCTTTCGCTTGGCAAACTCTCAAACTCAGACAAGCACTTTTTTATCCCGACAAACCAGTTAAATTATTCACTATTGTCGGTTGGTTAGGCAATCGTCTGGGGAAAGTTACTCCCTCTCAATCCCCCAAAACTAAAGCTAAACCTGAGAAAGTAGCAGCAAAAGTTAAAGAAACGGTTAAAGAAACGGTTGCCCCCGTTGTCGAAACAGCGGCAGCTATCGGGGAAACTACTACAGAATCAGTGACAGAAATTGGGGAAAAAGCTCAAGAAACGGTTGCCCCCGTTGTCGAAACAGCGGCAGCTATCGGGGAAACTATTACAGAATCAGTGACAGAAATTGAGGAAAAATCCGCAGCAATTATTAATGATGATGAAACTTTCGATGATTTCGATGATTTCGATGATTTTGATTTAGCAATAGAAGAGATCAACCCTTCCGAAAACCCCCCAGAAATTGCCCCGACTGAACCTGTCACCAATGTTGAAGTCGAAACTATTGCTGTTAGCGAAACAGTGATTATTGAAGTTACCGAGGAAGACTTGTCTCCAGAAGAAACTATCGAAAAAGATACTACCCCAGAAACTCGATCCCAAAGCGCAGAAAATCCCCCCCCAGAGGAAGATTTGCCCCCAGAAAAAACTATCGGAGAAGATACTCCCCCAGAAACTCGCTCCCAAAGCGCAGAAAATCCCCCCCCATCGGATTAAAAGTTAAGATTATTGAGCGGGTGGGTTAGGCAATAATTACCCAAGAAATGGTTCTTCGTTACTTGGTATGGTTTGATAGGGAGGCATAAATCAACTAAATCCTGATCTGGCAAGAGACTTAATTGATTAGTTCGTTCTAGATCGAAAACAATTGACAAAAATTGCCAAATGTCTTTCTATATAAGGGTTACATCTATTATAACCCCCGTCCATTGCATAACACAAACCGAGGAACCATGATTCCCTGACTTCTCCACTGTTTATAATGCCAGAACACGGTGGAGTAGGGAGAGAAATCTTTCGGGAATTCCCACCAATTACAGCCATTTTTGAGTTGATAGAAAATCCCATCTAAAATCTGTCGTTTTGTCCAATTCGGGGGGCCAGTAAATTTCTTCTTTGGCAATAGCGGTTCTGCGATAGACTACTCTTCATTCGTCATACTACTTGAGTACATTTTGGCTTACTCCTCTATTGATTTTCGGGGACGACTAATGGCGCATTCACTAACGGGGTTCAGACCAAAGTATTGCCGTTAAACAGGCTACAGACTCTCTTCCCTGAAACCTATAATGGACAAGGTTTTCGCTTCACCTTTTCAGCCTAGCATCTACATTATAAAAGATACCAAATGGGTTCTATAATAGATTTGGTAGTTGGGAGATTAAAGCGTCAATATCAAACTGGGCAAGCATTCTTCCTTGATTTTTCCAATAGGGTCTAAAAAAATGATCATGCCTTCAAATCCTTTCACTATTGGTCAACGAGTTACTCCTGAAAATTTCATTGGAAGAAAGACATTAATCAGAAGAGCCTTGGATCAGATTGGCATCCGCGGTTCTCTAGCGGTTTGGGGTGGTCCGGGTATGGGCAAATCATCTTTTTTAAAACTGCTAACATATCCTACTATCTGGGAACAATGCGGGCGAGATTATAACCAAGCAGTTGTTGTATTCATTGACTGTCAAAGCCTGGAACCTTTTAAAATTCCTGATTTTTGGCGCAATATTTTAGTAACAATTAAGAATAATTTTTCTTTCTTACAAACCAGTATTGATACTCTTTCAGAAAAACCAGAAGCCACAGTTAATGATTTGCTTATTATCTTGCGTTTACTTAAAGAACAGGGTAAATTTTTAGTTTTACTTATCGATAATTACGATGTAACCTTACGTCCCAATTCCCAATATACGAAAGCTGATATAGATACCTTCGTCAGTCAGTGTCGTACCCTGGCTCAATCCGAGGAGCAAAATATCTCGATAGTTGTGACTTCATCTCGTCGGTTGAGTCAAATTGGTCCAGAACTTACACCTGATAAATCACCTTGGTATAATGGTTATTTATTTGAAAATCTTAAGCCTTTTACTAATCAGGAAGTAAACCTTTTACTCGATAGAAGTGAGAGTCTATTGGGTTGGAAACAAGCTATCCGTAAAATTGCTGATGGTAATCCAGCTTTACTGCAAAATGCTTGTTTCTTATTATATGAAGAATTGGTTTCGGGAAATAACCTTAATGAGAAAAAATTTATTCAAGAATTTCAAACAAACACTTTACACTTATTTCAAGCTACTTGGCAACTGTCCACTGAAACAGAGCAAAATTTGTTAATGTTCCTGGCTTTATCCCAATTAGAAGGCAAATTAGGGAGGAGTCGATACGCTCTCGGTGGAATTGAAGCGATTTTCAGTCAAAAAGAAATAGAATTAAATAATTTAGTTGAGCGAGGTATCTTAAAGAAGGTAGAGGGAGAAGAAAATACTACTTATTCTTTCTGCTCATCTATAATGGAGTGGTGGGTGATTAAGCAAATCGAGAATAGCCAGGAAGAGGAGTTGAAAAAACGACAAAGAGGATTCCTTAATTTAATGAGCCGCCAACAGACGACAAGAGTTAATACTGCTATTCGTTGGCTATGGCAAAATAAAGATAAGATAGCATCTATCATTGAGCAAGTAGGGGGGTTATTATCATAATGACAACACAAACAAGGCACATAAATCCCTATATTGTCGGTCGTCCCATTTATGACCGGGAGTCATTTTTTGGCCGACGGAAACTTTTTAGATTTATTGAAGATAATCTCAAACAAAATACACAAGTTATTTTGCTGCATGGTCAAAGACGTATTGGTAAATCTTCTGTACTCATGCAAATTCCTAATTTTGTGGGACTAGGTGAGTTCGTGTTTATCTATTTTGATTTGCATGACAAAACGCGACTACCACTTGACAGTATTTTACAAAATCTTACTTCAACTATTGCTGATAAGTTGAATATTCCTCAATCAGAATCTTTGTCCTTGAATTATAAAACGGTTTTCTCTGATGAGTTTTTACCTCAAGTAATTGAGGTCTTAAAAGAGCAGAAACGAAAAATGGTTTGGTTATTAGATGAATTTGATGTTTTAAATGATCAAACACTTGATTCCCCAGTTGAATCTTTTTTTCCTTATCTGGAAACTCTTATCGGTCAATACAATAATTTATTTATCATTCCAGTAATAGGAAGAAGAGTAGAAGATTTAACCAACTTAAAAAGCTTATTTAGACAAGCTGTTAATCAAGAAATTGGCTTATTAGAAAAATCAGATGCTAAAGCATTAATTACTGAACCTGCTGCACATTATTTAAACTATGATTCTCAGGCTATCGATGCAATTTTAGAATTGAGTTCAGGTCATCCTTATTTTACTCAAGTGATATGTAATGCTCTTTTTTTACAAGCTGAAGAAGAGGATAAGTCAGAAATTACCTGTGATGATGTTACTAAAATTGTCGATGATGCAATTGAAACTGCTGAAGGAGGACTAGCTTGGTTTCGAGATGGATTACCGATTCCTGAAAGAGTTGTTTTTTCAGCAGTAGCGCAAGCGGAGAAAGTGGCTGGGAAGAAAAATAATTCAGTGACAGAAGAACCTTTAAAATTGCTCATAGAATATGGAGTTATTATAACAGAAGCTTTAAATAAAGCTCCAGAAAATTTAGTTCAATGGCAATTTTTAGAGACAGTAGAAAATTCAGAATTTCACTACAAAATTAAAGTTAAGCTAGTTCGTTATTGGTTGGTTAAACGCTATCCTTTAAGACAGGCTATTTGGGATTTAGAAAAAGTTGATTTAGATGCTTGCCGACTTTTTGAATTGGCTGAAGATATAGCTGAGAATCGTAATTTATCTACTTCTTATATCTATGAACAAATTGCAAAACTGAATCCTAATCATTTTACGGCTTTATTTAAATTAGCTGAAGATTATCTTGACACTAAAAACTATCAACAAGCATTGGAAAAATATAACAGAGCATATAAAGTTGATCCTACACGCGCTTATGAAGGATATGAGCTAACGCGAGGAAAAAAACATAAAATTTGGTGGAACAAAAACCGATTAACATTAGCTTTATTATCTGTATTTTTACTAACAATAAGTGTTAGTATCAATCTGTTCCAACTGTCCCAAGTACAAACACAACTTAAAGAAAAAAAAGCCAGACTTGACGAATTAGAAAAACTAAAGGAAGAAAATGCCAGACTTGCTAAACAAGTAAGAGTATTTGCTCCTACTCCTATACAATCCAAAAGCACTAATGCCACAATTGTAGGAAACCCAGGGAAGACAAATATTCGCAGTGGTCCTGGTTTAGAATATGCACCAAGACATATTGCCTATCCAGGTGATCGTGTTCAAGTTATCGAATCTGCTAGAAATAGTGATAACTTACCCTGGTACAAAATTTATTTTCCCCAATCGGGGGCTGATGGATGGATTGCTGGTAATTTACTTTCTATTGACCCCATAACTAATGCTAAAGTTAGAGGCACTCCAGGAACCAAAAACCTTCGTTCTGGTGCTGGAACTGCTTATGGGGTGGTAGGAACTGTTCGTACAGGCGAGCGCCTACAAATTTTGGGCAGTAGCTATGATAGAGGGGGTTATCAGTGGTATAAAGTCTATCATCCTCAGTCCGGTACGACAGGCTGGATTGCTGCTCAATTAATTAGCTCTGACTAGCTCTAGTGTAATTTTTCATCTACTACAACTAATATGAAATCTTTTATTTCAGCTTTTCAATATTTTATTATTCCTATAATTGTTGTAATGGGTGTATCGATTTATTTAGGGTTTAAACAGCCTGCTGAACTGCCAACTACTGCTACAATTTCTACCTCGCCATCGGTTTCTTCTACTTCTCTAATTTCCCCTGCTCCTATCCCTAAAAATACTCTAACGCCTCCCTTACAGCGACCTTATCCTTTGGCAAATACATCCAAAGCTTTGCCAGTTCCTTCGCCCATGGTTACTGGTGCTGATGATATCTATTCACTATCTTCGCCACCTCCCAATAATTACACTGTAGTTTCACCCCCTAACCAAACTGAAATTCCTTTTCATATAAAATACGAAGAAAATGCTAATGATTTAGTGGAAATTGGTATTTTCTACGAACGTAAAGCATATCTAAATCGAGAAGCGGCAGAGATGTTTAAACAGATGCAATTAGCCGCTCAACAAGAGGGAATTGAGATCATTCCTGTTTCTGGCTTTCGCTCAGTTGCCGATCAAAAAAAGCTGTTTGAGCGACAAATTCAACGCCAAGGAAGCAAGAAAGCAGCCTCTAAACTGAGTGCGCCTCCAGGTTTCAGCGAACATCATACAGGCTATGCTCTCGATGTTGGTGACGGTAAAAGTCCTAATACTGTCCTCAAATTGACATTCGACTCTACTGAAGCCTATCGCTGGCTAGAAGTTCACGCTGCTCAATATGGCTTTGAACTATCATTTCCGAAAAACAATTTCCAAGGTGTTAGTTATGAACCTTGGCACTGGCGTTTTGTCGGTTCAGCAACAGCTCAAGAAATTTTTAGAGTAGCAAAGACACAAAGACAATGATTATACCCGGACTTCCCCGTTGACAAAAGGTCATTAGATAAAATTCTAGCGTTGAAACCAAAAATGTTGGGTTCTTCGTTACTTGGTATGATTCTATAGGGAGGCATAAATCGACTAAATCCTGATCTGGCAAAAGATTTAATTGATTAGTTCGCTCCAAATCGCAAACAATTGACAAAAATCGCAGTAATGTCTGTTTCTATAAGGGTTTCATCCCTTATAAACCTGTCCGTTGCATAGCACGAACCGAAGAACCCAAGAAATTAACTAATTAATTTAACCTTCACCCCCCACCCAATCCAACCAAGTTTAAAAGGTGAATGGTTTTATTTTCCCATTACACAGGGATAGAGCTTCTCGTTTTTCGGGACGAGTCCTGAGATAATCTTCTAACCAAAGACAACCTCGATCGAGCAATTTTTGTAAATAATTATATTCTGTTTCTAAGGGCCAGCGATGCTTTTGACCATCCCTAGCAATAATCACAATCTCTTGACTATCAGGACTAAAAGCGATCCCATAGACGATATCTTCTTCTATTTTAAACTCGGAGCGCAAATTTCCGTCAATGTCCCAGCGTCTAGCTGTACCATCCCTTGAAATAGCAGCGATTTTTTCACCATCGGGACTAAAACTAACTCCATAAACGGGAAAAGAATCGGTTTTAATCTCCTTTAAAAGATTGCCCTGTAAATCCCAAATTTTAATCTTTCCCCGAGTAGCGGTAGCAATTTTTTGATGATCAGGAGAAAACACCAAATCATAGATAATACTATCATCAACTGTCCAAGAATTAATCAATTTAGTCCGATGATTGCTTAAATGCCAGTATTGAACTTTTCCCTCGCTTGTTCCCGTGATTATTGCTGTTCCCTCTCCATTAAAAGCAAGACTATAAATCGGTGCTTGACTAGCAGTAAATTCTTGAAGCATTGTTCCTTTTTTGCTCCAGATTTGTACTTTTCCATTTCTTCCTGTAATCGCTATCTGATTATCATCAGGATGAAAAGCTATACTATAGATTGAACGCATTTTTGTGTTAAATTCTCTAATGTTTTTTCCCTGGGAATTGAGTAAAGTAATTTGACCATCTTTATTAGCAATAGCGATAATATTGCCCTGGGAATTAATGCTAACACTGGTATTATCGGCCCTAGTTTGATTTAAATTGTTCAGCTGCCAAATTTTAGCCGTTTCATCACTCGATCCAGTTACCACCTGTTTTCCATCTTGACTAAATACAGCAGCAAAAACTGATTCTTGATGTCCTCTAAGAGTAGTTATTTCTTCCCCTTGCAGTCCCCAAATTTTAGCACTACCGTCACTAGATGCGGTAATTATAAACTGGCCATCAGGACTAAAATTAACACTGTTGACAAAATCTTGATGTCCCCGGAAAGTAGCTATTAAATTTCCCTGTAAATCCCAGATTTTAGCAGTTTTATCGGCCGCTGCCCCAGCAATTTTTTGACCGTCGGGACTAAAATTAACACTATAAAAAGCCTCAATATTATCTTGACCTAAACTCAAGATAATTTTACCTGATAAATCCCAGATTTTAATCGTACCATCCCGGGAAGCGGTGGCAATTTTTTGACCATCGGGACTAAAACTAGCTGCATCTATCGATCTTTTATGTCCCTTAAATACCTGTAAAGTTTCACCTGATAAATTCCATAATCTAGCGGTTTTATCCCTGGAAGTAGTCACAATTTTTTGACCATCGGGACTAAAACTAACACTATAAACTGATTCTTGATGGTCAGGATAGGTGACTAAATTTTGTCCTTGCAAGTTCCAAATTTTGGCGGTTTTATCTTCGGAAGCGGTGGCAATTTTTTGACCATCGGGACTAAAACTAACACTATAAACTGCTCCCTGATGACCTGTCAAAGTTTGAATATTCTCACCTTTTTGATTCCAAATTTTTACCGTCCCATCTTGGGAAGCAGTGGCTATTTTTTGACCATCAGGACTAATACTAACACTATAAATAGTTCCCCGGTGTCCTTGCAGTTGGTTTTTTTCTTGAATACGATCTAAAATTTGTTGCAGGGTAATAATTGGACTGGTAGCAGGATATTTACCTAGAGTTTGGTCATCGGTAACGATATTTTTTAAACTATTGACTGCTTGCATGGCCGCAATTAAAGATTCTAATTGTTCAAATTGAAATTGTTGCCAATCACTATCACCTTTGCGCTGTAATTGAATACCTAGTTGAGCGGTTTCCACTTGCTGCCACGCTTGTTTTACCTGAATAAAGGCCAAGAGAGAACCTAAAAGAGAAGCAATTAAAATTACCGAGCCAATTTGAATTCTTTTGGTAGCTTTTTGGTGAGCGATTGCTAGAATTTTATTAGCTTGTCTCTGGGTTTCTAGGCTAATTTCTGCCTCTCTTTTATCGAGATTTTGACTGGCAGTTAAAAACTGATAATCAAGATTACTTAAGCTTTTTCCCTGAGACCAATCGAGAGCATTATTTAAAGCTTTTCCGCGTAAAAGCCGCGATTCATCGGTATAATTAGACTGTTGCCAAGCGGTGATCGCTTCTGAGTAGGGACGCAATTGCTCTAATTGTTTTTCCACCCAATTGAGATTAAATATTTCTCGATAAATAGGATTATAAACTACTAATTGATTATCCTTTTTGACCACTAATCCCGATAACCTTAGTTCCCCTTGTTCTGGACTATCATCGCACAGGATTGATCCCTTTTCTAAAATTTGTTGATAGATGCCTAACAAACGACCCGCTTTGTCTTGATTTCTTAACAAGCGATCGGCAATAGTTCGCAGATGCACTGGTTCGTCTTGAGATTCCCAATTATTAACAATTCTCTCTTTGATCAGCGTCTCAATATCTAAATCACTTTCCCGCAATAGCTGACAGATTTTCTGGGTTAAAAATGGCTGTCCTCCCGTCCAAAAAATAATTTTTTCTAACCAATCAGGTTGATAATTACTTTGACTGGATAATCCCGCGGCTAAAGGAGAAATTTCTGCCAGATTAAATCCTGTTAATTCGATCGCCTGGCCGATATTAAAAGATGTTTGGGTCTTTTCGCGAATTAAATCTGCTGGGGTAGCCACACCGAATAAAGCGAAAGTGATTCTTTCATACTGGGTATTTTCCGCTCTTTGGTTATAACAATAACGAATCAGGGAAAAAAAGTCATCTAGAGAAAACTGTAAACTGAGAATTTTATCGATCTCGTCGATAAAAATATATATTTTCTCTCCCCGACAATAAACTAATAAAACTTCCTCAATAAATTGTCCCAAACGCTGCACGGGGGGTAAATCCTCTCGCTCACGCAACCAGGATTTAAGATTAATTTTTCCCGTCAGATTAAATCCTAAAAACAAACGGGTGATCACGCCGTTATACCATTGGGATAAATTATCATTACTACCAATACTGGTTATATCTACGGACGCGCAATCCATGCCCAATTGCTGTAAAATATGAGTTACTCGTACTCTTAAACTGGATTTGCCCATCTGACGACAGTTAAAAACGTAGCAAAATTGACCATTTTTCAACGCCGTTAACAGTTCTCGATCGGCATTTCTCTCGATATAGGTAGGATGGTTATAGGCAAGACTACCCCCGACACGATATTGATAATTCATTATCCTTAAACAAAATTATTTCAATGTCACCAACGGAAATAAAATAGACAATTGTGATTTAGATATCTATAATGCAAGGATAATCGCTATTGACAACCTATCCCCAAGGCAATTATGAAGAAAACTTTTTTCACCTCCATCGCCGTTAGTGCCACCCTCGTCAGTGGTATTGTTTTAGGTACTCTTGATGCCGGCAGTGCCTCCGCTTGTGCTTTCGCTCAAGGTAAAAGCATTTTTGGCAGCAATACCACCTTCCATCTGGATCCTAACAAACTTATTTTAGGGGTTGCCGCCGCCACAGGAGCAATCACCGTAGCCGGTGTTTTAACCTACCGTCGTTTTCACCCTGGGCAGCCTCCTGAAGATGCCACCGCTAACCTGCCGTCGGTATTTTCTATTCCCATTCCCCCCGCAGCTTTAAATCAGGCAGTGGAGGTGGAAGAAGCGGCAGAAACCAGCAAAATCTCCTGAAAATCCCCTAGATTTCCTCAAAAAAGGTGTTGGCATCCCCGCAGATTTCCACCTAGGCAACACCTTTTTCTGGCTAATTGTGTCCCAGTTATCAGAATTTTCAGCGATTTTTAAGTTATGTTAAAAAGTGCAACCCTACCACCAGAGGTAAAGATGGGCAACTCTACCACGTTTTCTGAAACCCCACTTCACAAAGATCATCAAACTTGGGAGCATTTAAAACAAGCCATCGCCGCCAGTTCCGGTTTTCGGCGTTGGCAGCAAGAACAACTAGAATCAGGTAAAAATAGAGACGATGCCGATGCTCGCATTTGTTCCTATCTACGGGAAACTTTAGAAACTTTAGCCTACTAGATTGATGCTCCCCAGCTATGACGGCATGGGGACTTTTTCTGTCCGTTTAAGCTAATTTGCAGACCTTATTTTCTGCGCGCCTCGTAACCCAATAACCAGACAAAAGCGACAATTAAAGGCAGGAAATAATAAATAGCTCGATAGGCGATTAAAGAACCGAAAAGCTCGGCATTAGATACATATTCTGGGCGCAATCTGAGCATGATAAACTCAAAAACACCTATTCCCCCCGGCACGTTGCTTAATACCCCTGCTGTCATGGCAAATACGTAGAGACCGAAAAATCCTAAAAACGAAGTATTATAGTTGTCCGGGAGAAGAAGATATAGAACTCTAGCGGCTAATATCCAATCGATAAAAGTCAACAAAATCAAAGCCAGGGAAAGATTCCAAGAGGGTAAATAGATATTTTCTTTGCCGATTTTTATCGGTTTTTTATAAGTGAGAGTCAAGAAAAAATAGCCAGTAACCAGCAATAAAAAAATTACTCCTAAAGGTTTAGTAGTTAAAAAAGGTAATTTTAGAAGTTGAGGAATCCGTTGGGGATCGAGGAGGAAACTTACACCACCAATGCCTAACATTCCTAACCAAAAGCTTAAATGGGTAAAAGTGATAACTTTGGCAATATCCACCACCCCTACCCCCGCAGGAGTGTAGAAACGATAACGAATCGCTGTTCCAGAAAATAAGGTTAAACCAATGGTATTACCAAGAGCATAACTGATAAAAGCAGTGCGGATAATAGTGCCTGAAGCTAAGGGATGATTGATATAATAAAAACCTAGGCGATCATAGCCCGTCATCGACAAATAACCTAAGGCCATGCAAAAAATAGCTTCTAGCTTACGACTTGTGGTAATATGATTTAAACTAGCCAAGAGTTGGGCAAAAGTGTAGTGTTTAAATTCTTGACTAATTGCCCAAACCGCTAGAATAAATAAACTCAAAGAGAGGATAACAGGAGCAAAACGCAGGACTTTTTTATACATCTTATTTTTTACTAATTACTTTTGGTTCTTCTGGCTTCTGTTAGGGCAGCGATTTCGGTAATATCTCCCTGGGGTTGGTCACCAAAATTAGCCTGATAAATTGCCCGATCATCTTTATCTATATCACAGGAAAAGACACAATCAGATTCTAAGTTTTTTGGGCGACAAACTTGTTCAATCGCCACTCGAAACCCTCCCAAACTACAACAAAGGTCAATAAAACGAATTTTTTTATTATCTTTCAGGAGATTCATCGATAGTTGAGATTATAGCGATAGGGATATTCTCTTTGATTTTAACTTATTCAACTTTCACCAAAGAGCGGACGGTAAATATTTCATTGGCCTGTAGGGTTTTAATCGCTGAAATTGGCACAGTAACTACTGAAATTGACTCACCGATAGCGTTAAAAACCTCTAAAATTGCTATATCCCCTCAATATGTCGGGGTCAGGAGTTATTCTGGTATTCATGAACAGGCAAAGTGATTGAGAGAAGACTGCTCACGAATAATAGTTGCCAAAGTAATGCTTGAGCAAGAATAGCAGCAGCCTCAAAAGAGTCATGTAAACCTTGTATAGGCAGATCATCTTGAATAGATAGCGGTACAATGCCAGACTCCCTGAGCAACTCAGCTACAAGAAAGTTAAGCAATAATACTAAATCCGTTGAGTATAGGTAACATATCAGGATAGGCACTCATGCAAGAGGCTTCGGCCGTGAGCTCAGTCGAACGCTCGGTTGAACCCTGATCTCACCGTCGAAGTCTGCCCCCAGGAAAAACTTTTTCAGCAACCCCTAAATAGCCTATATTTTTAATTTGTATTTCTTCTGAAGCAGATATTTCTTGTGTTTTTTCGATAATTAGTATTTTTCCCATTGCCTCACGTTTTGGTGGAGTAATTTTTGAGTATTTGTATTTAGTTAGTCTTTTCCTTTGTTTGTAACTTTTTATGTTATAAACTGAAGTGCAGAATGTGGGCTAAAAGAGAGTTTCCTCTTAAAAATTCCAACTTAAGCTAAGACGCATTTAAACCGCTTATTTTTAAATTAGCCGAACCTCCCCCAATCCCTTTACTGTTGCCTTTTGCCTCGTCTCAACAAGCAATTTAAATTACGAACAGCTTAGTAGATTTACAAAAATGAGATGCACTCACTTATTACCTCTTGTTCTGAGTCACTTACTTTTTCCCTTTGACTTCCTGCCAAGTGTTACCGACTCCCTGTAAAACCCCGCGAATTACTAACCCGATACCGCGACCGATAACTTGGATGAGAATATAGACTACTCCCTTACCCACCACCCGAAAAAAAGCGCGTAAACGAGGAGATAAGGAGTCTCTTAATTCTAAGGCGATCGAAACTAACCAAGCTATACCTGTTAAACTATCTAATTCCTCCTGTCGGGGGGAATAAATGGCTAGAGATTGGATTTCTCCATCGACATAGTGAAATAATTGATATTGACTTTCAAAGATATATTTAGGTTCTTGCCAATATTGTTGTAGTCGGTATTTCCAGGATAATTCATTGCGAACTTTTGCTAATTCTCTAGAAACGAGAAACTCTGTGCGGTAAAGTTTTTGTTTAACTTTTTCGTATTCCGAGAAGTTATTCAGAATAATTACCGTCACCGCATTGGCAATATTATGAATGAGATTTTGCAGGAGAATTTCGGCTCTGGCAATAGTTTCAGGAGCATTAGCTCGGTATTCTACTCCATCAATAGTTAAACTATCTTCATACAATAAATAGGAAAATAAGTCAAGAAGAAAAGGAATTTTATTGAGGATTTCTGTTTGAATTGCCTCTCTTTCTTCTTGGATAATTTCGTTAAGTTTAATTTCATTAATTTTGGCAGAGGGTAGGGCATTAATTTCTAAAAATTTCTGAGTAGCTTTTTGCCAGATATCAGAGACAATCAGGTTTAAGCGACTGGTTAATTCCCCTTTACTGACTTGTAAATATCTCATTTCATCAACATTTTTGCGAATTTCGTCGAGAACTACGTATAATAATTCCCGTTTACGACTGTCTTGTAAAACATCAATTTCAAAACTAATCTTTGTTCTATTAATTAAAGGCGATCGAATGACTGCTAAAGTGGACTCAAAAACCGCCGAAACACAGAGGGGACGCTCGCGGCTTAAAATTGGTAATTCTCGATCGATATTGTTAATTATTACCGGGGGTGTGACTGAAGCTGAATTGTAATAGCTACCTTCCAGGGGAATTAGTTTTCTGACTAACCATAGGGCTGCTAAAAGTTCTCGTTTTCTACCCTGCCAATAAAAGCGATCAAAGCCGGATAAAGACTGTTGATTAAGATGGAGATCAATCAAATGTAATTCACTTTCGATGCGATTTAATCCCGTTTTGCCAGCACTGATTAACCAATGGCTAGGAGCTAAACTTGCACGGGTAGCAATGGTGAGAGCAGAAGGGACAACATCGTGGGATTCATCCCGGGAAATTTGTCCTAAAATAGTGATAAATTGCTCTAGGTTTGTGCCTTTGGGAATATAACCAGCGATGCCTAATTCCCTGGCGATTAGTTGCTGTCGGGAGTCGAGAGGAAAGGTTAATAGAACAATTTTACTTTCGGGATAGCGAGAGTGGAGAATTTCACAGTGAGACCAATCAAAGAGAGGATCAATAATAATAATTTCGGGGGAGGGATTCAGAGTCAAGGCGAAAATTGTTTCTAAATCCCCTTCGGTGATGATACTAATATTTTCTATCTGCGACAAAGCCTGCACCAGACCCAAGCGGAAAATCGGGTCATTATCGATGATAATTAGGGTGAGAGGGCGATCAATCACAAGAGTTGCAGCCTGTCAACGGATACTATTCACGGGGTCAATTATACAGTGATCTGGCTCATTTGTTTTGTTTATAGCCATAGAAATCGATGCGATAATCGGTAATTTTTACCCCCGTCGATGCCTCAATCTGTTTAATTAATTCCGGGGGAAGTTGGATATGCACATCGATAATTTCTTGACTGTCCAGACAATTGACGTGACTGTGGGAATCGCTGATGTTGCCGTAGAGTCTGCCGTCCCAGCGTTCCACAGATTCGATAATGCCTTGACCGGATAGAGCCTCTAGGTTTTGGTACACTGAGGTATGACCGATGTTTTTTCCTTGCAGATTGAGACGATCATAAATTTCTCGCGCTGATAGGTGTTCCTGCGCTTGCCACAGCAATTCTAAAATATAGCGACGCTGACGACTAACCCGCATTCCTAAAGTTTGACACCTTTCGATCGCATCTTCTAAACACCGGATCGGTTTTTGTTTTACCTCCAAATTGTCCATAGTTGCGTCCGTTGACCTCCGCCCTAATACATAGTCATTACCAGTTTAGCTTAGTCTTTCGATCGATGTCCACATTGCGCCAGTTTTTAGCCCCTCTTCAAACTGGGACCTCACATCAGTAGTGCCAGATTTGAGTAGATTTGCAGGGGAATGAGTGGAAAGAACCACAGAGGCACAAAGGACACAAAGATCGATCGCTACTATATAAATTGAACTTATCACACAAAGAATAAGAGAACCAACCATTGACTTATCTATATAGATAAGATTGGATATTTTTATAAAAAATCCTCTTGAAAAATATTTTGACCAACCTTAACCTTAAGGGGTACATTAATTTATTTCCAGGGCCATGGCCACCAAATCGCCAAAATTATTCGAGTCATTGCGGTCATAGACCGCAATGACTGTCACTACTGTTAGCCTCACTCTAGCCGCTGCTTCTAGTGCTAGTGCCGCAACAGTGTTCGGTTTCCAAGACGCTTACGATCCCATTAACTGGACATTTACCAATAGTAATGCCGACGGGTCGGTTAATACCGGCGGCGCTCCCGCGTCCATTAGCCTGACTGGGGGGGACAATGGTTCTGGCTTTTCTGGAACCACAGACTACACCACCACTGCGGCTGCGGCTGGGACGGTGACGTTTGATTGGAACTATTCGACTGCTGATGTTAGTGCTTTCTTCGATCCCTTCGGATATCTGCTCAACGGCAGCTTCTCCTTCGTGACTTCTAGTCCAAATAACGGGACATCGACGTTTAACGTCCTAGCTGGCGACAGTTTCGGTTTCCGTGTTTACACTCTTGACAACCGTTTTGGACGGGGTGGTGTGACGATTTCTAACTTTTCTGCCCCCGGACCGGTGGCACCGCCACCGACACCTGTTCCTGAACCGTCAACTGTGCTGAGTTTGCTGGTGTTGGGAGGCTTAGGCGCTGGACTGAAGTACCTTAATCGCAATTGATATCCCAAAAAACAGGGGACTAGGAGGAGAAGTCAACTCCTAGTTCCCAACTTGATTAGCTGTTGACTGTCTATGAGCGCCGGACTTGGGAGCGGGGAGAATTACACAATTCTGGCTTTAAGTCAATAGCATTTACAAAACTTAAAAAATTGTCACATAAAAAAATGTCGCCACTGGGGGCTTTTTTTGGGCAAGAGAATCGATACAGTACCCTGATTGTCTTGGTTTTGCGTTGATTTAAGGCTTAATGCTCAAACTAAGCCCACAGCATACCATGATCATACCAGATTAATAAATGTAGGCAACCCCGATTTACAGCCAAATTTTGGCAAATTCTGGGAAAATCAAAATCTTGTAACTTACTTTTTACATTTAACTAATCGGTCAAAATATTTAAATATTTTAATTTTTTATCTTAAAGTTATAACTTTTACTTATTTTTTAAAAGCTGATTAACTAGGATTGGGAAAAAAGCTTGTAAGCTCTATTTAAAGTCAGTCGAATCGCTTAGTATCGGGAGACAGATGTGCCTTGTATAAGCTGTTAAGTATTTAAATTTCTTGTTGAGATGAGGCAACAGGCAGGATAGGCGGTTAAAATACATCTGGCTCTTCGTTACCCTTTATGCTAAATCAACAGACAAGATGCCAAGATAACATACTTCTAACCCAAAAATTCCGAAAGTTTCTAAAGCCATAGCCTCTCCGTTTTATTAGTTT
>VYKP01000015.1_pt1 | contig 73064 bp, 69 predicted proteins | sample 5114551 | NCBI WGS metagenome assembly VYKP01 (sample SAMN12291777, study PRJNA351875) | freshwater metagenome | isolation source: freshwater lake | place: USA: Michigan, Baseline Lake | collected 2013-08-09
CTAAGATAACTCGACCGACCCAACTGCAACAAAAAGCGTTAGATTTATTGGGAGTTTCTCTGATTTGTACCCAGTAACGGGGCGCTGGAAATTTTCTTAATCCTTTCTACAGCACAGGTTATGGCTTTTTGTCAACGGGGAAGTCCAGGTATGATAACTATCAGCTTTGACCAGTTTATTAATATGTTCCCTTGCCATTTTCTTTTTGCCCGGAAGTGTCAAACCCCAAATTCGCTGAATGGTAACAATTTCTTGACTATTAATAGTGATAATTTCCTCCCCTTTGAGACAATAAATAATCTGATAAAGCATTCCTAAACCCACAAACCAAAAGGGCAAGGAAAAGAGCAGAAAAAACCAACTTATCCACAGAGGAATAGAAATGGCTCCTCCTGTCCATACTAATAAAAAAGCGTTCCAAGCGATAGCAAAGGTTCCAAGATAAATTAATTTAGGGGTAAAACCTTCGGGAGGTAAAGATATTTTAATTTTCTCCTCATTTTTTTGCAACTGTACCCGACTTCCGGCGGGTTTTGCAAGGTTTGAGGAAGTTAATTGCATTTCGTGGAGAGTATTTAAAGCTTGATTGGCTGCCTGTGCTGAAACAAATCTTTTCTCGAGACTAGGTTCGATTAACTGCCCTAACCAATGAACAAAAGCAGGGCTTAAATTGGCTAAATTATTTAATTGAATTTTGCCATCTTTTTGGGGTAAATCGGCGGGATGAATGCCTGTAGCTAGATAGATTAAAGTCGCTCCTAAACTGTATAAATCAGAAGCGGCAACGGTGCGACCACCGAATTGTTCTGGGGGCATATAACCGTAGGTTCCGACGATAGTTAAAGTGGACTGTTCCTGTTGAGCAACAGTCTGGACAGAACCAAAATCAATTAAATAAACATTACCGATACTATGACCCGATCGATCTTTTAGTAAAATATTACTAGGTTTCAAATCCCGGTGAATAATTGGCGGGTTAAGTCCATGAAGATAAATTAAAATACCTAGGATAGATTTAGCTAATTCTTGCAGCTCTGATTCACTAAATTTGCGACCGGTTTCTATCTGTTCCTTGAGAGATTTCGCCTCGATATAACTCTGAACAAGAGCAAAACCTTGATAGGTATCGTTGCGAACTTCAAAATAGTCGATATATTCGGGAATCGAGCGACAATCTAGATGTTTAAGAGTTTCGGACTCCCGTTCAAAAAGTTTTAAATCTGTCCATTCAAAATCGGGATTGAAGATTAATAATTTGACGACAACAGTAGTACCCGTTTTGAGATCTTGGGCGAGAAAAGTGCGTCTTCCGGTTTGTTTACCTAACTGATTTTGAATTTGGTATCGATCGCCTAAAATTTGCCCTGGCAGCATACAATGTATTCCTAGGAGAATCCTAATTCTAGATTAATCGAGAAATTTCTAAACTGCAAGCTAAGAAAACGGAAGTTTGACCGAATCATCAAAACTTGGGCTCTTTTGGATTTGGTGGGTAAAATGTATTCTAAGATATAGTCCTGCTGGCGAGGAAGTGGAGGCAACCACAGAGACACAGAGGACACAAAGTATGTAATACTCAACGTATTTATACTATAGCGTTTCCTGTTCGCAAGAGGTACATTGTCGATGGTGAAAAGCTTAATTAGCAAAGGTTTAACTGTACCACACAGGTGTGAGAAACGCTATAAATCTGGTTATTAAAAACTGATTATTTATTCCCTCTTTTGCCTCTTGCCGTTCGGCGGTTCGGCTGAGCGTTCGTGTTAGTGAGCCTGTCGAACTACTGAGCGTTCGTGTTAGTGAGCCTGTCGAACTACTGAGCTCGCCGAACGTCCGAAGTCTCACTGTCGAAGCCTGAGCTCACGGCCGAAGCCTGTTGCCTCTCCTCATAACTAGCCTGTACTCAACGGATTTAGTATAAGTTAAACTTATCACACAGAACCTAGAAGAGCCAAACTTGAGCATCTCCGATGATAACTGCCGAGAAATTCAATTATATTGCCCGTTTTTTCCTAATCCTCGGACTAGGTTAAGGGATGTATTTTTTCAGCGCTCGCTATCGTCGTAGTCGTAGGGTGCGTTCCCTAATGTTGCCCCTACTGCTCCACTAATAGATTTTTTTGGGAACGCACCATGCACATTTATTGGAGCTTGCTGAATGATGGCAAAACCCTTTTAAAATAATGCCTCTTAGCTTAACCACTATAAGAATTCATCTTTCTATCGTATTGAGGACGACAGGGACTACCCCAAGCGACCTTTTGAGCGGGAATATCAGCAAATACGCTACTTCTTGCCCCAATAACAACATTAGAGCCAATTTTTACCCCCGGAGCCAAAAAACAATCGGCTGCGATCCATGTACCATTACCAATGAGGATGGGAGTAGTTTTTAAGCCAAAAGAGCGATCGCCCGGATCGTGACTGCCAGTGCAAAGATAGCATTTTTGAGAAATCACACAATGATTGCCGATAGTAACGTTATCTAAACTATAAATCACCACATCATCGCCGATCCAAGTATAATCACCGATCGCTACTTTCCAAGGATAAGTCACCCTAACCGTCGGGCGAATTTTCACCCCAAGGCCGATTTTAGCCCCGAATAGCCGCAAAACAGCGCAGCGAAAGCTATCCATCTGGTGCAAAGTGAGGGGGAAAAGAATTCCCTGTACTAACCACCAAAGTAGGATAATTGGATTAGAACGACCACGATCAAACCAAGATTGATCGTAGGTACGCAGATCTAGCCACGCTTCCTCATTGGTGCGGATTTCTGGGGACATAGGACTTATTTAATCATTTCTACCGGTTGAGGTTCCGAGGGTTTAATCGGGGGATTAGTCTGGGTATTAACGTTTAATTTACCGCCAAATTGCCGTAATTCGTACAATTTAACCCCAATTTGGTATTCATACTGACTCAAAAGACGACCGTAGATATAACCAGCTTTGCCATCCAAGAAACCGAGACGGATAAAATAAAAGAGAATAAAGCGCAGTAGCGGTTTAAAGGGCAGTTTTACCCAAATTTTCTTTAAAAAGCGTTTTCTCTGCACTGCATCACCGAACAGGTGCGCTCCGATCGTACCGCTTTCGTCATTACCCGTGAGAATATTGTAATAAACCCGCGCTTCCCAGTTGGAATAACGATTATGTCTTTCTAACCAATGGTAGATATCGCGAAAATCGATGTGCAGCATATCATTTTTCAGATAGCCCACCTTGCCATCGAGGATAACGTGTTCGTGAACTTCGTTATCTCCTGTGTTGGGTATATCTTCCGTGCTTAAATTCTCGTATCTGCCTGACTTATGTTTAAATAAACGCAGATTCCAGTCGGGATACTTGCCACCATAACGGATCCACTGTCCGAGGAAGAAAACGCGACGATTGAGATAATAACCGTTATAGTTGGGATCTCGGATCACGGTGGCGATTTCGTCCCATAGTTCGGGGGTGATTCTCTCATCACAATCGACGATTAATACCCATTCGTTGCGAAAAGGCAGGTTATCAAGGGACCAGTTTTTCTTTTTTGGCCAACGACCGTTAAAATAAAACTGGACTACATTAGCACCATAGTTTGTAGATATTTCGATCGAGCGATCGCTACTTTGGGAATCGACGACAAACACTTCATCAGCCCTAGCAACACTCTCTAAACAAGCGGGAAGGTTAGATTCCTCGTCTTTGGCGGGAATTAACACCGAAACGGGAATTTTTTCTGATTGACTAAACATTGGTACACTGTGGCTAGGTAGAGTGTTCGCATCTTTCCTTAAAACCCTCGGTCACTCAGAAAGCGAGAACTACGACCTAGGATTTTTTTCAATCATACTATACCTTATTCGGTTTTTTCCGTCATTCTCCTGCTCTTCTCCCTAAATTGCTAACTGCGAAATAGACGACTATACTGGGTTTCGTGGTTCATACTGGCAAAACTTAGCCCCCAACTCCAACTGCTCAGGTTTTCATCGGCTAAACTGATCATATCTGCTGTTGCTGTTAATAAACTGGGCTGTAAACCGATCAGAAGCGCTTGTCCTAGGGTTTGTCCAAGGGGAATTAAACGCAGTCCTGCATTGATTAAATTACTTGCCCAACTGTGTAAATAGCCTAAAACCGCTAATTCTTCCCCAATTTGCCAATGACTTGCCCCGATCGCAAAAGCGGTGGCATAATTAGCCTGTTCCGGTAGATTATCTCTGTCCGCTGCTAACTCCCGTAATAGGTTTAACAGCGATCGCCCCATTTGCCAGCTTTGTTGTCTTAATTCGGCTGTTTCCCGCGTTGCCGATAACCAATTGTCCCAATAATTAAGTTTTGTAAAATCCTCTTGACAAAAACAACGATATACCCTTAGCAAAACAGCCGATTCTAAGCGAATCGAGCCTTGACAAAGCGATCGCTCTAACCAATCATTTAAGCTGGCACTATTGGAGATAATCCCCTTTTCGACGAGGGTTTCTAGCCCTTCGGAATAACTATAGGCCCCGACGGGTAAAATGGGACTAGCCAATTGCAATAAACACAAAAGTTCTTTTTGATTGAGCATGGAAAACCGAGAAAATTGTCCTTAACACAACTGGGGAAATGCTTGGGGCTTCGTTATTTAGATCGAGCGGGTAGAAAGCGGCACTTTGTGAATTATATCGTGATTAATAGCCACAATTATCAACTGTTATACTTATGTCCTCACGAGAACAGCATTTTCTGAAAATAAATCTTGTCGTTCTCCTCTTGATTTTAGCTTTGATTTCTTGGGTTGATCGGGTAAAATTACCCTCTAGTCTTTTGTTTTATCCTCCCGCTACTCCCCCAACTCCGATCGCTGGTTTATTAACCCATTCTTTTCAATTGCTTTGTTGTTTACCTCCGATTGTTTGCCTTTTTAGTTATGCTTTATTGTCCCGCAAGACAAGTTTCAGTAATTCTCGCCATTTTTTACTTTTTTCTGGTATAATAACGGGACTTTTTGCCATCAATGAAATCTTCAGAATTCATATCATTCTCCTCTATTTTAATATTCCCAAATTCTTGACTATCTCTGTTTATGGCCTCGCAATTCTGATTTATGGTTTAGCATTCTGGCGGCGAATAGGACAAACTTATTACCAAATTTTAATCATTGCTTTAGCACTTTTAACTTTTGCTATTGCTATTGATTTTCTCCAGATTAAAAATCAAGGTTTTGCTAGTCTAAGTGAAGGAATTCCTAAACTGTTAAGTGCTGTGAATCTAGCTGTCTATTTTTGGGATGTATGTTTTCAAGAAATTTCAGCCCAGATCAAGTCAAAATAAATTATCCTTGCATCTGTTTAACCAGATGTAAAATTTCGGGGAGAATCAGTTTTTCTAGGGCTAATTTAACGGCATTAGTGGAACCAGGTAGAGAAAAGACTAATAGGTTTTTATAAACCCCAGCTATTGCCCTTGATGCCATGGCACGGGAGCCAATTTCTTGATAACTAAGATAACGAAATAATTCACCAAAACCGGGTAAAGTAATCCTTAATAAAGGTACTAAAGCATCGTATGTAGTATCTCTAGGAGCAATACCCGTCCCCCCATTGAGAATTAAAACTTTTATCCGATTTTGATTGCTAATTTCTGGTAAGATTGCTTGAATTTGTGAGGGTTCATCGGGAATAATTAAGTAGAGAGCGATATCATGACCCGATCGAGTTAGTAACTCTTGAATTATTTGGCCACTTCTATCCGTCTCTGGGGTACGAGTATCGCTCACCGTGACTACGGCACAGGTAAGGTGAAGGGGGGTGGTGTCGGGATGGGGAATAAAGGTCATAATTAGGGTTTGTTGAAGGTTCGAGAAAAACAAGCATTAAGAACAAATGTATGTATTATCTGGTCAGTGCAGTCACCCTAGGATAAAAAACTTAACTTTGGCAAGTATTGCTGATTTTTACTGGTTTTTGGAACTTTTTCGCCAGTAATGGTGACAAGGTAAAAGGATCTTTTAGAGAAGAGATTATCCCAAAATAACAAAATCGAGATTATCATCTAATTGGTATAAATCATGACTGGAATTATGAGTCAACTCAGTCCCCTACAAGCCGAACAAATCAAGGAAATTGGGACTTATTTACGTCAAAAACGAGAAGAAAGCTGCCTGAGCATAGACGATATCGCCGCCCTGACGATGATTAGATTACCAATGCTAGAAGCGTTGGAAACGGGGAATTGGGAGAAATTACCAGAATTAATTTATGTCAAGGGATTTATCAAACGCTACGGTGATGCTCTAAAAATTGATGGTAAAGCTTTAGCCGATCGTTTGTCTCCTAGTGCGGAACAATTAGCTCTAGAGGTAACTATTCCGAAAACACTGCCCAGAAAAGTTACCCCTCTCCCCAAGGCTGAACCCGCTGCCCCGAAAGTGGACCGGGTGAAACCAGAAGAACCAGCCCCAGAAACTAGCCCCCAACCAGCTAAATCGACCTTTTTCGGGATGTATCTCTGGTTAGGCTTGCTGGCGGGCATATTTTGCGGTATCGGCTATCTTTTCCTCCGTCCCCCTCTCTCTAACCCCCCTGCTGTTACTCCCTCTCCTTCGCCCTTGAGTTCCCCCGCACCGGTAGTCCCTCCTACACTGGTAGCCTCTCCTTCCCCTTCTCCTCAGCCAAAAGTTCCTCTCTCAGCCTAGGTAAATATTGAACAGGCAGCTTGGGTAGGGGTGATTGATGCCTCTGGGTATCCTGGTTCGACTGCCTCTCAGGCTAGAAAGCTCTATTGAGGGAACAGCTTTTTTGTCTTGGCCTTAATAGGAGGCTATCATCTTTTCATGCTGGGCGGTGCCAACTTTGGAATCGGGACTGCCTTCTGTCTCCTCTCTCCTGTGTCCCATCTTCTCAATGGTCACTGATCTTTGATAAACTGAATTTCGGTGAATTGGCGCAACCGATTCGATAATTGATCAGGCTATGGATCAAGGGTAGTAATTGTAAAGATTGACAAAGAGAGGTTGACATAGATGAGATTTCGTGCCTTGTTAGTTGCCTTTTTAGCCTTGTGCTTAGGGGTGTTGACAGCTTGTAGCGACGCGCCTAGTGCCGTCCTGAATAGAAACGAGCTAACCTATGATGAAATTTTAAACACTGGATTAGCTAACAAATGTCCACAGATTTCTGAGTTTACCCGGGGTACTCTCCCCTTAGAAAGCGGTGAAAGTTATGTGGTGACAGATTTATGCTTGGAACCCCAAGAATATTTTGTCAAGGGTGAACCAGTTAATAAGCGGGAAGCGGCAACCTTTGTACAGGGTAAACTCTTAACCAGAGATACCACCAGTTTAGAACAGATGACAGCGACCTTAACCGTAGGTGAAGACGGTGTTTTAACCCTCAAGGAAGAAGACGGTATCGATTTCCAACCAGTTACCGTACAATTGCCCGGAGGTGAAAGAGTTCCCTTCTTCTTTACCATGAAAGGTTTCACTGGCAAAACCGAAGCTGGATTTAGCTCTATCAACAGTTCCACAGATTTTGAAGGTGACTTTAAAGTTCCTTCCTATCGTGGCGCTGGTTTCTTGGATCCCAAAGGTCGGGGTGTGGTGACGGGTTATGATAATGCTGTCGCTTTACCCGCTAGTGCTGATAGTCAAGATTTCCAGCGTGCTAACGTCAAAGCGACGGAACTGGGTAAAGGTACTATGTCTTTACAGGTAACTAAAGTTGACGCTTCTACTGGGGAGTTTGCTGGTGTTTTTGAAAGTGAACAGCCTTCCGACACCGATTTAGGGGCAAAAGACGCTGAGGAAGTGAAAATTCGCGGCATTTTCTACGGTCGTCTCGAAGCTCGTGCCTAACTAATAAATTCAGAATTTCTGGAAATTAAGGCGAATTTCTCCCTAGAGAAGTTCGCTTTTTTCTAAGCTTTAACTTATTGTCCGCAGAAGTCCCTCGCTTGAGTGCTTCGGGGATGAATGCTAATACTAAATCCGTTGAGTAACGCACAGAAAACGGGTTTCTCGCAGAAACCCGTTTTCTGCTCATTCAAAAGGCAAAACGGAGAATAAATAACCAGTTTTTAATAACCGGATTTAGTCTGACTTTGTATATGGACAATTCTCGAAAACCGATATTATAATAGGATTTGCTGAATAAATCTAAAGACCTTGTTGGGTAAAAACTTTTAGACCCTTTGGACTGCAAAAAGTCCTGACCCTTGGAGTGATTGGGGGAAAAATTCAGTTACTTTTTCCCTGAAAATTAGATAATTGACCAGATGAAAATGGGTAAAACCCTAAACCCTACACCCTGTCCCCAGAAAAGCTTTTTCAGCAGACTCGAAATAATGATGGGATTATTCCGTAGAAGTACCTGTTATTTCCACAAACCATTTTGGCAACTCAGGTAATCTATTTAATTATCTCAGGTTTTAGATTATTTTTTCTGGGGGGTACTCCCAGCAGATAAATGGTAATTTATGTTCTCATAAGCTCCCTACTACTGGTCTTGCATATATGGTTGATTATTCTTGAGACAATTGTATGCTTTTTGTAACTCGATTCCCAGATAACCGATATGTTCGGGAATAATTGCCGGATTGGTGGCAGCAAGCTCGCGAATTAATTTTAGGGGATTTTTGCCCTGATAACAAGCGACAATTTCCCCACTGCCGGGGGTAGTTTGTTGGACGAGAATTTGTTCTTCTTCCACGGAAATCAAAAAGTTACCGCTAGGGTCAAAAAAATCACGCTGATTGATAATCTTATCGTACTGGGTGGCGATTAATCGTTCGACATTTTCCCAAGTATCATCGTATATATGGGCCGATTGACTGATAGTAATCAATGGACCTATTGATAAATTGTAGTCAGATTGCTTGCTAATCTCATTCCTAATATATTGCTGTAAAGCGCGTAATCCCATAGCGTTTGCTGGCCAAGCTGCAAACATATCATTACTTCTAAATATTGCGGTGAGAGATAATTCATTTTCCACCACTCGCACCCAAATATGATTTAGACAGGGACTACCTCCTTTTTCGTGGTCTTTCACATCCCAGAGGGACATAACTGCACTGGCTGCGTCAATTTCTGAGATTAATTTATTAATAACCTGTGCAATTTGATCTCGTCCAAACCAAGAGCGTAATCTTTGACCGTAGGTGTATTTAACTCCTTGGTGTATAGGGGAATCATCGAGAATTTGTCCGATATATTCGGTAAGAAAAGCTCTGTCTATAGGTAAATAATTAGGTTCGGGAAAATAAAAGTCTAGGGGTTCATCGGTGACAACGGCCATTAAGTCAATTAATTCTTGCCATTTACCATCATATCCTGTGGGTCTAATTGTGCCAGTGGTTTTAATTTTTTGGAGAATTTTCACCCAAGTTTCAGCAATAGTTTTTCCTTCAATGCGATGACCGTATCTTGTTCCGGGTAGGAGGGAAGGAAGATTTTCTAAGAGGGGAAAGATTAATGGTTCTCCCCAAGTTGGTAGGGGTGATTGTGCTGCATAATTTTTGACAGTTTCAATCGCTTCTGAGATAGATTTAACCAGTTGATATTGAATCGATTGACGTAATTTTTCGAGAGTTTCTCGGTCAATTTCTTGGTCAATATATCCCGTGATGGGAGAACTAATTAGCCAACATTCTCGACCTGTATCACTTTTCCCTAGCTGAAATCCTTGACTAAAAAAGTCTAGCAAACATTGACAGCTACCAGAATTTTTATCTTCCTTTGTAGCGTTGAGAATAACTAAGTATCTAACGTGGGGATTTGCGATTAAGTTTCTCAGCAGGGGACTAATTCCTCTAGTGGGACTATAAAGATTGCCAATCACTGCGTATTGGTCAGGATTTAAATGTTTAGCAAGGGACTGTTTTACTGTCCATCCCGTGATAATTGCTGTTTGTCCGTGACCGCAGATTAATTGATTGGGTTTATAGTGGGGTTGGTAGGTGAATTTAGGGGTGGTTTCTATACTAAGCATGGATTTAAATTAATTGTTCAAGATAATTAATAATATTTTGGTGAAGCTGTTCTATTGTATCACTGCCATCCAGTTGTAAACAATTATCTTTATATTCTTTAAATATATTGAGAAACATCTGACGAACTTTCATTAATTTTTCTTGTTTTTCGTACACTTCTGTGATGGCTCGGTTTTTAATTCTTGCTAGAGAAATATCAGGAATAACATCGATATAAATGACTAAATCTGGATTGGGAAAATGCTGATTTAACTGCTGAACAAAAGCAAATTCTTCGGAATTATTGCAATTATAGGCCAGGGAAGAAAAATAATAACGAGTAGTGATCACATGGGTTTGTTCTTGGTGAATAAGTTTGAAAACACCATCGTGATCATTATATAAGTGATAATGGCGATCGGCTGCAAATAAATAGGCCATTTGTTGATCAAATTTATTTTGATCTTCGATATAAATAAGATTAGTTTGCATTATTTCTCGAATCAAACGACCGATGACACCCTCGGAAGGTTCGGGACTTAAAACTGCTTTTTCCCCTCGTTTTAAAAAATATTCTTGTAGGAGTTTTGCTTGGGTACTTGTTCCCGATCCATCAATACCTTCAAAGACAATAAATTTCGGTTTCATAATTTAATTTTTTTCTCGATCCAATTATCTAAATAATTTTTTTAGCCAAGTTAACCAAGATTTTTTCTGGGGGATTAATTGGGTCATTTCTCCGATCATCTCTCCCATACTTCCCCAGGTATAAATATTTTTATTTAGGGATTGTATGGTTAAATTTTCTTGCAAAGCTAAACTGATGATACTAATCATTTCTGCCGCTTGATTACCGACTATTTGCGCTCCTAGTATTTTACCATCTTGTCGGTAGATTAATTGACAAAATCCTGTGGTTTCTCCCCAGATTTGCTGGGGAACCATATTTTTGATGGGATAGTTGATCATCTTTACCTCCTCACCATAGCTGTCCTGGGCTGCTTTTTCGGTTAAACCCACCCAAGCAATAGTCGGATCAAAAACAATAAATGAGGGAATTTGCTGGGGATTAAAGTTAAATTTTTCTCCCGTGAGCAGATGCTTGACTAACCCAAAAGCAGCCCGGTGATTTAAAGTAGGATCGGGATAATTATTTCTGAGCAAATTTAGAGCATAAATGCGAGAATTATCGGTTTGTAATTGCTGATTAACCCTAATTAATCCTTGCTCTAGTTTAACTCCAACTCCAGCCAAATTTAATCCCCGTTCATCGACTTGATAATTACCAGCAAAAATGAGATCATCAACTTCGATAACACGATTGCCTAATTGTAACCATTTTTTACCCTCGATCGCTTTCACTTGACTAGGACAATAGCCTGGTAAAATCTTAATTCCTTCCGCTTCTAAAATGGCAGTAACTAAATGGGAAATTTCCCGATCAATATCTGGTAGTAGATAATTATCCTCGATAATTAAGCTAATTTCTTTCCCCAAACGTCGGAGAATTTGGGACAAACTCACAGCCATGCTGCTGTTACCAATAATTGCTAAATGTTGTCCTAAATTGTCTAAATTTGGCTCTTGCCAAAGGTTTTGAGCGGTAAAATAATTAACTTCATCTAAGCCTAAAATTTTCGGTACTTGAGGATAAAAATCCGTGGCAATAATATAGTGTTTAGCCAATAATTGCCGACCGTTAACCACGAATCCTAAATGGGGCAACCGGACAAATTCTCCCCCACCCGATATCACATCTATTCCTTCCGTGGCTAATCTTGCCAAAGAATGATATTTATTAATAGTTTTATCTACTTCCTCTAGCCATTCCCGCAACCGTTGCCATTGGGGATAAATGGTCGTTTTTTGCCAATAATTAAGCAGTTTATAGAGATGAATAATTTGGCTGTATCCCCTGCTAAAAATGTCTTCAGATGCCTCTAAATTGTCCCTAGAAGGCTGTTGCACTAAAGCCACCCTTTTTTTGAGGTGAACAGCCAACAAAGCTGCTTCTTTCGCCGCAGGAGCGGCACCGATAATTACTAAGTCGTAAACCACAAATATAAAGTAGAAGACAGTATTCAGGAGTCGGAAAATTAACAGTAAAAACTCAAATCTGATAACCAATAACTGATTACTGATTACTGGCGCCGGTCTTGCAGTTTTTTATAGACATCTCGCAGGGGGACTTGATGATAGGCGAGGGCAACGAGGGTATGATAGAAAAGATCGGCCACTTCTGAGGCAATAGCATCGCCATCATTATCTTTGCAGGCCATGACCACTTCTGCCGATTCTTCGCCGATTTTCTTGAGAATTTTGTTATCTCCTCCGGCCAAAAGTTTACAGGTATAGGATTCCGGATAAGGATCGTCTCTGCGATCGCAAATTACTTTAAACAATTCCGAGAGGGTGTCGGCCGCTGGCGGTGATTTTTGCGAATTTACTTGGTGAAAACAGCTTCTTTCGCCAGTATGACAGGCGATATCACCAATTTGCTCAATAGTCAGCAAGATAGCATCACTATCGCAATCGTAGCGAATTTGATGCACTTTTTGGATATGGCCTGAGGTGGCTCCTTTGTGCCATAATTCTTGACGGGAACGACTCCAGTACCACGCTTCCCCAGTGGTAAGAGTTTTTTCGAGAGATTCCCGATTCATCCAAGCCATCATTAAAACTGTAGCATCAAGATAGTCTTGAGCGATCGCTGGTACTAAACCCTGTGCATTATAAGCGATCGCATCGAGGGGAATAGCGGTGAGTAAAGAGGACATCAGTTTTTTGCGGTCAAGAAATATGGTGAGATAAATTATCCAAAGTCTAATTATATAGGGTTTGCCGAACAAAAACTCATCAAGAGAGGAAGAAAATATGAAACTGAATAGTTTTGACCGTTAAAACTGGAGTTCCATAAGAATCAATTTCCTAAAGATGTAAACGGGGTGAATGAATTCATCCTTAAAGTAGCGTCTTTTTGCTACCCTAAAAATGTCATCTCTGCAACCCTGTGAAAAACTCAGTTTTTAAAAATAAAAAAAATCTCGTTTAATACTAAATCTGGTTATTAAAAACTGATTATTTATTGCCCTTTTTGCCATTCGGCCGATCTTACATCTGAAGTCTTTTGCCTGTGCTAATATGGAGCTTATACTCAACGGATTTATTATCATTAGTAGCCAGAGAGGATACTTTTTGGGGTTGTCACTACGGTCTGGTATTTGCTTTAATTGTTCTAGAAAAAGCATTTTTTTACGCTGGTCTATTTAGCTATAATCTGTATTTTACTGCTTCTCTTTTTTATTGAAATCCCCTGCCTTGAATTATAAAGAAATGGAGAGACTTTTAGGAAAAATCAGAGGATTTTAAATCTAAACCTCGCTCAAATATTGTATCTATGGCTAACATTTCTCCATCGCTAGTCATAAATTTATGATCTTTGGTTGCTTGGATAGTTTGCCCATTTTCTAGGGTATATTCAAAGACTTCTTGTAAACCTCGCTCGTGCCATTGGGTGATCGGTTGACTATATATAAAACCATTTTTATCTACACTATAAACAGTGCAGTTAATTTCTTCGCTTACAATTTTAGCGATTGGCAATAATCCGTATTCCTCAGTTAAAATTAACGTCTGACCTCCTAGACAATATTCGGCAAAATTTACCATCTGTTCAAAGAGATTTTCAGCGATTCTTTTTTCCACACCATTTTTAGCAGCACCATCGATAAACATCTCCCTTTGTTTCTGCATTTCGGAGGCTTTTTTCTTACCCATTGCTCGACGCAATAGATCCGCTTCTCCTAGGGAATAACCCGCTAAATCCTGCGCCATTTTCATGATCTGTTCTTGATAGACTAAAACCGCATAGGTTTCTTTAAGAATTGGTTCCAATAAAGGATGATCATAACGAATGGGTTCTTTACCGTGTTTTCTACCAATAAAGAGGGGAATTAATCCCGCATCTAAAGGACCGGGGCGATAGAGTGCTAGGATTGAAGATATGTCCTCAATACCCGATGGTTTTAACTCTTTAACGATCTGTTTCATCCCCGATGATTCTAACTGGAAAATACCTTCTAAATCCCCTTCTTCTAGCAATCCGTGGGTTTTAAGAATATCGGGAGGTAGTTTTTTATGTTCCCCTTTAGACCGAATTTGCAGGGCTTTTCTTTCATCTAAAGGCAATTGATCAAGATCAATATCTATGCCCTGATTTTGTTTAATTAAGTCGGCGGTTTTTTTCAAAGTGGTTAAATTTCTTAACCCTAAAAAGTCCATTTTTAACAATCCTAATGATTCTAAATCCTCCATAAAGTATTGGGTAATTACCGATCCATCATTATTTTTCTGGAGGGGAACCACTTCATCTAAAGGTTGGGAGGAAATGACGACTCCCGCAGCATGAACTCCGAAGGTTTTGTTAGTACCTTCGATCCGAATTGCCATATCTAACCAATGACGCACATGGGGTTCCGTATCGTATCTTTCTTTAAATGCTGGTTCGGGAGTTTCATCAGAAATCATCACTTTTAAAGGTGTGGGTTTACCGCGAGAAACGGGAATCATTTTCGCCATTTTATCCGATTCAGCGTAGGGAATATCTAACACCCGCGCCACATCTTTTAAGACAGCTTTTGATGTCATGCGGTTAAAAGTAATGATTTGGGCAACATTAGCTTCCCCATATTTTTCCGTGACGTATTGGATCATTTCATCCCGTCTCTCGATACAGAAATCCGTATCAATATCAGGCATAGATTTCCGTTCAGGATTGAGAAAACGCTCAAATAATAAACCGTGATGAACGGGATCAATATTAGTTATTTTTAAAGAATATGCTACCAAAGAACCCGCCGCAGAACCGCGTCCTGGACCGACGGGAATATCATGATCTCTAGCATATTTTATATAGTCCCAAACCACGAGAAAATAGGTAGAAAATCCCATTTTCTGTAACATTTTTAATTCGTATTCTAGCCTTTCTTTGTAAGTAGTTTCAATTTCGTGACGAGAAGGACATTTTAATCTTTCTAGTAATCCTAACCAAGCAATTTCTTCTACATAACTATCAGCAGTATGTCCCGCAGGAACTGGATAGTTAGGTAGTCTTGGTTCATTAAATATGTTATAGGGTTCAACTTTTTCTGCTACTTCTAAGGTGTTATTGATCGCTTCTTCAATCACATCTTCTGGCAGATGATCACGGAAAAGTAAACGCATTTCATCAGCAGATTTTAAGTATTCTGTGCCGCTATAACGGAGGCGTTTATCTTCAGTAATTAACTTGCCAGTTTGAATACAAAGTAAGGCATCGTGTGCTTCTACATCGTAACAGGAAATAAAGTGAGAATCGTTAGTAGCAACTACTTTGATTCCTAATTCTTTAGCAATTTTAACTATTTCTACATTAACAATCCGATCTTCTTTAGAACCGTGATCTTGAATTTCTAAATAAAAATCATCACCAAAAAGTTTTTTATACCATTTAGCAGTTTCCTTAGCCAATTTTCTGTTATTAGCTAAAATTGCTTGGGGAATCTCTCCACCTAAGCAAGCACTGGTAACTATCAATCCTTCGTGATATTGTTGGAGTAACTCTTTATTGATACAAGGACGAGCAAAAATGCCTTTACCTTGAATACCTTTTAGATTAGAAATAGTAGTTAATTTAACCAGATTTTTATAGCCTTGGGTATTTTTGGCTAGAACAACTTGATGATATTTTCGATGGCGAAGATTGACTTCAATATCACCATTAACTACATACATTTCATTGCCAATAATTGGTTTTATTCCCTTATTACGACAGGTTTTAATTAATTCGATCGCACCATACATGACTCCATGATCGGTTAAAGCGATCGCCGTTTGTCCTAATTCGATCGCTCGATCAATTAGTGCCGGTAATTGGGAAGCACCATCAAGTAAGCTATAATCACTGTGAATATGTAAACCGACAAAAGACATAGTTTTTCAGGAAAAAGTGACAAGGAAAAAGAAAAAAAACTAGAATTTACTTACTTTTAATTTTTCAGCAATTACAGTCTATTTTTAGGGTTGATTGAGAATCGTATAGGGAAAAAAACCTTGTTCTAAATTAAACCATTGTTCTCGCAGTTTCCGGTTATCATTGCTGCTGACAACAGTATCAACAAATTTTTTCCATTCGGGATCGTTTTTGGGTAAAATACAGCCATAAAGTTCGGTGGTAATCGGTTGACGGGGTAGTAGAACAAATTGTCGGGGATCCTGTCCTTGTTTAACGATTTCCCCCAGCAGAAGAATTCCATCACTAACCACTGCTTTAACTTCTCCCCTTTGTAATTTTGCCACTGCCTCACTTCGATCGCTGACAGCTTGCCAATTAGCCAGAGGATAGATATAACGAATAATACTATCGGTGGTGGTGTGGGGAATATAGGCGATCGCAACTGATGCTAAAGTGTTATTAATATCTATTTTATCAACATTTTCCCTTTTAGTTAAAAATTGCGCTCCTGTCATAAAATAGGGAATAGAAAAATTAACATTTTTTAGTCTTTCTTCCGTAATTGTTGCCGCATTACAGGATAAATCTACTTGTCCCTGTTCCACTTGCAGAAAACGATTATTAGTCGTCGTTTCTGTAAAGGTTATTGTAATCGGTTTACCTAATTCTTGTTCTAATCGACGTTGGACTAAGCGCATTAATTCCACTCCGTAACCTGTCCATTGTCCCGTTTTCTCATTGATATAACTAAAGGGAGTAGCGTCTTTTCTGGCTGCCGCTTTTAATTCTCCCGTGCGAGCAATTCTTTGTAAAACTGTTTCTGCTAAGACTGATAAATGTAGGTTATTTATCAGTAAAAGACCTAGAAAAATCAACCAAAAGTTTTTAGACATATCAAGAAAGCAAGAAGGAGATAGGGAGAAAAAGCTAACCACCGACGTGCGATTAGCAAATGCTGCTATATTTTAACTACGATCCTCAAATAATCCACTCAAACGTTCTACTTCTGTTTGTGCTGTGTACATAGGAGTTCCAGCCAGAATTCCGGTAACATTGCGGAAAGGTTGACCGATGTGCATACCTTGATGATCGATCGAAAACTCACGAATATCCTTATCGTGCATAGAACCGCGCATTTTTAAAACAGTGATACCGCGGCGCATTTCTCCATACATTTCCACATAACGCAGCAGAATAATTGAATCAGTAATTGTCGAAATATGTGCTTCTGTAATCGAGGAACCTCCTAATAAAGTGGGAGTGGTGGAAGTAAATAATCCTCCCACCTCTTTTTGCTTAATAAAAGAAGTCAAACCGATAATAAATTCCCGAAATCCTTTCAGATTGGAAACCCTTTCTAAAGCAGATAAACTATCTACTGCCACTCGATTCGGTTGAAACTCCTCGATAATTTCCTTCATCATAATTAAATGATTTTCTAAACCCGTAGTTTCGGGATAACGGCAGACTACCTTTAATTTACCTTCCTTTTCCATGCGGTCATAATCCACCCCCCAACCAGTAGCATTTCTAAATAACTGTTCGCGACTTTCCTCGAAGGCAAAAATTAAACATCTTTCCCCATTGGTTACTCCCCCGGCCATAAATTCTGTCACCATCAGGGTTTTTCCCGTTCCCGTGGCTCCTGAAACCAAAATAACCGAATCGCGGAAGAAACCACCCCCACACATTCTATCGAGTTCCAGACTGCCGGAAGTAATACGAATATTAGAGGATTTTTGTTCTAATTCAATAGCTGATAAAGGAATGATCACGGCCCCTTTATTGGGAATAATTGTAAAAGGAAATTCTCCTTTTTGGTGATCGGTTCCGCGATATTTTAAAATTTCGATCGTCCTTCTTCTTTTCTCATCGGTTAAAACGTTGCGTAAAATCACCACATTATCGGCCACAAACTCCTCCACCCCATAACGACTGATTTCGCCGTATTCTTGGGTTCTTTCTGCGGTCATAATCGCTGTTACTTCCAATTCTCGCAAAGCGGTTGCCAGACGAAAAAGATCACTTCTCACTTGAGCGCTATCACTTAAATGGCTAAAAATTGCGCCTAAAGAATCCATAGACACCCGTTTGGCTTTATTTTTGCGGATAGCAAACTCAATGCGAGCGATTAATGCGCCTAGGTCGTATTCTCCCGTCACCATCGGCTTTTCTTCCGGTTGGGGGGAAGCATCGACAAAGGCCCACTGACGATTTTCCTCCCACTGCCGGATATTCCAACCAAAACCACCCATATTTTTTCTGAGTGCTTGGGGTGGCTCCTCAAAGGTGACAAAAACGCCATTTTCTCCATTTTTGATGCCTTCTGCCAGAAATTGACAGGCAAAGACCGTTTTAGCACTTCCTGCCGTTCCCGCTATCAAAGTTGCTCTTCCTTTCGGCAATCCCCCTTCCGAAAGAAAATCAAAGCCGGGGATTCCTGTTTCTAACTTCTCAATCAACTCTAGGGGATTATTTTGCGTCATTTAAGTTCTCTATGAAAACGAGCTAATGTTTATTGTACCTATTTCAGTGACCAGTGATACCAGAAATTCATCCCTAGTTTGAGAGTTTGAGCATTGGTAATAAAATTTCCAAGACATAGTTTAAATGCAGGACAGCTTAACCCAAGAATAAATGGAAACTATATAAGCAGGTAAATCTTTGCCAAAATTAACCAAAACACCGCTAATAGTCAGAATCAAAGTAAGTTTTGTATTTAGTTGATTAATACTATCTTTGACAACTTTGATAGAGTTTAAGGTATAATCATACTTATTTGCTCTACTATGGAACATACAACCGATAATAATCAAAATCAGCAAAAAACCGACAATCAACCAGAAAAAACAGCAACAGGGAAGAAACCCGTGCTGAAGATTGATCCTAAGAAAACTATACCCTATATACAGGAAGGAGCCAAACCGAAAAATAGATAAATTCTGTTTATTTCAGGGTTCCTTGAGATGCGCGACGCATCTCAAGGAAAAATCAAGTAAATTTCTCTAACTATAAAGGAACTTTAGTAATCCAATCTTGATACTTTGGTTCCTGATTGAGAACGATAGAACTTAACTTTTCTTTTAACTGATAAGTAATCGGTTTAGCCGCAGGTAAAGAAAAAGTTTCAATCTTTTTAATCGGAGTAATTTTCGCCGCAGTGCCACTTAAAAACACCTCATCAGCGATAAATAACTCCGTCTTATCTACAGGTCTTTCAATCACCGGAATACCCAAATCCCGCGCAATAGTTAAAACACTATCTCTAGTAATACCCTCTAGGATATCTTGGTCAAAACTAGGAGTAATTAGCTGACCATTTCTGATAATAAAAATATTCATTCCTGTCGCTTCACAGACTTTACCCTGAGAATTCATTAAAATTGCCTCATCAAAACCCGATTCTACCGCTTCCGTTTTTGCTAAAGCAGAAGTGATATAAGCGGCGCTAATTTTACCTCGCAACGGGAAACTTCTATCCTCTTGACGATACCAAGAACTAATCCGACAGTTAACCCCATCAGCTGCCAAATAATCATCCATTTCTAGACCATAGACTAGAAAATCCTTCTCGATACCATGCAATCGCGGGGCAATTCCCAACCCGGAACTATAGACAAGGGGACGAATATAAAAAGGTCGATGACACTGATTATTTTTGACAAAATCGATAATTATTTGATAGATTTTATCAGCAGGAATCTCGTAATTAAGAAACTTAGCACTTTGACTTAAACGCTGACAATGACGTTCTAATCTAAATAATAATATCTGTCCAGGATTGTTAGGGTCGGGAGTACCTCGTAAACCACCAAAAGCGGCAGTTCCGTAGTGTAGTGCGTGGGTAGCAACGGATAATTTTGCCTCACTAAAAGGGATAAATTTATTCTCAAAATAGGCGAGAGGAAGGAAAGGAATTTCGGCGGTAATAGACATTTTTTTGTTGATTTAACCAAGAACTAAACGGGATTTACCCATGCAGAAAAATTTTGTTTCTGGCTATTAGAAGGATTTTCTACCCTGATAATTTCATAGCGAATCGTCTGCGGGGTGGCCAGTGGAACAGCAAGGGTTCGCAATTCATCGAGATGAAAGACTGTGATCTGAATAATATCACCTGCGCGGTAGTCTTTTAATCTTTCGTTTAACTGTTCCGCCGTCACCCGCAATCCATCGATAGCCAATAATTCATCATCAGCATTAATTCCCGCTTTTTGGCAAGGAGAACCCATCTCGACAAATTTAATTATTTCTTTACCCGCTTCACTCTGTACCCGCATTCCCAGATAAGGTATCGTCTCCCCATTGCCAACACCCCGCAGATAGAGTCCAAAAGGTTCAAGATATTGATTAAAGGGTAATTCTGTCAAACCGTCGATATAACGCTGGTAGAAGTCGCTTAAATCCACTCCCGCAGCCGATTCGAGAATTGCCTGCAATTCCCCATCGGTATAACCAATCTCCTCTTTACCGAAATGTTGCCACATCGAGCGTAAAACATCATCAAGGGAACGACGGTTATCGGTGTGAGTACGAATTAGTAAATCTAGAAGCAGCGACAATAATTCCCCCTTGAGATAGTAGGAAATTTGACTATTATCGCTATTGCTATCCCGTCGATAGAGTTTTATCCAAGCATCGAAACTCGATTCGCCTAGAGGTTGGACAAGACGACCGGGTATATTGAGATAACGAGTGATTTCCTTGCTTAAAAGCTCTAAAAAAGTCTTACTATCGTATATTCCCGCCCGTAGAGGGATTATCATATCGTAATAACTGGTGGTTCCTTCGGCAAACCAGAGGGAAGACGTATAATTTTCTGCATCATAATCGAAGCTTTCTAAAGCTTTTGGGCGAATACGCTTGATATTCCAGAGATGAAAGAACTCATGGGCGACTAATTGCAGAAAACGATGATATTTATCCTTATCTCGTAATCCCAAACGCGCATAGTTAAGGGTACAGGAATTTTTATGTTCTAGTCCCCCGTAACCGCTGGCCGAAAGATGTAGCAAAAAGAGATAATTATCATAGGGGAGTCCACCGAACATAGCGGACTCGGTTTGAATAATTTTAGTGGTATCGGCGATAATTTGACTAGGATTGGCGTTTCCCCGTCCCCAGATAGCTAATTGATGGGGTTTTCCCTCGACGACAAAATCATATAACTGATGAATCCCCACCTCCACAGGACTGTCCACTAGGGTGTCAAAATCGGGAACGTGAAAGCTGTTTTTCTGTCCGGGTAAAGATTTTAAGGCAGTGGTAACGCGCCAATCGCCATGGGGAGGGATAATTGTCAGGGTGAGGGGATGTTTTTGATAACCGGGGATATAGAAAAATAAAGCAGCTCCGTTGAAGTAACCGTGAGTATCATCGAGATGGTTGGTTCTGACGGTTAAATCCTGGGCAAAAACGCGATATTTGATCGTTATTTCGGAACTGTCACCATTGTCAATCTGCCAGTGATTTTTAGCAACTTTGCGACTGTTGAGGTTAACAGCTTGAAAATCTTGGACTAAACGGGAGTATTCCCGCACTAGATAGGAACCGGGGGACCAAACCGGCATTTTTAGGTTTAAAATCGGTGCTTGCCAACCAGTAATCTGTAGAGTGACTTCAAAGAGGTGTGAAGTCGGTTCCGACATAGCCACTTGATAGCTGAGACTTAAACGAGTTGAGGAGATGGTAGTGGGGGAAATAAGACTGGTCATCGGCATTAAACAAGCTTTTTAGTTATTCTACTGAATCTGGTTATTAAACACTGATTATTTATTCCCCCTTTTGCAGGAGTGCCTCTCCTGATATGTAGCCTATACTCAACGGATGGCCGTATTACTTGCGATTTTATCACTCAATCCAAGCCTTTGGGGGGTTCTACCCCCCAAACCCCCCGTTGGGGGCGTGGCGCCGCCCCCAAACCCCCCGCGCATTAGTTTTTCGGTGGGATGCTTACACGCAGCCGCTGACGCATCTGTAATAAATCAAGAGTCACTGCACTTGCAGGAGTGCCTCTCCTGATATGTTGTAGCCTATACTCAACGGATGGCCGTATTATAGCGGTGCGAAAAATCCGATGGTTTTCCAAGATTTGACCGAGCAGTTTTGGAACTGTAACCCCCGCAAATCCTGCGGTTTTTTTTGCCGATTCAGCGTCTTTCTGCCGGGGGTGCGGGAGGAGCCACATCGGGGGGAGAAGTTACCTCTAGGGGAACCGAACGAGTTTCGGGAGCCGCCACATTGACGGGAACGGTAATCGGTTCGGCTGCTGCGGGGGCCGTATTTTGAGGACGAGGAGCAGCGGCGCTGGTAGGAGCGACTCTAGTACGCCGACGACTAGAACGGCGTTGGCCCGGTTCGCTAGTATTAGAACGGACGATAGTTTGCTCACGACTTACCCGAACCCGTCGCCGTCTGCGGATGGGTTCTTCGGTGGGGGAACCCTCATCGCTGCTGGCTAAACGATTGTTAGTAGTTTGGGTAAAGTAGGTACGTCGGGGTTTAATTGGTTCCGCTTTTAATGTCACTGGACGTTTGCCTAAATTCGGTTCTGGGAAACCTTGATAGGGAATATCCTTAATTGCTTCTAACATAAATTGTCGCCACATCCAAGCGGACATGGTACTGGCTCCATTGGTGGGTTTATTATTGTCATTACCGAGCCAAATTCCCGTGACTAATTGGGGAATATAACCGACAAACCAAAGGTCGCGAGCTTTATCAGAAGTGCCGGTTTTTCCTGCCACCGGACGACCAATTTGTGCGGGGGTTCCCGTTCCCGAATTAACCACATCCTCTAGCATCCAAGTCATCGTCGCTGCCGTGTTTTTATTCAGAGCAGTTTTCGGTTTAAAATTGGCTTGATAAATTACCTTACCCTTGCGATCAAGTACCTGATTAATACCGTAAACTGGTTGATGCACACCATTATTAGCGAAAGTCCCGTAGGCGCTGGTCAATTCCAAAAGATTGACTTCCGAAGCACCCAAAGCCAAAGAATAAGTGGGTAAAAGTTTCGACTGGATCCCCATATCTTGAGCTAATTTAATCACCGGATTCCAACCGACGGCCACTAACACCTGAACTGCCACCACATTTAGGGAAGAAGTCAAAGCATCGCGCATGGACACCTCGCGGCCGCTATACCTATCGCCGTAGTTTTCCGGTTTATAACCATCCACCACATACTGAGCATCTTTATAACTAGAATAGGGGGATTTCCCCGCCGCAATCGCCGCCGCATAGACAAAAGGTTTAAAAGTAGATCCCGGCTGACGTTTTGCCTGTGTCACCCGATTGAATTGATTCTTATCGTGGTCAATTCCTCCAACCATAGCCTTAATTTGCCCATTTTTGGGGTCAATTGCCACTAAAGCCGCCTGTTGGAAGTTCTGCCACTGGCCATAACGAGAAACCGCTCTTTCTACCACTTCCTCCGCTTCGCTTTGCCAACGAGGATTAAGGGTGGTTTTTACCACCAATCCCCCCGCTTCTAGGGTTTTAGCGGGAACCAGTTGCGGCAGTTCTTTTTCCACATAATCGGTAAAATAGGCCGCTTGCCGTTGCAGACGTTTTAGGGGACTGATTTTAAGGCCTAGGGGAGATGCGATCGCTTGTTCTGCTTGAGCAGCAGTAATAAATCCCACCTCGGCCATAGTTTTGAGGACGATATTACGCCGTTCTAGGGCAGCTTTGGGGTTTTCGAGGGGAGAATAGAGACTAGGAGCGGGAACAATGCCGGCAAGGGTGGCAGCTTCGGCTAGAGTTAATTTATCGACGGGTTTACTGAAATATAACCAAGCGGCATCGGCCAGACCGTAGGCCCCGGAACCGAGATAAACTAGGTGGAAATAACGCTCTAAAATCTGGTCTTTTGTATATTTATCTTCTATTTTCTGAGCGATACGCATTTCCCGTAATTTGCGATCAAAACTCCTTTCTTGGGATAAAAAGACAATCCGGGCCAATTGTTGGGTGATGGTGCTGCCTCCTTCCACCACTCCCCCGGCTCTCAGGTTAGAAAAGAGAGCGCGAGCAATACCTTGGCCATCCACTCCCCCGTGTTCACGAAAACGGCGGTCTTCACTAGCGATAAAGGCCTCCTGTACCAGTGGGGGAACTTGGGCAATTTTCACGGTTTCGTAGGTACTAGGGCCATTTTGCTTGAGGATTTCGCCATTAGCGGCTTGAATGGTTAGGGTGCCGGGACGAGTATATGTTTGTATATCGGCGATATTTTGCGGTAAAGAGCTTTCAAGGCGATAAATGCCCCAACCTACCCCCAAAAGTCCCCCTGTCACCCCTAATCCTACTCCCAAGTACAACCCAAAGCGGGGATGTTGTCGCCATTGCGGTAAGGGGGAATTATCAATCAGGGTAGTAAATTTGTTTTTTATGGGTTTAAATGTCTCTAGAGCCTTGCTACTGGTTTGGGAGACTAAATTAACCTTTTTCTCTTCGGAAGATGTTTCTACTGTCTTTTCCCCAGCAACTGGCGCAGATTTGGAGTCAATGGGATCGACTTTAGGAGGTTGCTTGGAATTTCCTAATTTATTAGCGAGATTATGAAAAAATTGACTAAGTTTTTGTTTGTATTTCATGTTAGTTGAGCGGGTGAGGGTGAGTAATCAGTGAACAGTAATCAGTAATCAGTAATCAGTGAACTGAAAACTCAAATCTGGACTCTTCTCGACTTTGTGTGATAATTTTTGCTTATGGAATCGTGAAATGCTTATCGGGCAAGACTTTTAGTGCTATTTTGACGTTCGGCGATGCTCAGTCGAGCGGCGGAAGAAACTATCAGTATAGACCTCGTTTCCACACAGTGAACTGAAAACTCAAATCTGATCACTGATAACTGATAACTGATAACTGATAACTGAAAAGCTGACTCTTTAAAGATCGCTAAATTGTCGCCACCATTGCTGGAGAGGGTAATAGACGAGGGGAGTCCAGAGACTACTAAGCAGAGCAGAAGTGAGGCCAATGCGTTGATAATCGAACCAAAGATCAGCGAGATTTTTGCCTCCTTGTAGATAGTATTGAAAAGCGATCGCACCATCAGAGATTAAAGTCATAGCAAAGACAATTAAGACCACGGCGATCAATTCTTCTTTAACATAACGTTGTCGGTGTAAACGGGAAGTAAGGAAGCCGATCAGACCAAAAACCATGATATGGGAAGGATAATTAGAGGTTAAACTATCTTGAATAGCGCCGATCGCTAATCCGGCCACCACACTATCGAGACAAGAGCGATTAAGACTCCAACTAACCAACCAAATCAGTAACCAATTGGGAGCGATGCCTAAAATCTCCATCCCGGGTAGCCGCATTAAGGAAAGAAAGGTACACAGAAGCAGCGAAGCGATAGTGACTAAAATATTCAGGATAAAACGAGAACGGGCTGATAAACGGCTTAATTTCAGCATAATTCCCCCTCTCACTGCTGGGGTTGCGGGTGAACGAACACCCATTCGAGATTGTCCACGGTGGCAGTAAATTCAATTTTGGCGGTAGGGGCGGGATTTTCCTGTAAATTAAGGGAAATTATGCGACCGATGGGCAACCCCGGCGAAAAAAGACTACTAAAAGCCGAAGTTGTCACCACGTCTCCCGGTTTGACATCGGGAGCTTTTTCAAAAAAGCGCAGGGTGGCGACTTGGGAATCCTGACCTTGAATTAAACCCATGGCCCGACTGCGATTCACCGTTGCTCCGATGCGACTTTGGGAATTACTGATCAATAAAACTTTGCTGGTGTGAGGAGTAACTTCCGTAATCCGTCCCACTAAACCACCAATTCCCGTCACCGAAGCACCCACTGGCACACCATCGGCGCTACCCCGACCGATAATTACCTGTTGCCACCAATCATCGGCGCTGCGGCCAATAATTGGGGCAGAAATCAGGGGTTTTTTCTGGGTTTGATAATAACCAAGCTGTTTTTTTAATTGTTGATTTTGATATTCGACTTCACTTAAACGATTTTGTAATTCTCGCACCCGTTGATCGGCCAGAAGTTGCTCTTGCAGATTAGTTTCCTCTCCCTGAAAAGGACGAGTTAATAAACCATACAATTCTAAAATCGCCCCACTTTGATAGGTGCGAATGTACCAAGCTACCCCCAAAGCGGCAGCGAGCAGAAAAAGTCGCCATCCCTGCTGTGTCCATTTTCGTCGTGCTGAATACATGAGCGATTAAAAACCTCTTGACTGTGTAGAGTGAGAATCCGTGTGTTTTGCCGCTAACCGATCCTAGTGACCTTTAGACATTGCGAGTTGTTTCATTAACGATCCGCTCAAAGAGTTTCTGATTTTTTAACACTTCTCCCGTACCTTTGACCACACAGCGCAGGGGATCTTCAGCGACATGGGTAACGATACCGGTTTCGTGACTGACTAGGCGATCGAGTCCCCGTAATAAAGCACCCCCTCCCGCTAACATGATCCCGCGATCGATAATATCGGCCGCTAATTCGGGGGGAGTTTTTTCTAGGGTACGTTTGATCGCATCAACGATCACGGAAAGTGGTTCATCCATACTTTCCCGCACTTCTTCCGCTTTGATCGTCACGGTGCGGGGTAAACCGGACATGAGATGCAATCCCCGCACTTCCAGAGGAGGAAATTCATCTTCGGGGGAGGGATAAGCTGAACCAAGGCGAATTTTAATATCTTCGGCTGTACGTTCCCCGATAATCAGGTTATGGACTTTTTTTAGATAGGCGATAATTGAGTCCGTTAGTTCATCCCCAGCGACGCGCACCGATTCGCTAATCACGGTCCCATCAAGACTGAGAATCGCCACTTCCGTGGTGCCACCACCGATATCGATGATCATATTTCCCGTCGCTTCCGAGACGGGTAAACCAGCACCCAAGGCTGCCGCAATCGGTTCATCAATTAACCCCACTTCTCGCGAGCCAGCATTTTTGGCCGCATCCACCACTGCGCGTCTTTCTACTCCAGTAATCCCACTAGGAACACCGATTACCATGCGGGGATTGCCAATCGTGCCATCGAGCGCTCGTTTGATGAATTCCGCTAACATGATCTCGCAACTGTAAAAATCGGCGATTACCCCATCGCGCAGGGGTCGCATAGCGGTGACATGGCCCGGAGTGCGACCGAGCATTTTTTTGGCCTCCTCCCCGACAGCGACCGGGTTACGATCTTGATCGATCGCCACTACCGATGGTTCCTCTAAAACGATGCCTTTCCCTGATACATAGACGAGGGTGTTTGCTGTACCCAAGTCTATACCTATGTCCCTTGATAAGCCTAGTCCTCTAAAAAAACCCACTTGTTTTCACTCCTGTTCTGATAACAACGTTGCTATAGCTAGACTTTCGATCGAATCGACTTGGATTTTATTAGGTTTTGTGTCTCAAGTCTAGTTAATTATCGCTTCTTTCTCTCCAGATTTACGCGGGTATTTGCCCTAATTTTCTCCCTAGCCACCGGTCAAGGCTAAGGTTTCAGGCTAAAATGAACATACTATTGTACTAAATTGAGGTTCTAAGACCATGAGTGTAAATCTGGTTCATTTGGTGGGACGAGCGGGGAGAGACCCAGAAACCAAGTATTTCGAGTCGGGTAAGGTTTTATGTACTTTAACTTTAGCGGTTAATCGTCGCTCGAAAAATAGCGATCAGCCGGATTGGTTCGATCTGGAAATTTGGGGCAAAACGGCGGAAGTGGCCGCTAATTATGTGAAAAAAGGCGGTTTAATCGGGATTAAAGGGTCTTTGAAAATGGATACCTGGAATGATAAAAACACTGGATTAGCTCGCTCTAAACCGGTGATTCTCGTTGATCAATTAGATTTACTCGGTTCTAAACGCGATAGTGAGGCTAATTCCGAGCGAGAATTTTAAAGCTTGAGCGGTATTATTTCCCGATTTTGGGTGTGTTAGCCTCTAGTACACACCCTTATTTATTCTCTAGTTGACTGAAAAAATATTGCTGTAAATCTGGTAAAATTTCTCTATAAATAGCTGTATTTATCTCTAGATTCCAGCCGAGAATAGAATTAAAAGGGATAATTTCCACCAGGGAATTACTATAGGCGATCGCTTGTAAAGTCCTGACAAATTCAGGGGTCCAGAGATTTTCTTGCAGGGAAATATTTTGTTTTTTTAACCAGCAGATCAAAGCCGAGCGCCCGATTCCGGGTAAAATATCAGCAGTAAGCAGGGGACTGTACCAGCAATTATCTTTCCATCCCCATAAATTACCCGTGCTAGTTTCTAACCAATTCCCCAATCGATCGACTAATATCGCTTCTTTTGCTCCTTTTTTTTGAGCAGTTTGTGACGCTAACCAAGGGGTTAAATAATTACCAGTTTTATGTTCTCCTAAAACCCGTTGCCAAGTGGGATTATCTATTACCCAGCCAATAATTCCCCGCTCTTGTCTTAGGTTTAAATCTTCGGGGAGAAATCTGCCTTTAATCCACTCCCTGCCATCGGGAAAAATTGTGATTCTCAGGACAGGATAGAATCGGGATAACTCCTCGCATCCTTGACGAATTCGCTGCCAATCGGGATCGGTCCATTGGAAAACTTGTAAACTAGAGTGGAGACGTTTGAGATGTTCTTGCCAATGGGTCAGGGGATGATCTAAGCTGTGTTGATAGACACGCAGGGTAGTAAATATTGTCGCTCCATAAAGCAGCCCGATATCATCAATCCCCAGACTGATTCGCTCATCCTCGATTAATTCGCCATTATACCAATACATGATCCAGTTATCAGTTATTTTAGCCGTCAGCTATCAGCAGTCAGGAGTCAAGGAATGAAAAACAACTACTAAGCTCAAAAGCACACCTCTATTTTGATTCTATCACTTCTGTGGTGATTACTCACATATTTTAAGAGTGTGGGAGAATAAACAAAAATAATCTCCTGATAACTGATAACTAATTATGGATACACCGCGACTACATCCAGATACGATCGAAGAAGTTAAACAAAGAATTGATATTGTGGATTTAATTTCGGAGAGAGTTGTCTTAAAAAAAAGAGGACGGGAATACGTCGGTTTATGTCCTTTTCATGAGGAAAAATCCCCTAGTTTTACGGTTAGTCCTGCCAAACAAATGTATTACTGTTTTGGCTGTGGTGCGGGGGGAAACGGAATTAAATTTCTTATGGAAGTGGGAAAACAATCTTTTGGTGAAGTGGTTTTCGATCTCGCTAGAAGATATCAAATCCCGATTAAAACTCTGGCAGCAGAACAGCGTCAGGAATTAGAACAGAAATTATCCCTCAAGGAACAATTATACGAAATAATGGCCGTGGCGGTGAGTTTTTATCAACACGCTCTTAGTCAACCCCAAGGAGAAAAAGCGTTAGATTATCTCAAGGTACAACGACAATTAACCGCAGAAACTATCACAACTTTTCAACTGGGATATTCTCCAGAGGGTTGGGAAACGCTCTATCGTTATTTGGTGGAGCAAAAGCGCTATCCTGTGGCTTTAGTAGAACAAGCAGGATTAATTAAAGCACGTCAAAATGGTAGTGGTTATTACGATCAATTTCGAGATCGTTTAATGATTCCTATTTTTGATAGTCAAGGACGTGCGATCGCTTTTGGTGGTCGCACTTTAGCTAATCAACAACCAAAGTATCTAAATTCTCCCGATACTCCTCTATTTGAAAAAGGAAAAACTCTCTTTGCTCTTGATCGAGCTAAACAGGCAATTATTCAGCAAGATTTAGCAATAGTTGTCGAGGGTTATTTTGATGCAATCGCTCTCCATGCTGCCGGTATTACTAATGTGGTTGCCTGTTTAGGAACAGCTTTAAGTCAAGAGCAAATTAAGCTACTTTTGCGCTACAGTGAAAGTAAACAAATAATCTTTAATTTTGATGCTGATCAAGCGGGAATTAAGGCGACACAAAGGGCAATCGAGGAAATTAACTCCCTAGTTTATTCAGGACAAGTTAACCTAAAAATCCTCAATCTTCCCGATGGTAAAGATGCCGATGAATTTCTTAAATCTCGTACTAACGGGGTTAACGGATTCGACAATCTCATCGCCAGTATTTATCAAGAATTAATCGAAAAATCTCCTTTTTGGATTGATTGGCAAATCTCGCAAATGTTGGTTAATAAAGACTTAAAACAGGGACTACACTTTCAACAAGTAGCCAGTAGTATGGTAAGTTTACTGCAAAAGTTAATCGATGGCAATCAACGCACTTTTTATCTAGATTATTGTGCTGAAATTTTGGCTCAAAAAGATGCTACTCGTTTCCCTTATATTTTAAAAAATCTCTCTAAACAGGTTAATAAACCACAAGGAAAATCTCTGGCAATTAAGAGAAAAAATATCTTAGATAAATCCGAAAAAAATGGCACAGAAAAAGCCGAATGGTTATTATTATTAATCTATCTCCATTCTCCCGAATATCGGAGGCTCATTTGTGAACTTTTGGATGAAAAAGATTTAATTTTTAATATCCCTGATTATCGTTGGTTATGGCAAGTAATTCTAGAGTTAGAAAACCAAATTACTAAACCAAGAGATTTGATGTCAGCTTTACAGAATCATTTATTGATGATAACTACAGACAAAAATCGTGATTTTAATTCTTTATTTAACTTAAATGAACATACCAGTCAGGAAATTTTGCAACCAGAAGAACAAATTAAAGATGCTATTATAGCTATGGAAAAAATTAGTTTAATGGAATATCGTCGCTACTGTCAAGAACAATTAATTAATTCCCTCGACAGCAATCAACGGGAATTTTATCAGCAGGAATTCTATCAAACTTCTCAGAAACTAACAGCCCTTGATCCTCACTACCAACAAGCTTAATTCTCTAATTGATTAGAAACTAGACAATTGTTCGGCAATAATAGATACTAACTTATCCACTGCTCCTGCTTGGCCGCGCACTGCCCGCAATTTTTGCCGGATAGCCTCTAATTGTTCGGGATTTTCTAGCCAGGATATAGCTATACTCGCCACTTCTTCTGGTTGTAATTCTCCTAATAATTCCGGAACAATTTCTGCACCGGCCCAAATATTTGGCCAAGCATATAAACGCTTTTTCCGTAACATATAGAGGTTAATTATCTTAGCAAATAAAGAACCCACCCCGGGCAGTTGGGCTAATAAACCGGGTAAACCGTCCCAAGTTCTCATCGCATCTAGTTGCTGAGTCGGTAGTAAAATAATCATCGGGATTGCCAGCGCCCCTAATTCGGCAGTATTAGCACCCACCGTCGTTAAAGCTAAATGACAGCGAGAAAGCTGGTTATGGGCGGGAAAATCGGTAATTAGGTCAACTTTTACCCCTTTAGCTGTTTCTAGATAGGGTTTTTCACCGTTTTTTAATTGGGCAGCACTCCAACCAGTTTTAGTGATCATCGGATTATAGCTAGGATCGGCAAATTTCGCCAAATAAGCTAAATTTAGGGTAGGAGCGACGGGAATTAAGAATTTAGTCTGGGGATCCTGCGCGTGTATCTTTTCAGCAATGGCTAGGGTTAGGGGTACACCTTGGGCTAATTTCGAGGGTTTGGAACCCGGGAGGAGTGCAATTAAGATAGCATCATCAGGGGTGATAGAATTGGGCAAATCCACCATTAAATCACCGATAACAGTAAATTTATGCTGATATTGTTGGGGAATATTATTTAATACACTTGTATTCATCACGGCAAAGCGATCGATCCCCCGATACCAACGCGCTTCCCATTCCGCATAGATAACGGTGCGATAACCCAAACGTTTACCGATGGTGAGGGCAAAAAATTGATCGCCCCCTAAAAATAAAACGATGCCCTTGGGGTGCCAATCCCAATTATCGGCGGTTTTTCCCCAGAAAAGAAAATTAAAGAAGTTTTCTGGCGACTGGACTCGATCAACCTCCGGATATTTCCTAACTACTTCCGTTTCCGCCCCCATAGAATGAGTACAAGGGGAAAGAATCACCGAAATCCGCAACCGCGATCGATCTTCTGTTAAGTTTTGTCGCAATCTCTTGACAACTGGACACACCCATGTGGATATTTCTCCAGGGCCATTGGAGAGAATAAGAAGATCAACTGGAGAATCAAACATGATGTGTGGTGAGGTAGGAAGTTTTCCTTTTGGGGAGATAGGAGTCAGGAGTCAGGAGATAGGAGTCAGGAGATAGGAGTCAGGAGTCAGGAGATAGGAGTCAGGAGATTATTTTTATTTATTCTCCCCGTCTCCCCAATTCATCATTCATAATTCATCATTCATCATTCCCCACAACGCGCAGGAAGTGGTTTTACCGTTGCGGTGTTGCCTACTTGCCATGGAATAAAGAACGAATTGCCTGATGTTTAGGGTGATCAAACTCTGGGAGAACCTTGCGGGTATCGGTAATCAACCAATCCAAGGCGGCTGCTTCTACATCGATCGCCGCGCCGGTTTTATCAACACAATAGCGCCCAAAGACCAACTTATCCACTAAACGGGCCCCTGAACCGAGGCGAGAATATTCAAAAATAACGCTATTATCCACTGTTGCGCCGCCACAAATCCAACAATTCGGGCCAATCATACTCGGACCGACAATTTTCGCCCCGTCTTCAATGCGCGTCATTGCCCCAATATACACAGGTCCAGTGATATCGACTCGATCCCAGTTTACCCCCACATTTAAGCCCGTGTAGATGCCCGGTTTAACTTCGATGCCGGGGATAGCAACATTTTTAATTTTCCGGGATAACACCCCACGAATTGCCTGCCAGTAGTCGGGGACTTTACCAATATCCACCCATTCAAAATCCATGTTTAAAGCGTAGAAAGGCGCACCTTTAGCGACTAATTGAGGGAATAACTCGCCCCCGATGTCGTATTTACTATTAGGGGGAATAAAATCAATGATTTCTGGTTCAAAAATATAGATACCCGTGTTAATGCAGGTACTCAAAGCTTCATCGATCGCGGGTTTTTCTTGGAAACTGAGAATCCTTCCCTCCTCGTCGCTAACTACCACCCCGTAACTCGATACTTCCTCTCTGGGGACGGTTTTGGTGACGATAGTGGCGATCGCTCCCTTTTCTCGATGCCATTTAACGGCTGCGGTTAAATCTAGATCAATCAGCGCATCACCACAGAGAACCACAAAAGTATCGTCAAAAAAAGGATTAAAATCTTGAATTCGTCGTAAACCGCCCGCCGACCCTAGGGCATCACCGATTAACTCGCCCTCTTCGATTCTACCTTCAAAAGAATAGCCGATATGCACACCAAAACGCTGACCATCGCGGAAATAACTCTCAATTTCTTCGGCTAAATGACTGACATTCACCATGATCTGATCAAAGCCATGCTGTCGCAACAGTTCCAACAAAAACTCCATCACCGGCTTTTGTAAAATCGGGATCAGGGGTTTGGGAATCGTATGGGTAATCGGACGCACGCGAGTTCCTTTGCCTGCCGCCAAAATCATGGCTTTCATCGATATTTATTTCCTTTTGCGATCGAGGTTTGTAGTTAAATCATGCCTAGTGTATCATTATCGGCTCGGAATCAGTGGTTATATATCCTCGTGACCATTAGATCAACCTAGACTTCCTGCCTAATTTTTCCAACAGTCGGCTCTCTCAGGTTTGGTGGGCAAAATGTATTCTAAGATACAGTCCTGCTGGCGGTCGCAACGCGCTCGCTACGCGAGACCGCATGGAAGGAACCACAGAGACACAGAGAACACAAAGATCGATCACTACTATATAAGTTAAACTGGTCGCAACGCGCTCGCTACGCGAGATCACACAAAGAATAAGAGAGCCAAATGGTGAGCAAAAATTTGACTACTTGAGATAGTAGAAAGCGATTTCTTTGTCCTTGAGAGGAGCAAAATCGGCGGCTAACAACAGCTGATTTAATTCCTCTTGGGGGATATGTTTGGCCCCGATGCGGACAATTCGCGATCTCATCGTGTTAGAAACCCCGCTTCTTTGTCGTCCTGCTTCCAAACCCATTACCCGGTGATAAAGTTCCAATTTTGCCTGGGGAATTGGGGAACCATCAAAATCAATGCCATTAGCGATCGCCACATCGATGGCATCAGCACCCGTAGTTGTGGTTAAATTATTTTCGGTGGACATAAAGACAATATAAAGGATCGTTGCTATTTTATCAGGCGATCGATATCCGCCGCTATGATCAGGAAAGTAATCTTCATTTCTGTGTAACTATGGCTCAATTGCCGACCTATCAACCAAAACAGTTATCCTTAGGCCCCCTAGAAGCGGAAATTCTTAATATTGTCTGGGAATTAGAAACCGTCAGCGTTAAGGATGTCCACGATCGCATTTTAGCGGATCCAGAACGAGATCTAGCCTATACTTCTGTGACTACGGTACTGCGTCGTTTAACTAATAAAGGCTGGTTAAGTTGTTATAAACAGGGTCGGATTTTCTACTGGAAACCGATGGTTTCTAAGGAACAAGCACAGGCAATTAAAGCCTACGAACAATTACATCGTTTTTTGGCTATTGGTAATGCGGATGTGGTGGCTTCTTTTGCCGATAGTCTCGATACTGCTAGTGTCGAACAATTAAAAGCGATCGCATCTCGTTTAGATACCCTGCGTCAACAACGGAGAGAAGGCTAATGCACGGTTCAATGTTATTACTAGCATTAACTATCGCCATTGGTTTACGTTGGTTTCTGCCTAGCTATCAGCGTCGTTGGCAGACAACGCTATTTTTCTTCCTCTTTCCTCCTTTGCTGCTGTTAATGACAGTTATATCGGTGGTTTGTATGGGCTATCGCGGGCAAATGCTAGGCTATAACTCCAGCTTAATCAGTTACTTTAGCGCCATAATTTGGCTAGTTTTTGCTCTATTTTGTCTGATAAAACTTTCCTATCAAACTTGGCAAACCCATCGGGATTTTAGTAGTTATCCCCTCAAAAAAATCACCACTCAGAAAGCGAGAGTTTTAGCGGTGGATTTTCCCTACAGTGCCAGAGTTGGCTTCTGGAAGTCGGAATTAATTGTAACCGAAGGATTATTAAATCTCTTGGATCAAGAACATTTACAAGCAGTTTTAGCCCACGAACAAGCTCACCAAGAATATCATGACACCTTCTGGTTTTTCTGGTTAGGTTGGCTGCGATCGATGTCTTCTTGGCTGCCCAATAGCGAGAATTTATGGTCAGAATTGGTCTTCTTGCGGGAATTACGCGCCGATAAGTACGCTTCTGGACAAGTGGATTATTTACTATTAGCTGAATCGCTGCTTTTAGTAGCAGAAAAAGTTAACCAAGTAGCAGAAATAAACTTCTCCGATAGTTGCTGTGTTGCTCTGAGTGATAATTCTTTAAATAATCGTTTATTAGAGAGAATCGATGCTTTAGTCGAGTCAGAAAACCCCGAATTTCCCAGATTTAACTATCAAGTCTGGCTATTGCTTTCCCTCTCCCTTGCTCCTTTCTTACTCTTGCCTTTACACTCCTAAAAATGACCCTAGAAGTTGGACAAAAAGCCCCGGAATTTGCCACCCCCAACCAAAGAGGCGAAATTAGCAAATTAGCAGATTTTGCTGGTCAATGGTTGGTATTATATTTTTATCCCAAAGATAACACTCCGGGCTGCACCACAGAAGCGATCGATTTTACCGCTTTGTCACCGCAATTTCAGCAATTAAACGCGGTAATTCTAGGAGTTAGTCCCGATTCAGAGAAGTCCCACTGTCGTTTTATTGAAAAACACCATTTAACTATTCAATTATTGAGCGATACCGAACATCAACTGGCGGAAATTTATCAAGTCTGGGGATTAAAAAAATTTATGGGTAAGGAATATATGGGGATTAAACGATCCACTTTCCTGATCGACCCCCAGGGAAATATTGCCTATATTTGGTCAAATGTCAAGGTAAAAGCCCATTCAGAAGCGGTTTTGAAAAAACTTGAGGAATTGCAGTAGCAAGCCCCTAGCAGTTGATTTTTTCTGGGTACTGATCGCGCTCTTTTAATTACCTAAGCAAAATTAATTACACATATCTAACTACCCCTTGCATGAGTGCCTTTTGCCTATCCTAGCCAAGAAATTAATTTTGCACGACTACTTAGGGTTGGCTGAATAAAGCTAAAAACCTTGTTGGGTAAGACTTTTAGATCTTTTGTCAATTAAAAAGTACTGGATATGAGAGTGATCGGGGGGAAATTTAGGCACTTTTTCCCTGAAAATTAGGTAATTGGCCACCTCAAAACTGGTAAAACCCCACACCCCACACCCCACACCCCACACCCTGCCCCCAGGAAAAACTTTTTGCCGCAAACCCTGCTTATGTTAGACTAGAAAAGTTGTCAAAAATCGCACATCTAGGCGATCGGGTGTTTCTAGGAATCTAGAAATCCAGCCCTAGATGGAGGATAAACCCGAAAAGGAGAAAAATATGCCCGTTGTCTCTCTCGCAGAATTGCTAGAGTCTGGGGTTCACTTCGGCCATCAAACCCGCCGTTGGAACCCGAAAATGTCTCAGTACATCTACACTGCTCGAAATGGGGTTCATATCATTGATTTGGTGCAAACCGCCCAATTAATCGAAGAAGCTTACGAATTTGTCCGAGGAGAAGCCGATAGCGGTAAACGCTTTTTATTCATCGGTACGAAGCGGCAAGCAGCAGGAATCATTAAACAGGAAGCTTTACGCAGCGGCAGCCACTTCGTTAACCAACGCTGGTTAGGGGGAATGTTAACCAACTGGGAAACCATTCGCGGCCGGGTAGAAAGACTCAAAGAATTAGAAGAATTAGAAAATAGCGGCGCCCTCGATAAACGACCTAAAAAAGAAGCATCGGTACTGCGTCGGGAATTAGGCAAACTGGAAAAATACCTCGGTGGCATTAAAACCATGCGCCGGCTGCCAGATTTAGTCATCGTAGTGGATCAGCGTCGGGAATATAACGCTATCCAAGAATGTCAAAAATTGGGCATTCCCATCATCTCCCTCTTGGATACTAACTGCGATCCTGACTTAGTAGATGTGCCGATTCCCGCCAACGATGACGCAATTCGCTCAGTTAAACTGATTTTAGGCAAAATTAGCGATGCGATCATCGAAGGTCGTCGCGGCGGTCAAGCAGCGGTGGAAGAATACGAGGAAGACTACGATAATGAAACCGAGTACGAGGAAGAAGGTGATTATTCCCAATACGCCGCCGAATTTGCCAGTGGAGACGACGATAACTAGGGAAAATTAGCTATTGATTGCCGTTAGGTTCGGGGGGAAACTTTCCGGACCTATCGATCGGCAAAACCTGCCCCTCTCGTGGCATGATCAACTATAAGCAGTAGGTTAGGAATTTTATGGCAGAAATTACAGCACAACAGGTTAAAGAACTTAGGGAAAAGACCGGCGCCGGCATGATGGATTGCAAGAGGGCGCTGACGGAAAACGCGGGGGATATAACTAAAGCGATCGAATGGTTGCGTCAAAAAGGGATTACTTCCGCCGAGAAAAAAGCCAGTCGGGTAGCGGCAGAAGGGATGATCGGCAGTTACATCCACACCGGCAGCCGCATCGGTGTTTTAGTGGAAGTGAACTGCGAAACCGATTTTGTTGCCCGTCGCGAGGAGTTCAAAAAATTGGTTAATGACGTGGCGATGCAGATTGCCGCTTGTCCTAACGTCGAATATGTGAAAGTGGCCGATATTCCCGCCGAAATCTCCGCCAAAGAAAAAGAAATTGAGATGGGACGGGACGATTTAGCCAATAAACCCGATAATATCAAAGAAAAAATTGTAGCTGGGCGCATTGAAAAACGTTTGAAAGAACTTTCTCTGCTTGATCAACCCTTTATTCGCGACCAGAACATTAGTATTGAGGAATTGATCAAACAAGCGATCGCCGCTTTGGGAGAAAATATTCAGGTGCGTCGTTTCCAACGCTTTGTACTAGGTGAAGGGATCGAGAAAGAAGAAACGGATTTCGCCGCCGAAGTAGCCGCCCAAATGGGACAAAAACCCCCGGAACCCGTGGCAGCAGCCCCGCAAGTGGAGGAAAAAGCCCCGGAACCGGCAGCGAAGGATAATCCGCCCGCTAAAGGCAAAAAGAAAAAGTAAGTTAAATTAAGAGCAATCTGGTGGGGTGCGAGTTTCGTACCCTTTTTGTCTTCAGGGGAGTGGGGGTACTTAATCAGTTATCAGTAATCAGTCAAAAGAAAAAAGAAATTGGCAACCAAAGCAGATTCCTTTATTGGATTGTTTGGGAACAAAATCCCATTCTTTAGCTACTTATTAAAAACTTTGTAAATAAGATTATCTTATTTGTACTCGTGGTCTCTAGAGGTTGTCGAACGGAAAAAAATGCAGATTCAGGACAAAATCACCGAAATAGACGCTAAAACAGCGAAAGCGATCGAACTTTCTCAAAATTATTTACTTTCTACCCAATACCCTGACGGTTACTGGTGGGCAGAATTAGAATCTAATGTCACCATCACCTCAGAAGCAATTTTACTGCACAAAATCTGGAAAACTGACAAAAATCGCCCCCTAGACAAAGCAGCCACCTATCTGCGTCAGCAACAGTGTCCTAACGGCGCTTGGGAGTTATTTTATGGGGATGGTGGCGATCTTAGCACCACTGTGGAAGCCTACATGGGACTGCGACTATTGGGAATTCCCGCTAATGATCCTGCTTTAGAAAAAGCCAGAGAATTTATCTTAGCTAAAGGTGGCATCAGCAAAACCCGCATTTTCACCAAAATGCACCTCGCTTTGATTGGTTGTTATGATTGGCAGGGAGTTCCCTCTATCCCCGCTTGGATCATGCTACTGCCGGAAAATTTCCCTTTTACTATCTATGAAATGTCCAGTTGGGCGCGGGGAAGTACGGTTCCTTTATTAATTGTTTTCGACAAAAAACCCGTGTATAAAATGGGTTTTAACCTCGATGAACTCTATACAGAAGGGGTGAATAATGTCAAGTATGAGTTACCAAAAAATAACAATTGGTCAGATATTTTTCTCTGGTTAGATGGGCTGTTTAAATGGGCAGAAAAAACTAATTTAGTTCCCTTCCGTCAAGAAAGTCTGAAAGCGGCGGAAAAATGGGTGATTGAACGACAGGAAGACACGGGCGATTGGGGGGGAATTATCCCAGCGATGTTAAATTCCCTGTTAGCTTTAAAAGCCCTAGGTTATGATGTGGACGATCCGATTGTTGATCGGGGTTTAAAAGCGGTGGATAATTTTGCTATTGAGACGGATAATACCTATTGTGTACAGCCCTGTGTGTCGCCGGTTTGGGATACGGCTTGGGTAATTCGATCGCTAATTGAATCCGGGCTAAATCCTGCTCATCCAGCTATGATTAAAGCGGGACAATGGTTAATCGATCAACAAATTCTTGATTATGGCGATTGGGCGATTAAAAATAAAATCGGAACCCCCGGCGGTTGGGCTTTTGAATTTGACAATTGCTGGTATCCTGATTTAGACGATTCGGCAGTGGTGGTGATGGCTTTAGAGTTAATTAAAATGCCCGAAGAAAGTATTAAAAAAGCTGTGATGAAACGGGCAGTTAATTGGATGGCGACTATGCAGTGTAAGGCTGGTGGTTGGGGAGCTTTTGACATCGATAATGACCAAAACTGGCTTAATTCTTTGCCCTATGCCGATCTAAAAGCAATGATCGATCCTAATACGGCCGATGTGACTGCCAGAGTTCTAGAAATGTTAGGCACTTGTGATGTTAACATGGAGGAAAATCGAGTTAAAAAAGCTTTGGATTATCTGGAAAAAGAACAGGAAGCTGATGGTAGTTGGTTTGGTCGTTGGGGTGTAAATTATATTTATGGCACCAGTGGGGCGTTATCTGCTTTGGCTTTTCTGGAATCGAATAAATATCGCCAGCAATTGCAAAAAGGAGCCAATTGGTTAAGCAGTTGTCAAAATGTTGATGGTGGTTGGGGTGAAACCTGTTTTAGTTACAATAACCCTAAATTTAAAGGACAGGGAAATAGTACCGCTTCCCAAACTGCTTGGGCATTAATCGGTTTATTAGCCGTCGGGAAAGTCACCGGCAATTATCAGCGAGAAGTGATTGAAAAGGGCGTTAACTATCTTCTTGTTACCCAAAAAGAAAATGGTACATGGAATGAAGATTACTTCACCGGTACAGGTTTTCCCTGTCATTTTTACCTGAAATATCACTTCTATCAGCAGTATTTTCCTCTACTGGCTTTGGGGCGTTATCGGGCTTTAATTTAGTCTGTTAATCTATGCGTTAAGACAGGAAATAAGCCTAACTGTCTAACGCATTTTTTGTGACTAACTAGGAAAAAATAAATCAGGAGATATATTTAAAAAATTGGCTAATTTTTGAATGTAGATAGGAGTTAACTCTTGTTGCCCATCAAGAATATCATCCAGGGTTGACTTACTTTCAAAGATAGATAGCAAATCTTGCTTTTGTAGGTTTCTTTCCTCTAATATGAATTTCAACAATTCAATTCCATAAATATCAGGTATTGGCTCTTGATTTTCCTCATACTCATAAAGTCTTCCTCATTGTGAATAGGACGAGGAGGGTATTGCTTTAATAATTCTAAGTATTTATCAGTGGCAAACATAAAGATAACTCTAATTTTATGGTTTAAATAGGGGTGACTGAAGGAGATACAAAATTTTTAGTTAATAATTTATAGTTTTCATAAGTGGGTGGGTGGAATTAAATATAAGATGAACGTAGGTTGGGCTTCGGCCGTGAGCTTTTGCCGAACGGTTGAAGCATGAAACCCAACACCCGCATGGGTTACGCTACCGCTAACCCATCCTACAAATAATTTTTCCTCCCTACTTATTTGGACATTCAGAGATTTAGATCAATATTTATTGAACCACGAATCTTTTTTCCATTGGTTTTTATTATATTCAGCATGGGTTAGTACTTTTCTAATGAAAACCTTTTCATGTTGAAAATCAACATAAGTTATTAGTCGATAGTTGTTGCCGCAAATGTTGAATACTATAAAATTACCCACTAAGTCAGCCGAAGAAAAATCCTGACGAATATCTTGGAAACTTTGCCATTTTGCTTGACTAACTTGCTTGTACCAATAACGTAAACCAGCCTGAGCCTCTGGATGAGTTTCCCAAAAATTTCTTAAGGTGGCTCTTGTAATAATGTGCATAATTTTTTATTAATCTTTTAAGTTTTATTTTCATGACAAATAATCCCCTTGTGTGTTTTGTTCTTGCTTGCTAGTATAGGAAACTGCGAAGCCTCTAGTCAAGTATTTTAATTTCTCTGATAAACCGCATCCACAGGGAAACCCGTAGTTTTGCTTTTTCGGCTACGATCCTTGCATAGCAATACTTTTAAGGCTTAATGGCTTGCCCGTGAAATTCCAGTTATCTAGCTGGTTGCGGTTTATTAATATTTATTAATTAGCAGAATTTGTAATTAACTATAGCGGTAAGCGCTTGAGTGAGATACAAACCAAGCTTTGCCTAGCATGGTTTATAGCTCGTGACACTGTACCTCATATGACTGCACACCGCTATATTTTAAGTTTTCACAGTAGAGAAATTCGTGATAGCTACATTTCTTGGTCATAACTTTATATTTTTATCCTCTGTCAAGACGCGCTTAAGCGACATAGCGGATAATCTCTACTTCCGCACCTTTGTTAACCGCATCCTCGGCCTTCTGTAAAACCTCCGCAGTGACCGACTCGCTTAGATAATACTCCCCGCAATTCTGACAGATATCGGCGGGGACTTGTTTTAGAATCACGATACAATTATCTCTCTCTAAAGTAACAGTTACGAAACCCGATCGAGTTGTTCCACGCTTACAGATTACACATTCCATATCTTTTATCTCCTTTTTCTAAAATTATCCGTCCATAACTCTCGATCAGGAATATAGGCGGTCACTACATACGCTGTTCTTGTACTCTCATCATAGGATACAACTACATGAAGCGCTCTACCATCAATAAAATCTAAAACTAGATAACTAGGGAACGGTGTATTCTCTAGATTTTCCTCGATAATTTCCCCATAGGCGATCGCTTGTCTGACCTCTCGATCACCGATACGCCTAAAAAACATCTGGCGTATCGCGTGACTAGAAAAGATTAAGTTCTCAAAATTCAAACTCTATCCTCTTTGTTGTTATTAAATAATGTTTGTTTTAATTTTGTTCATCAAGGATGATATAATGTTACCACACATTCAATTATAAATGAGCGTTAAGTTTAAAAATATTTAACCGACCGTTTGCAGGGTGAGCATAACCCACCCCGTCCACCATTAATTACCTAACTCGTATTCTATTTCCTGAATCTTCTCTTTCATCCAGCCGTTAAACAAATCGACACCGATTTGCAAAGCCAACTCCTCGGTTAATTTTGGCTTAAGGATTTCCTCGACGAAAATCAGGTGGGTGGTGATTCGATAGTAGTGATGGCGCTTAATGCCTTGCTAATTGGGCATTGTAGTCGTGTATAAAATACCAGATAGCCCCGTATGATTATCCATTTTTTTGGAGAACGATAGACTCTGTCTGACCAATCTAGAAATTCTTTGTCGAAGAGTATTGTTTAATCTTTCAATAGGATTAGTTTGACCAGTTTCTTTACCTACTGCTCGATACTGTTGATTCTTCACCATTATACCTCTCCAGAAAAGTTTTTTTAAATAAGCTCTTAGTAAAGGCTTCATCTCTTATTTTGACAATTATTATTATTGGAGAGGTCTATTTAGCAGGGTCAGTCCATTACTTATCTCGTTGGGAAGGGAACCGTTATTAGAACTTGAGGCTTTAAAATCTCCCATACAGAATTTTTTAGATCTAGAGAAGAGCTAATTTCTTGAATTAATCTGTATGCTGTTGCAGAAATAGGTAGTTCATCTTCGTATAAGATGTCACACAAAGTCTCAATCGCTAATCTCCACTCACCTGCATCAATATAGGAGCGAACAAACTCTATCTGAGTTTCTTGCATCACTTCCTTAGTAAGAAGAATAACTTCATTAAGTTTGCTTTTAATGAGTTGGTAAGATGTTTTGACAAGACGATTTTGCATAATTGATTTTTCGGGAAGTTTTAGGGGAATTGTTGGGTTTCCTTGCGTCAACCCAACTTACTAGCTAAGTTGCTTGTTTGCCAAATTCAGGAACAACCAGGTTGACTTCCTTCGAGTTGTAACCAAATGCTTCTACCTGAGACTTGATCAAATCAAGAGCATCATAATAAGCAAGGCTTTGTCCTTTATAGAAAGAAGAGTCCTCTCCTTTTATGTCAGCTTCGTTAATTTTTGCGAGAGATTCATTATACTTTTCTTTGAGAAGAAGTGCATGATCTTTGATAAAGTTAACAGATTCTGTATTCATAGTCCTCTCTCCTTGAGTAGGCCTTCTAGTATAGTCTTTTGCTCGTTCTGCCGATTTATGTCACTTTGCCATTTATCGGGAAGAGCTTTTTGCTGTCTAGGATCAAGATTATCAAAATCAGATATAAATTTTTGGGGGTCTTCAATCTTTTTTTGATGTTCAGAAATTTGCTTGTTTATAGATTCAATTCCTTTTCGGATTTGAGAGTCTGGCTTTTTGGCATATTCGTTATAGAATCCAGAATGCTTACCCCCTTGTTTTGCAATATTATATGGGTCATTCACATTAGTCACATCATCCACTTCATCAACAGCTTTGGCAGCTACCAACTGTTGATTCTTCATTATTATACCTCTCCAGAAAAGATTTTTTTAATAAGCTCTTAGGCTCTTAGTAAAGGCTTCATCTCTTATTTTGACAATTATTATTATTGGAGAGGTCTATTTAGCAGGGTCAGTCTATTACTTATCTCGTTGGGAAGGGAACCGTTATTAGAACTTGAGGCTTTAAAATCTCCCATACAGAATTTTTTAGATCTAGAGAAGAGCTAATTTCTTGAATTAAGCTGTATGCTGTTGCAGAAATAGGTAGTTCATCTTCGTATAAAATATCACACAAAGTCTCAATCGCCAATCTCCACTCACCTGCATCAATATAGGAGCGAACAAACTCTATTTGAGTTTCTTGCATCACTTCTCTAGTAAGAAGAATAACTTCATTAAGCTTGCTTTTAATGAGTTTGTAAGATGTTTTGACAAGACGATTTTGCATAATTGAGTTTTCGGGAAGTTTTAGGGGAATTGTTGGGTTTCCTTGCGTCAACCCAACCTACTAACTTGATACTTTGAGTTTGACTAATTCCACAGAAAAAGTTTGGGATCAGATGTTTTATATGAGCCTAGTACTTCGCTTGGTAGCAGGTTCCCTTTACCTAGTACATCGACCGAAGATCCATCTTGAATAATGATCTTGAATTGAGGCTGATCATTAACTAGGATTGCTGCCTCTAAATCGATTACCTGACCATCTTCTGTTAAGATAGCAAAAAAGTCGGGATAGGGCAAGTACAGTTTCTCTTCATCGTTTAGTTGCAAGGTTAATTTTCCACCCCATTTCCCTGTCGCATCTAATTCTAAGATCTGCCATTGACTATCTTTATAAGTTTTTCCAAGATAATCTGCAATTAGAGCTACTCTATCCTCAAGACGTTCTTCCGAAGCTTGACTCAAAGTAATTGCCCATAAACTGGGTTTCATTGATCAATCCTCCCTTACAGTGGTTCTGGTTTTTTACTTCGACTTGGAGTGCCTCCTGTACGATTAGGCAACCATCGATGCTGATGCGGCGGCGGAAGATGGTCAGGTCGGGGCGTACCATTTGGAAAAGTTGGACTGGTAAAGTCAATGTCTCTAACGGGCTGCCCTTTGTTATCAAATTCCCGTCCCTGATAAACTCGTTGGTTAACATTATCCCATCTTAAGAGGGTATGCGCTCCTTCTGCCTGAGGATCAGGCTTTGCTTCACCCAACCGAGGTGGTTCGTGTCCCTTGTATACAGGAGTTTTATCTCCATAACGCGAATGTACACCCTTAGCAGCATCACCCACTTCATTAACAGCTTTAGCCCTTTCCTCCATTTTACCAGCAGCCTTAGCACTATCACCAATTTCTTCACCCACTTTAGCGGCATCACTAACTTTGTTAACAGCCTTAGCAGTATCGCTAATCTCATCAACAGCCTTAGCAGCAGTTCTAGCTCCCTTACCACCGGGTACAAGATTCAATGCTCTTTGCCACCAAGCCAACTTATCACCAGTTAAGATATCTCTACCTGTAATTGCCTCAAGTAAGCCTTTCCAATAGCCAATAGGGGAAAAATCAAGCAATAAACTCAATAAAAGAGCGATTAGAGCAGCCGCGAGAGCCGCTAACTTGGATTGCTGATAACAATCTTGAAGTCCACTACAGTTATGAGCCATTGCTGGCTCTGAATAAAAGAGCAGAGCTATAGAAAAAATTAATACAACAAGAACGCTTTTTTTCATAATGGATTCCTCTCTTCTAAGGCTTTTTGTTTTGGGTTAGGCATCAGTAGAGCAAAAATCATAATTCCGACCATTGTAGAAATCACGATTGATATAAAAGAATCACCTCTCCACATTAGTTCGATAATCATTGAAGCCAAAAAATAACTCAACCATGTCGCAGCAATTAGACGCAGTAAAATAGGAAAACGATTAACTATATTTGCCCATCCGATTAACTTTTTAGGTGTACTATCTCGCAGTAACATTACTCCGGTAATAGATAATCCTAGAATGATTGCCTCAAACCAGTTAGATAACATTCCTGAAAGCATAGCAGTAGAACAAATAGCTTTGATAAATACTCCAATTACAGGGGGTAGAGAATTATTAGGCATTTTCCTACTGAGGAGAACCTCTCGAAGCTTTTCCCCTCGCTCCTTTACTTGGGAATCTGATGAACTTTTGAACTCCAAGAAAATTCTCACAGCACCTAATATTCCTGCCAATAAAGCTAACATTTGCCCATTATATTGAAGAGGTTGAATTGCCTCTACTGGTGGTGTAATGCCTTGCCATGTATATACCGGACGAATCAATATCGGTACTGCCTGTGTCCAGACAAATACGAGGGTACTTTGTATTAATGCTTGGAGTAATCCCTCTGTGACTAAGCCAATTGTTCCTAAAGTCTTGAGACGAGGAACTGTTTGCAAACGTAACCCTTGACTTGTTAGGGGTATTGATATTAAGAGAATCGATAAAAGAGCATAAGAGAGTAGCAAAGGAATCTGAACGACAAAAAAAGTCTGAAATATATTGCCTATTTTTGGGTGTTGAAACAGAAAAAAATCACCGAAGGCATAACCGACAAGAAGATGGCTTCCAAGTCCAGTTCCAAAACTGCTGATTGCCATCAAAAGTGCCATCACAGCAATCGAAAAGGTAAAAGTTTCCCCAGGAGCAAAATGAAACCAACCTATTAGTAAACCTAACACAAGTGAGATAACAGGGGCATAAGCGGCAACTTTTGACCAGTGTGTCAGGTAGATTCCATCAGCTAGAATAACAGACAAAAATCCAGAAACTCTACTAGCTGCTATAGGTAAATCACGCCACCAAAAATTAATTAACTTAGTTTCCATAACTTCCCCCAATATTAATTTTTAAAAACCTATTGCAGAATAAACCTAAAACAGAGCCATATACCAAATGTCCAGAAATTGAAACAATAGTAAATTCTTGCATCACCGCTTGTAGGTGAAGCCAAGATGGATAAATACTGAACATAGCAATTTCAAGGCACATTGCCCAGGCAATGCCCCACTTCCAGTTTCGATTACCAAATAAAAAACAGTAGGCTACTGCAAATAAGATTCCATTGAGTAGATGATATAAAATTCCCCAAATTAAGACAGCAGATTCAGAAGAATTAGCACCTATAATTAGCTGTCCAAAGACAGGAATTGCCTTAAATGGATTGAGGGGAATATTGAATGATTTGACAATTAATAGTCTTGATAGATCATAAGCACCTGTAGCAATAACACCGGCGGACATACCAGTTATAGCTTTAGCTCGAATGATCTTACGTTCAGTATGCGAGGAACGTAGCCATTTTGAAACAGCTAAAAACCCAGCAAAAGCTCCTAAATAAATAAGTATCGTTGCCAGAGATGCGTCAGTTATAACTGAAACCACTAAAGCTGCACCACTAGCCATTGAAGCGGCTCCAAGAACAAATTGTGGTTTTAAGTGTATTTGCTGGTTCATTGATGCAACTTTGGTAAATGTTCAGTCCAGTGGGGTGAATTAGCAAAGTGTAATCCACTGACCAGCATTATAAGACAATAGCCATCGATGATTCAATAGGTTATGCTGGCAATTAGTTCGGTAATAGAAGATCGGCGATCACACTAATTCGTCAGACAAGAGGTTAAGGTCAGAGGTTATAAAGAAAGATCACCATATAAAGCCTCCAAAAGTTCCGATTGAGAAATATACCTATAACCGTCCCTTAAATTAGGTGAATATCCATATTGTTTTGAGACATCAGGTGAGTAATAAAAATCATAGGATATACCCCAACTATCATGGCAAATCCCCCAATATAAGTCATATTCAGGGATGGCAACCATACTAACGAAAGTACCTGGTCCAAGATATTGAAGATGCATATCAGAATCTTGAGACTTATCGGTATTATCAAGGGGATTGGAATAAACCATCCAAGGGTTTTGTGTTGAACATTCAATCCACACTTTTCGTCTTTCTCGATATTCTTGCTGTCCTTGCTCTTTTCTTAGTAATCTTTTCTGAATTTCATATATTGTCCTTGGAGAACCTTCTAGATTATCCCTTTTGAATACTCTAATACTATCAATCCATTTTTCCACATAAAAACTTACTCCTTGTCGTGTAACAACACCTTTGTACAATAGTCTAGGAATTCCAAGCTTAGCTTTGGCTTGTTTTTCTAATTCTAGTAAACCTCGTTCACCTTCTGGCGAAGGATTGAATAGGCAGCTATTACCGTTGTTCGGCTTCCAAATCTTGTGATACTCTCGCCATCCCAACTTTTTATAAGTGTCCACATCCCATGTTATATGCAATCCACTAAAATCACCTTTACCTATAAATTTACCTATAGACGTAAAGAAATAGGAATCCGTCGCATTGGAACCATAGGCATCGGGTGTTCCGGCTGCTGGTCCATGGGTGATTAATCTACCATTCTCATCGTAAGTACATTGCTGACCTGGCCTTAATGGGTATAAATCGTTCCTTCCTTCCGGTCGATATTCGTCAGGAGCAGCAGAACGATAAAAACCTTTAGCTCCTGGATGATAAGACATTTCAAGTTGACGCTCGGCTGCATTTGATGGTGTCAATGGATAGGATTTTGCGTTAATCTTCCTTTGTTGAATAATCTCGTCTTCAGTACAAGGACAGGCAAAAAGTTTATCTTGCCAACCCGGATAATCTTCTTGTAGTCTGCGTACTACTTCTTCGGGTTGCAAATCTATAGGTTCTTTTTTGGCGATTTGATTGGATATAATGATACTCACAGTTGTGATCACTGGTACTCCGACCAACAAAGATAGAATTAGCTTCGAAGCATGGCTGACTAAAAAGCCTTTAAGATAACTGAACATTGCCAAAATCCTCAATTTTCATAGGTTCGTTACTGCAAGCTAACGGCTGAATTGATCGGCAGGAGATCGCCTCTAATGCTCAATTCAAACCCAAAATATCACATCTGTCCGCTCCAATGATGTGTTATCTATTATCACTCCGTCAGGTGATCGCATAAATCCTTGATCAGCATGGTGTGTTGTTTCCAGTACACAGCTTTTATTTATTCTCCCTCGCAACGCGCACGAAGTGGCCTCCCTATCTCCCCACTAGCCAAAGATAGATAGCAAATCTTGCTTTTGTAGGTTTCTTTCCTCTAATATGAATTTCAACAATTCAATTCCATAAATATCAGGTATTGGCTCTTGATTTTCCTCATACTCATAAATCATGTCTAAGTCTTCCTCATTGTGAATAGGACGAGGAGGGTATTGCTTTAATAATTCTAAGTATTTATCAGTGGCAAACATAATTTAATAATATCTATGCTCGATCGACTATTGCTTTTAGATACCTCACACCTTAATAATTAAGTATAGAATAGCCAAGTCTCCAAACTACCGCTTAACCAAAACTTCTATTATCCCGATGAGAAACCTCTATTTTCTCTTGCCCGGTACTACTTCTCCCTTTGGTGGGGGTGGACTGTGGGCAGAAATGAAAACCGTCAATTTGGCTAGTCAAATTTGTAGCGCTCAGATTGTGACTTATCGTCAAAAAGAGTTAAATTATCCTTTTTTAGAGGATATACTTGTGAAAATAAGCTCCGATGACAGTATTTTTGTGGTTAGCTGGGGTTTTGATGTTCCTAAATTGGTGACAAGATTGCGATCGCATAATATCATTTATCATGCCCATAGTACAGGTTACGGCTTCCGTTTACCCTCCCAAATACCAATTATCACCGTTAGCCGTAATACTATGGGTTATTGGGGAGAAAAAGCTCCTAATGCTTTGATTTACTATCTTCCTAATCAAATCGGCTCGGAATTTCTCAATTTAGGCTTAGAAAGGGATATCGATGTCCTAGTACAGGGGCGCAAATCCTCAAAGTATCTTCTCAATCGTCTAGTTCCCGCCCTCCGTCCCCACTGTCGCGTTAAGGTTTTAGATAGCTATGTGGAGGATTTAGTGGGATTATTCAATCGCAGTCGGGTTTATCTCTACGATTCGGCTGAATATTGGGCTGTAAACGGTTTAACGGAGGGTTTTGGCTTACCGCCCCTGGAAGCTTTAGCCTGTGGTTGTACGGTATTTTCTAGCGTCAATAGCGCCCTAGCCGATTATCTCGATCCCGGTTTCAATTGTCAAAAAATCGGGGCTTATTCCAGTCAATACGATCTAGAACGTATTCTTAATTATGCCCGTAATTTTCCCGTTAATTCTTTACCGGCTAATTTTATCGATGATTATCATCCCGAAAAATTACTACCACGTTTTGAAACAATTTTAAGAGAAATTAATGATTTCTTTGATATTAAAAAACGCTATCCGGCTGATATAGAAGGTTTAGAACCCCTGCGACTTAAAAAATTATGGATGCAGAGTTCTCTGGCTAAACTTAAGAAAAAACTGTTTAAGTAGCAGTAAGCTTTCCTTAATTATTCGCCAATTCAAAAATAAAACGCACCAACTTTAAGAATTGACAGAGAAAGACTGATCAGCTATTCAGTTATCAGCTATTCAGTTATCAGTTATCAGTTATCAGTTATCAGTTATCAGTTATCAGTTATCAGTTATCAGTTATCAGTTATCAGTTATCAGTTATCAGTTATCAGTTATCAGTTATCAGTTATTATCAGTTATCAGTTATCAGTTATCAGTTATCAGTGAACAGGGATATCGGGAGAAAAAAGCGTTCGACAAAAGCTCACACCGAAGTCTGATGGCTGACTCCCCAAAAGGAAAACTTTCTACTTCACCATTAAGATAACTGCTATATAATTATTTCTAACTCTTACCCCGAGGATATTTATGAAGCGAGGGATTTACATTACCGCTAACGATCGAGTTATTGAGCAAGCGATCGCATTAATGAATAGTATTCGTTTGTACGATCCCGATTCTCCTGTCATCTTGATTCCCTACGACAATAATTATCAAAAAATTGCCGATTTATTAGCAGAAAAATATGGCGTTATTCTCTATCCCGATCTGCAATTAGTGGAAGAATTAGCACAAAAAATCTATGATATTTTCGGAGAAAAATTCTTTGCTCGTCCCAATCAATTTCGCAAGCAGGTGTGTTGGTTTGGAGAACTAGATCAATTTCTTTATATCGATACCGATATCGTAGTTTTTGAAAAAATAATAGATAATCTAAGTTTCCTCGATACCTACGATTTTCTCTGCTGTGATTACCAACACAAAAAAGGGATTACTGATGTCTTTAATCCGATTGTTTTAGAACAGGGAATCTTCACAGAAAATGATCTAACTGGGATGTTTAACGGTGGTTTTTGGGCTAGTAAAAAGAATTTATTCTCGGACCAGGAATTATATGGTGCTTTTCAAGAATGTGCTGCTCATCCAGAATATTTTGATTTTTCTCAAAAAACCTCCGATCAACCGATTATTAATTATACCATTCTCAAACGAGTTCCCAATCGATTTAATATTGTCCGCGCCCCGGGTTGTCAAGCGGGAAATTGGGGGGGAAGTTCTCATTTTCAACGTCAGGGGAATATCTTAATCGATCCGAGATTAAATCAGCCCTTAAAATATTTACATTGGGCAGGAATTCGCATCGAACCGGGATGTCCCTACTGGGATATCTGGAAATATTATCGTTATCTAGATGATCCTAATCCCCCCGCAGATCCGCCAGCAAGTAAACCCAAAAATCCGTTGCAGAGATTATTAGATAAAATCAAATTATAGGTTTTATTTTTGGTGCATCTCCTATTTGTGACTTTCTCTCACCTATAGGTGAACAGCAGCAGTTATTAAAAGAGGGCGAATGCAATTCGCCCCTACAATAATATTATTTTCTGAGATAAGGTGAAAGGGAAGAAATGTTTTTTTCAAGCCTATAGCTTAATTTAACTCCAATCCTGTTGCTCCTCGCTTTGGCGAATTTGATACACTTGTCCGTGACTGTGCAGTTGTCGAGTTTTTGCCCATAAACTGGCTTCATCTAACTGCCATTTTTCTAGGATTAAATCTAAATCTCTTTGGATTTCTCTTGCTCCCGGAAAGTTTTGATAACGTATGCGTAAACGAGCGCATTCAGCTAAGTTTAAATCATTGGGTTCTGATTGCAGCAGCTGATCAACAATCAGGCGATCAAGTCTTTCCTGTGGATGTTGTTGTTCTTGATTTTTACTAGCCATAATTAATCGAACCAACCGATTTCGGAATCCGTTAACTCTGTGGGGGTAGGAGTGGGGGCAATATAACGGGCTAAAGTTGCCATTTCAAAGTTATAAAGACTGGGTTTCTTCGCCACAGGTTTGGTAATTGGTGAGGGTTCAGGGGAGGGGGTGGGACTATTTTCTAGGGTTTTAATTTGATTATATAATTTTTCAATTAACTGTTTTTTCTCAGTTAGTTCTGTTTCTGTTTTACTTAATTGACTCGATAGTTTTTCAATTAACTGTTTTTTCTCAGTCAGTTCTGTTTCTGTCTTACTTAATTGACTCGATAATTGTGCCACCAAAGTAGTTTTTTCCGAGAGGACAGATTCTAAATGCTCAGTCTGTTGTTGTAACTGCTGTAAACTGACAGATAGTTCTAGATGTTCTTGAAGTTCTTTTTCCAGAGAAATAACCTTTTCTTGGAGAGTTTGCTGATTTTTCTCGGTTTTTTCTAACTCTGTTGTCAAGTCGTTAATTTTTGCCTGTAGGGTGGTGTTAGTTTCCTTCGGACGTTTCGGAGAAGGAGAGGTTTGGGATTCTACCTCTTTATTAGCTTCTGTACGGATGAGATCGTTTAAATTACCTTTGGTCATAAGCTCTGCAAATAGGATATTACGATAGAATCGGATACTGTCCAGAAATCTCTTGGTTTAGGCAATCGATAATTATTACCCCGATATACAAGCTTGATTAAGCTGGGGAATTGTTCCATAGGTTTTATTGTATAGCTTGAGGTCGATCGATCCCTGTCTATTTAAGGAATGAGAACAAATACCTAAATCTCAGTTTCGCCAGTAAGATTCTAAATTTTTCTGTAGTTAATGATACGGAATAGCAAATTTGTGTCAGACTGAAGGTAGAAGTTGATCGCACCTGTGGCAAGGATAAATTTATGAATATTCAAGAAAAAGCTCGTCTCAATTTAACCCAAGAACGACAAGCAGAAGGAATGCTCGAAGAAAATGTCTTAACTCGTACAGAGGAGCTTTTAGGGGAAGGAGAGGCAGAAACTGCGAAAGCGCGGGTTTTATTAACTGAAAATCGCCAAGAAGAAGAAAAACGTCAAGACCAAATTTTAGAACGTTCGATCGAAGCTATGCAATAGCCTTTCGGTGAAGATTGGCAATATCCACACAAGTATAGATAAATGTCTGTAGAGACGTGGTTTTCCCCGTCTCTATTTCAATTCCCGATAACTAATCACTGTTACACTAATCACTGTTAAGCTCTGGACAGTGAAAAAATGCAGATCCGAAGAAAACACCCCAATCCTGCCGTTAAAGTTGAGAGTTTGAGTTATGTGGTGAAAGTGCCAGAGGCACAACCACAAAATATTTTAGAAGAAATCGTTTGGCATAAAGAGATCGAAGTCGATAAATTGCGCGAACGGTTGCCTTTATTGGAATTACGCAAAAAAATAGCCAATACTGCGCCACCTTGCGACTTTTTAGCCGCCTTAAAACAGGGTAAAACCCAACCCGCTTTGATTGCCGAAGTGAAAAAAGCTTCTCCTAGCAAGGGAGTCATCCGCGAAGATTTTGATCCTGTAGCGATCGCCCGTACCTATGAACAGGGAGGAGCCACTTGTTTATCGGTTTTAACCGATAGTAAATTTTTTCAAGGTAGTTACGAAAATCTTAGCCTCGTCCGGCAAGCGGTATCTTTACCCCTATTATGCAAAGAATTTATCCTTTATCCCTATCAAATCTACTACGCTCGCTCTAAAGGAGCCGATGCTGTCCTTTTAATTGCCGCTATTTTAAGCGATCAAGACTTAGCATATTTTGTCAAAATTGTCAAGGGTTTAGGGATGACAGCTTTGGTAGAGGTGCATAGTCTGGCTGAATTCGATCGAGTGTTAGCCATTGAGGGAATCGAACTAATCGGCATCAATAACCGCAATTTAGAGACATTTACAGTCGATTTAGACAATACTCGCCAATTACTAGAAGCAAGGGGCGAAAAGGTGCGAGAAAAAGGTATTCTGATCGTCAGCGAATCGGGATTACACACAGCAACAGATCTGGACAAAGTGAAGCAAGCGGGAGCAAATGCGGTTCTAATCGGCGAATCTTTAGTAAAACTGCCCGATCCTGCCGTCGGTATCCAGAAACTCTTTGAAAATCTCGGTTAGGGGTTTTTCAGTCATCAGTTATCAGTTATGGTTCTTCGGTTTGTGCTATGCAATGGACGGGGTTATAAGAGATGAAACCCTTATAGAGAAAGACATTTAGCGATTTTTGTCAATTGTTTTCGCTCTAGAAGGAACTAATCAATGGAACTCTTGCCAGATAAGGATTTGGTCGATTTATGCCACCTTATCGAACCATAGCAAGTAATGAAGAACCTTAGTTATCAGTTCACTGATTATTGGTTAAGGAAAACCGCGTACTTCACCATCAAGATAACTGCCATAATAATCCTCACTTAAAACTCCCACTGATAACTGCTAACTGATCACTGATAACTGACAAGGCTATCTCCTGGGATATAATCAGAGTCTGCCAAATCTTAAATCAACCCCTCAGAATTGATGCGATCGAGATTTGGTTTTTTATCTTTGTTAAATATGGCCCAACGAGAGAGGACGAACCATGGAAAATAAAAATATGTTGATGATTCCCGGCCCCACACCAGTGCCGGAAGCGGTATTATTGGCTATGGCTAAAGCACCTATAGGTCATCGGACGGGTGCTTTTAGCAAGGTAATCGCCGAATTAACCGAAAATCTGAAATGGTTGCATCAAACCAGTGGCGATGTTTTAATGCTAACCGCTTCGGGAACCGGTGCCATGGAAGCGGGAATTATTAATTTTCTCAGCCCCGGCGATCGAGTTTTGGTGGGGGATAATGGTAAATTTGGGGAACGTTGGGCGAAAGTCGCAAAAGCCTACGGATTAAATGTGGATGTAGTTAAGGCAGAATGGGGTAAACCCCTAGATCCAGAAGCATTCATCGCTAAACTGACCGAAGATAAGGAAAAAGCCATCAAAGCGGTAATTATCACCCATTCAGAAACTTCCACCGGGGTTCTCAATGACTTGGAAAGCATTAACAAAGCGGTAAAAGACCACGGGGAAGCTTTAATTATCGTCGATGCTGTCACCAGTTTAGGAGCTTATCCTATTCCCATCGACGAATGGGGTTTAGATGTGGTCGGTTCTGGTTCCCAGAAAGGTTATATGATTCCTCCCGGTTTAGGTTTTGTTTCCGTGAGCAAAAAAGCTTGGAAAGCTTACGAAACTGCCAAACTGCCCCGTTTTTATCTAGATTTGGGCAAATACAAAAAAGCCACCGATGAGGATAGTTCCCCCTTTACCCCTCCAGTTAACCTGATGTATGGTTTACAAGCTTCTCTGCAAATAATGAGAAGGGAGGGATTAGCGGCAATTTTCGCCCGTCACCAACGCTTAACGCAGATGACGCGGGCCGGTATGCGCGCCCTGAATTTGCCCCTCTACGCGGCGGATTCCTGCGCTTCCACGGCGATTACTGCGGTAGCCCCCACTCTGGTGGATGCGGAAAAAATTCGTTCGACTCTCAATAAAAAGTTCGACATCGCTGTGGCTGGTGGTCAGGATCACCTCAAGGGTAAAATCTTCCGTATCGGTCATCTAGGTTTTGCTAGTGAGAGGGATATCCTCACGGTTATCGCTGCCATTGAAGCGACTTTAATCGAGTTAGGTGTCGAAAGTGTCACCCCCGGTGTCGGTGTGGCTGCGGCTGCCTCTGTGATGGTGCAGGGTTAATCTTGCTTTTCCCCTTCTCCCCCTATCCATTAGTCACATCTTTGTTAACATAAAATTTGACAAAGAGAGAAAAGTGTGCAATATGGCTTAAGGGGGTTCTATGGGGGAACTAATTTGATCAGATAGTTTCCAAGTCTGACTGATATCACGTCACCTTCCCAGTACCCACCAAATAGTTTTAACACCAAGTTCACCTATAGATGCGATCGCAACCATTCCTCTAAATCTGACCGTTGGGTAAAATCTAACAAAGCTTCTCCTAAAGCTTCCAGTTGATTAATTGAGAGAGATTGAATTTGCGATCGCTGTTCAGGAGTCACTTCACCGAGATGACAGGAAAAGAGTCGCAGAGCGAGCTTCTTCCGCTGCTTGGGTTCCTTCGAGAGTAGTGAGTACCATTAAAGCAACTCCTAGGGGTAACTGCTGAATTTACCCTCCTAACCAAGAAATTAATCAGGTTGATGAAATTAAAGAAAACCTTGAGCCAAGTTTTGATAAAGTGCTTTGAGAAACTGCACAAAAACAACGAAATATAAAACCGTAATTTTTTGTTAGAATTACCAGTAATTAAACACCACGCTTGCAGGAGCTATGGTTAACCTCACCTATAACAAAAATCGCCCTCTTCCCAGCGCCGAAGAATTGCCCTCTTCCGATGAAACTCCAGTGGACAACCAGTTACAGAATGATCTTCCCAATCTGCTGCTAAATTTATTAGCCTTAATTTGGTCTGGTCGAGATGATTGGTATTTTGGGGTAGATATGGCTGTTTATTACAACCCAGACGAACCAGCTTTTGTCCCCGATGGTTTCTTAGCAGTTGGAGTCAACCATGATACGGGAGAAAGAGGTCGGTTAAGCTATGTTTTGTGGGGAGAAAAATATATCTTACCAATTTTGTTTTTAGAGGTAATTTCCGAGAAGTATAATAGTGAATACGAGGAAAAATTTCTAAATTATCAAAGCCTGGGGATTCTGTATTATGTAATATACAATCCTTTCAGTGGCAGAAGAGGAAGATTTAAAAACCGACAAAGATTAGAAGTATATAAATTAATATCAGGAAAATATGAACTTCTAGAAAGTGAGAATAATCGAGTTTGGTTGCCTGAAATTGGCTTGGCGCTGGGTTACGAAAAAGGAGAACATATTGCTTGGTATCGGGAATGGTTGTACTGGTATGACCAGTCGGGAAATCGCTATCTAACGGCTGAGGAAAGAGCGATGAACGCAGATGCGATCGCTGCTGAAGAACGCTTGGCTAAACAAGAGGTGGAACAAAAAGCCATCCGGCTGGCTGAAAGGCTCAGAGCGCTTGGAATTAACCCCGATGAAGTGTAGTATCTGACTTGAAAGAGGGTGTGGGGTGCAGGGAAGGAAATCTCTTTCATCTGTGGGGGTGAAAATTTTTTCATCGGGACTGACTTCTCCAAGGTATCAAAAAACTTCCCCAAAAAAAGATAGAGGAAACCCGCACCTCCTCTCCCTTCCAGAAAACGGGTTTCTCAAAGAAACCCGTCTTCTTATACTAAATCTGGTTATTAAAAACTGATTATCTATTCCCTCTTTTGCCTTTTGCCTCTTGCCTTTTGCCTGTCCTGATATCTAATGTATCCTATACTCAACGGATTTGGTATTAAGTGTCACTGCCGCCCCCAGTAAGCCTAACAGCACCCCCTAGCATTAAGCCGCCTAGGGTGATAAAACTAAGAAGGCTAGAGGGTTCGGGGACACTGACTGGCGAACCAGGGACAGTAAGGACTGAGGGCATTCCATAGAATCGAAGGGAATTGGCTCCCAACCCACTATTAGAATCAAGAATCCATGCGCTATTCGTTGCTCCACTATTTCCTGTCTTGCCAGAACCTGTAAAGGGACTTTCTAGATCAAGACCTACACTACCATCATAACGGGTACGGTAGGGATCGAACCTACAACCGTCCGCTTAGAAGGCGGATGCTCTATCCATTGAGCTACGTACCCACGGAAGCACAATTATAGATCATACTTCCAAAAGTGACAAGTGGTATGACTAATTTTCGCCGTCCAAACTTAATGATGGTGGTGGTGTCCGTGGTGATGATGGTGATCGGAATGAATGTGAGGAATTGTTACCGAACTATTGACAGATAAAGCCTCTTGTGATAGCAAAGCTTCGATATGTTCCCGGGCCCAATCGGCAGCCATCCGGCAAAATTCGGGGTTATCGTTGACACAGGCCATCTGCACATAATTAACTTGGTCGTGTTTGCGGCGTAAAGCTTCGATAATATGCTCCACATCTAGTAAAGTTTCGTGATTTTCCGTAGCAAAGCCAATTGGCATAAAAATTAAGGCTTTTGCCCCTAATTCGATTAAATTCCTCGCCGCTAATTCTGCATTCGGTTGCGTCCATTTAATTAAAGGGGTTTGGTGGTTTAACCAACCCACAGAAATCAAGGGATAACGATAGATTAATTTTTCCCGGACTAACTCGAATAAAGCTTGACTTTCATCGATTCCCGACGTAAATCCCTTCGCTTCGTGGGGACAACCGTGATTCATTAAAATAATGCCAATTTGCGAGGGAAGACAGCTACTAGCTACCTCAGCAGCGATTTTTTCCTCCACTAACCGCGCCATTAGATCTATATAAGCGGGTTGGTTATAAAACGAGGGAATATAGCGCAATCCTTTAACCCAATGTTCTCCCGTTTGTCCTTGAGCTAAAGCTTTGTTAACCTGTTCGATCGCAATGCCACTGGTAAAGATAGAATCAACCACGAGGAGAGGATAGATCAAAATTTTCTCGAATCCCCCTTCGCGGATTTCCGTTAATACTTGTGCTGGTAAAAAAGGCGCACAGAAGTTAAACGCTTTGAATACCTCCACCCGATTACCCCATTTTGCCTGTAAATTGCGCTCGATTTCCTGTCTTTGATGCTCAAAAATGTGGTTATGGGGGGAAATAAAGTGATTATGCTGGTGCTGCCATTCGTGTAGGTCAAATATAGCCAATAATTTCGCTAGGGGAGGATAAACCCAAGTCGGCACAGGAGCGAACTTAGCCGTCAGCAAATTTAAGGCCTGTTCATTATAGTTGGCGAAGTCCTCGTAACTCTCCACTTCCCCGTATCCCATCAATAATACCGCCACTCGATCGCTGTGGTTATGGGTAGCGGCTAACGGTTGTTGATCTGAAATGGCAACCACGTTTTTAACCCCGATTTTCTAAGTGAAAAACGCTATATCACTGGGATAGTAGCACTTTTCTATCCTATCCCCTAGCACGGGATAGACCGCTAAAAATTTATAACCTCTACAGAATCATACAGATTGCTTATCATCCTGATTAATAAAACGATATGTAAAGAAACTTTAAATAATGTTAAGATCGTTGCAGTTCCACTTATGAGAGATATGACAGCAGGCGTGTTTGGTAGCTTACCTTTTCCCAATCAGAGCGGCGATCAACTCATCAGTAAAGTGGTGAGTGCTGCGATCGCTGCATTATTCAAACGCACAGGCAAGCTGACAGCCACTGTCCGCGCCGAACCCGTAGCCAAATTACTGCAAGGCAGTATCGACGGTTTTGACTTTATCGGTCAGTCGATGCTCATGTACAATGGCCTACGCATCGAAGCCATGGAATTGTATGTGCAAGCGGTGGCGATCGATTTTAGTGCCATTTTTACTGGACAGGTGAAACTCCGTCAACCGACGCGCGCCACTTTGCGGGTAGTTTTAACGGAAGAAGACTTAACCACCTCTTTTAATACACCTTTTATTGTCGAAAAACTGCAAAGATTAGAGTGCGAAGGTAAATCAATTCACTGTCAGAATACAGAATTAATTCTCAATGACGATAAAACTTTAACTCTGAAAAGTCTAATTAAATTGGCAGAAGAAGAACCAATTCTGCTAGAAATGACCACTGCTGTGGTTGTGGAAGAACGGCGAAAAATTCAATTTGTTGATGTGGTTTACCAAGGGGACGAAAGATCGAAAGCTTTAGGAGAAGCTTTAATCAGCCATGTTAACAACCTCATGGATTTGGATAAATTTGCTCTCGATGGTACTCAATTAAGGGTCGATCGACTACGTTTAAAAGATAAACAGATTATCTTTTATGGTATCGCCGATATCGAGCGTTTTCCCCAAAGAAAATAGGCAGGATTTTTGCCTTTTAATCGTGCTTGTGGCTACAGGGAGGCACAGGATCGTAACCTCCGGGGTGAAAGGGATGACAACGGAGAAGGCGCTTAATTGCTAACCAAGAACCCCGCAGCACACCAAAGCGATCAATCGCTTCTATGGCATACTGGGAACAGGTGGGTTGAAAACGACAGGAAGGGGGAAATAGCGGCGAAATAAACCGTCGATATCCCTTAATTAAACCAATAAAAATTCCTTTCATCAATGTCACCTCGATCGCCTAAACTAAATAGATAGTCAATTTTCGCTTTTGCCACGTGGAACTATCCCACTCTCTCCTATTTTCGATCGGTTTAGTCGCCTGTTACCTAGCTGTTCTGATTCTGATCGCTGAAAAATTAAAAAGTGTTTTCAGTACCGATGGCGAAATTACCCGCAAAGTTGTCCACATTGGCACAGGAAACGTTATCCTTTTTGCTTGGTGGTTAAATATCCCCGCTTGGGTGGGAATAAGCGCCGCTATCCTAGCGGCAACTATCGCTATCCTATCCTATTTTTTCCCCATTTTACCCAGTCTTAATAGTGTTGGCCGCCGCAGTTGGGGAACTTTTTTTTATGCTGTTAGTATCGGTGTTCTCGTGGCTTATTTTTGGCCAATTTCTCACCCCGAATACGCAGCCATGGGTATTTTAATTATGGCTTTAGGAGACGGATTAGCAGCCCTAGTCGGACAAAATTTCGGTCAACATCCCTACAAAATTTTCGGCAGTGGCAAAAGTTGGGAAGGTTCCCTGACTATGTTGGGAATCAGCTTTTTAGTCAGCTTGATTATTTTATCTTTTATTAATGGCATTAATCCGTCAATTATTCTAGTATCTTTATTAACGGCGATCGGAGCTACTATTCTAGAAACTTTCTCGAAACTAGGTATAGATAATCTCACTGTACCGATTGGTAGTGCCACCATTGCCTATTTTCTTACCCAAATTTTCATCTCAAGCTAGTTTATCTCAGCTTTCAAGCTACCGAAGACCGATGATATTCACTGATAACTGATGACTGATAACTGATAACTGGTAACTGATAACTGATAACTGATAACTGATATGACCTTTACTATCACTCAAAACCAAAATCAATACCTTACCTATTGTCTCAAGGATGAAGAAGCTGACGCTTATCTGGAAGTGGTTCCCGCTAGAGGAGGAATCATCACCCGTTGGCAAATTTGCGGAGAAGATATTTTCTATCTGGACACAGAAAGATTCAAAGATCCTAACCTCAGCGTCCGCGGAGGAGTCCCGATTTTATTTCCTATCTGTGGCAACTTACCCGATAATAGCTATCAACACCAAGGCCGAAACTATACCCTGAAACAACACGGATTTGCTCGTGATTTACCCTGGCAAGTGAGCAAACAAAGCAGCGAAACTGCCGCTAGTTTAACCCTAGAATTAAACAGTAATGAAGGCACTCGTCAAGTCTATCCTTTTGATTTTAAATTAATCTTTACCTATCAATTGCAAGGAAACAGCCTCAAAATTCACCAAAAAGTAATTAATCTTTCCTTCGAAAAAATGCCCTTTTCTATCGGGTTTCATCCCTATTTTAAAGTGACAGATAAAACCCGATTATCCTTTGATATTCCCTCCTCCCAATACCTCGACCAAAGCACGAAAACCCTCCATTCCTACTCCGGCAACTTTGACTTTAATCTCGAAGAAATTGATGCCGCTTTTCTGCAAATTACTCGCCATCAAAGTAGTTTTAGCGATTCCTATCATCAACGTCAAATTGTTATCGGTTACGACGATCTCTATACAACTATAGTTTTTTGGACCCTGAAAGATAAAAATTATATCTGTCTCGAACCCTGGAGCGCTCCCCGCAACGCCCTCAACACAGGCGAACATTTGACCTACTTAGAACCCCAGAGCAGCCGCGAGGCGATCGTGGAAATGCGAGTCAATCAAATTTAAATTACCCCTTGACTTAGCCCAAATAAGATGTTATATTGATAAATCGTGTGCAGAACACGAAACGGGTCGCTAGCTCAGCGGTAGAGCACTCGGCTTTTAACCGATTGGTCTTGGGTTCGAATCCCAGGCGACCCATAAAAACTTACTGATAAAGATTGACTTGTCTTCCCCTGTCTATGGATTAGCTTTGCATACCAGCAGTCCCCAACTAGGACTGGCTCTCTCTAATTTCAGCGATGATAGTCGTCAACAAACTTGGGACTTAGACAGGGACTTATCGAACCTATTCCATCCCTATCTAAAAAAGTTCCTAGCCCCGCAAAAATGGTCTAATTTAGCCTTTCTAGCCACTGCTAAGGGGCCTGGGAGCTTTACCAGTACCCGCATCGGTATAGTCACCGCTAGAACCCTAGCACAACAATTACAGCTACCGATTTTTACCGTCTCCAGTTTAGCGGCCTTTGCTTGGTCACAACGGGATTTTTACCCCCTCGATACCTATCTAGCCCTAGAAATGCCCGCTACTAGAGGACAATTGTATGTGGGCATCTATCGGGGTAATCGGGTATATTTAGCTGATAGCCTGATGACTTTGGAACAATGGCAGCAGACCTTAGAAAACTTAACCATTCCCTATCAAAGATTAGCTACACCCAGTTATTTAGGCATAAATGCCCCCGCTATCCTCGATTTAGCCTATTTGGACTGGCAAACGGGAAAACGCCCCCATTGGTCGGAGGCACTACCATTTTACGGGATGTGATTAGCAATTGCCTCTTTTTTTCAAACTATAACCAGCTAATCCGAGGGTTAGCAATCCTAAAACTGCGCTAGGTTCTGGGACAGGTTCAACGGAATAAATCGCTACATTACGACTCACTTCATTGGCCACAATTAACAGGGGAGTACCATTAGGACTATCAGCAGCGGGGATAAATAATAATCCTTCGGGAGAGATATCACCTAATTGCCAATCGTTGATATAATCAGTAAAGAAAGGATTATTGGGATCGCTGATATCATAAACCATAAAACCGCCGGCCCGTTCTAAACCAATAAAACTATAGAGACGATTACCCACAGTTCCCAATGCTAACCCTTCCGGTTCTGGACCCTTATTATCGCTACGACTATCGAAACTGCTAGGATCGCCTTGAGAATTAAAGATACTAGGAGTTAGGGGAGTTGCCGAAAAAGCCGCTAAAATTTGTTCAAAATCATCGCCGCTATCGAAGACTTGGGACAGTCCATTAGTGACATTCCAAATCGAAAAAGAACGACCACCATAGGCAAAAAGTTGGCTATACTCACCTTGGGCGTTAAGTCCGTCAATGCTAGAAACATCCAAACGTCCGAGATTTCGGGCTAATTGCAAGTCGGCAGCATTGGGGAAAACATTGGGGTCTAAAGTTAGAGTAGAAACCCTTGCATCTTCATTTCTAGCATCCCCTTCATTGGCAGTAATTAAATAGGTTTGTCCAGCGATGGTAACGGTGGCAATCGTATCCGGTTGATATAAGCCAAAAACCGGCCAATTATTAATTCTGACTGCTGGGGAATTAGTCGCTCCTCCAAATACTACCCCATCTCGATCGCTAGGATCGAAACCATTACCCGGTGCGTTAAAATTTTTGACTCCTAGGGGTAAAATAGCGGTAACTTGAGCGTTAACAATATCGACTACGGCAACAGCATTATTTTCCTGTAAAGCTACCCATGCAGTGGTTCCATCGTCGGCAACGGTGATGTATTCTGGTTCCACATCTTGGGAAACCGTTTGACCGGGGAAAATGCGGACTCCCTGATTTCTTAAAGCATTCTCTTGACCATTAAAACTGGTAAAGGTGGCAGTGTTGACCGTGGGATTGAGAACACCAGCACTAAGGTTAATGATACTAACGGAACCATCGGGATTGATACCATTAGCTGCTTCTCCTTCATTAGCGACTAAAACCCGATTACCGTCAGGAGTAAAGGTTAACATATCTGGTAAAGCGCCCACAGTAACCTGACTCTGAAAGACACCATTAGTATTGAAAAATACTACACTGCCGTTGTTGGTAATAGGATTAGCTTCCATGGCCACGGCCACGATACCATTTTTGATGGCAACGCTATTAACCCCCGCACCGTAGGAGCTAAGATCGATCGATGGCAAGGTAACAGGACTAGCAGGATTGCTGATATCGGCAATATCTAGACGATTATTGGGACCGGTCACGAATAATCTGCGACTAGCGGGGTCATAAGCGGGAATTTCTGCCCCGAAGTTATTTGTGCTATTGCCAAGACTGCTTAATCGGGTGATATTTAAAGCTGAGGCTGATTCAGCAACAATATTGATACTGCCAGCAATTGACAGCAAGGTTAATAAAAATTGCCAATGGTGACGATGGATAGGATGAATCATATTTTTAGCTGAAAACCTGCAAAAAACACCAGACAATCGCATTTTTTCAGCCCCAAGTTAAAAGAAGATTAAACAAGAGAGAAATTAAGGATATCTTCAAAATTTGGCCAAGGTCAGTAAAAGCGAACTAGGAAAACAGCTGACTCGATCGCTTTTTAGTTGAACGGCTCATTTACCAGGGTGATAACATGGTTTAGTATAAGCTCGATCAATATGGAATCAAGACTCGTGTTATCCACTCTCCTAGCCGATTTCAAGATCATTTTTGAACGTGACCCCGCTGCCCGCAACTGGTTAGAGGTACTATTTTGTTATCCTGGATTACAGGCTTTACTGTGCCATCGCTTCGCCCATTGGCTATATCACATCGGGATTCCCTTTATTCCCCGTTTAATTTCCCATCTTGCCCGTTTTTTCACCGGTATCGAAATTCACCCCGGCGCCCAAATTGGTCAGGGTGTTTTTATCGACCATGGTATGGGAGTTGTCATCGGAGAGACCGCCATTATCGGTGATTATGCCCTTATCTATCAAGGAGTTACTTTAGGAGGGACGGGGAAAGAAAGCGGTAAACGTCACCCGACTCTAGGGGAAAATGTGGTCGTCGGCGCCGGGGCTAAGGTTTTAGGTAATATTTATCTGGGTAATAACGTTCGCGTCGGCGCTGGTTCTGTGGTGCTGCGAGATATTCCTGCCGATTGTACCGTTGTTGGTGTACCCGGTCGTTTAATCTATCGCGCTGGAGTGCGGGTGCAACCCCTCGAACACGGTGATTTACCCGACTCGGAAGCGGTGGCTATTCGCGCTCTGGTGGACCGCATTGAACAACTGGAAAAACAAGTGTATGAATTGCAGCTAGAACGGTCAAAAGAACCAGATTATCGAATTAATTGCCCAGTTTTAGCTCATTTAGAAGAAGAAGCGAGTCATAGCTGTTGTCCCGCGGCCGAGCAAGATATGCGCGAGTTTCTCGAACGGGCGGTTTAACCCCGAGAATCTTTTGATATGATAGAAGACTGGTTTTCTAGTGGCTGAAATCCATTCGTCAAAGCTATTATTGTTAAGGACTACTTGGCACCATCCGATGGCTCAAACTGACTCGATCCGTATCCGTGGCGCCCGACAACACAATCTCAAAAATGTTGATCTCGAATTACCCCGCAATCAGTTGATCGTTTTTACGGGAGTTTCAGGGTCGGGCAAATCTTCCCTCGCTTTCGACACTATTTTTGCCGAGGGACAGCGCCGCTATGTGGAGTCCCTCAGCGCCTATGCGCGCCAATTTTTAGGACAATTAGATAAACCCGATGTGGATGCGATCGAGGGTTTAAGTCCGGCTATTTCCATCGACCAAAAATCCACTTCCCACAATCCCCGCTCTAGTGTGGGAACTGTTACGGAAATTTACGATTACTTGCGTTTATTGTTCGGTCGTGCTGGTGAACCCCATTGTCCCCATTGCGATCGCAATATTGCCCCCCAAACTATCGATCAAATGTGCGATCGAGTGATGGAATTAGCCGATAAAACCCGGTTTCAAATCTTGGCCCCGGTAATTCGCGGCAAAAAAGGCACTCATAAGCAATTAATCTCTAGTTTGGCCTCCCAAGGCTTTGCCCGGGTGCGGATTGACGGCAAGGTAGTAGAATTATCCGAGGGCATCGAGTTAGATAAAAAACATCTTCATGATCTTGAAATTGTTATCGATCGCCTGATCAAAAAAGAGGGTTTACAGGAAAGATTAGTGGATTCTTTAACCACTTGTTTAAAGCATTCCGACGGTGTAGCGATTGTGGAAATTCTCGATGAGAATAACGAAGATAATCCCGAAGTTACCAAAGAAATTGTCTTTTCCGAAAAATTTGCCTGTCCCGAACACGGGGCAGTTATGGAGGAATTATCCCCCCGTTTATTCTCTTTTAATTCTCCCTACGGTGCTTGTCCCAACTGTCACGGATTGGGCAGTTTACGGAAATTTTCGGCAGATTTAGTCATTCCAGACCCGAAACAGCCAGTATATTCTGCTATTGCCCCCTGGTCAGATAAGGATAATTCCTACTATCTTTCTCTCCTCTACGGTTTAGGGCAAGCTTTAGGTTTTGAAATTCAAACCCCTTGGCAAAAACTAACAAAAACCCAGCAGGATATTATTCTCTATGGGAGTAAAGAACCGATCTATTTTGAAGATGATTACCGTTACGATACTGGTCGCGGTTACTATCGAGAATTTGCGGGAGTTATCAATATTTTAGATAGGAATTATCAAGAAACCACCTCGGAAGTTATTAAACAAAGACTAGAGAAATATATTGTTAACCAAATCTGTGAAGTTTGTCAGGGAAAAAGATTAAAACCAGAAGCTTTATCGGTACGTTTAGGAGAATATACGGTCACGGATTTTACTAGAGTTCCGATTCGGGATTGTTTGCAGAGAATTAATGATTGTCATTTAACCCCAAGACAAGCATTAATTGGAGAATTAGCTCTCAAAGAAATCAAAGCGAGACTACAATTTTTAATCGATGTGGGATTAGATTATCTTACTCTTGATCGACCAGCGATGACTTTATCTGGGGGAGAATCCCAACGAATTAGATTAGCTACTCAAATTGGTTCGGGATTAACAGGAGTATTATACGTTCTCGATGAACCTAGCATCGGATTACACCAAAGAGATAATAGTAAACTGTTAGAAACCCTGCAAAGATTACGAGATTTAGGTAATACTTTAATCGTCGTTGAACACGATGAAGAAACGATTCGGGCAGCTGATTATTTGGTCGATATCGGTCCGAAAGCGGGGATTCATGGCGGAGAAATCATCTGTCAAGGCAGTTTTAAAAGTCTTTTAAAGTCAAAAAAATCGATAACAGGAGCCTACCTATCGGGACGCAAAGTTATTGAAACTCCCCCCCAAAGAAGAGCGGGAAATGGTAACGCTTTAGTTTTAAAAAATTGCCATCAGAATAACCTAAGAAACATTGATGTAACGATTCCTTTAGGAAAATTAGTCTCGATTACAGGAGTATCTGGTTCAGGCAAATCCACCCTAATTAATGAGTTATTATATCCAGCTTTACAACATCATTTAACCCGTTTAACTCCCTTCCCCAAAGAATTAGAGAAAGTGGAAGGATTGGACGCGGTTGATAAAGTAATTGTCATTGACCAATCACCAATAGGACGCACCCCTCGGTCTAATCCTGCCACCTATACGGGGGTTTTTGACATTATTCGCGAGATTTTCACCGAAACCATCGAAGCAAAAGCTAGGGGTTACAAAGCGGGGCAGTTTTCTTTTAATGTTAAGGGAGGACGCTGTGAAGCTTGTTTAGGTCAAGGGGTAAACGTCATCGAGATGAATTTTCTCCCCGATGTCTATGTGCAGTGTGATGTGTGTAAAGGGGCGCGTTATAATCGGGAAACCCTACAGGTTAAGTATAAAGGTTATTCGATCGCCGATGTCTTAGATATGACGATCGAGGAAGCATTAAAAGTCTTTGAAAATGTTCCCCGGGCCACCACCAGATTACAAACTCTTGTGGATGTGGGTTTAGGATACTGTAAACTCGGTCAAAGCGCTCCCACTTTATCTGGTGGGGAAGCACAAAGGGTAAAATTAGCGGCCGAATTATCCCGACGGGCCACCGGAAAAACCCTATATTTGATTGATGAACCGACTACGGGTTTATCTTTTTATGATGTGCATCATCTCTTAGATGTGTTACAAAGATTGGTCGATAAAGGTAATTCGATTATCGTCATCGAACATAATCTCGACGTGATTCGCTGTAGCGATTGGATTATTGATTTGGGACCGGAAGGAGGGGACAAGGGAGGAGAATTAATCGCGGTGGGAACACCGGAAACCGTGGCTAAATGTGAACAATCCTACACCGGTCATTATCTTGCCCAAGCATTACTTCAATATCCCCCAAAAAAGTAGGATAATAAGTAATGGCACAAAATGAACTTCTTGGTTAGGATAGGAAATAGGAAAAAGGCACTCATACAAAAGGCAAGAGGTAGTTATACTCAACGGGTTTAGCATGACTATAAACATGAATAATTTTAAAATACTCCTCATCGGCTACGGTAATAATTTAAGAAATGATGACGGAGTGGGAGTGAGAATAGCTGAAATTATCGCTGAGGAGAATTGGCCTAATCTGCAAGTTATCGCTACCCATCAATTGACTCCTGAATTAGCAGCCGATATAGCTGATGCTTCCCTAGTGATTTTTGTTGATGCCGTATTATCTAATCAAACCAATATCCAGATAGAAAAATTAGCAGCCGTTACCGAATGGAATAATTTAGGTCATGCAGAAAATCCCGCTTCTTTATTAGCATTAACTCAAGCAATTTATCAACAAACTCCCAGGGCCTGGGGGATATTTATTCCTGCTATTAATTGTGAATTTGGTGAAGAATTATCAACAATAACTCAAAAAGGATTGACAAAAGCGATCAAAGCCATTAGGGAAATTATTACTTATGAGAATTTGACTGAATACAAAAAGCAGGACTCTGATAATCTTCCAGCAGATAATTTTCAGGAATATTGCTGTGATTACTATGAAGAGGCATAATTTCCATACTCACTTCGTTACGTTTATCCTAAATATTTTGATGCAATTTAGAATAAATAGGATTTGCTGAATAAATCTAAAAACTTTGTTGGTTAAGACTTTTAGACTTTTTTTCCCTCAAAAATTGCCGACCATTGGAGTGATCGGGGGTAAAATTCAGGTACTTTTTCCCTGAAAATTAGGTAATTGACTACCTCAAAATCGGTAAAACCCTAGACCCGTTTGGACTTTGGACGTTCGGCGAGACTTCGGACGTTCAGCGAGCTCAGTAGTTCGACAAGCTCACTAACACGAGCGGACGGTGAGCCTGTCGAACCGCCGCGTGAGCTTTTGTTGAACGCCGATCTCACGGCCGAAGCCTAAAACCCTATTTACTAATAATTTCGGGGGTTTGCGGATTAGGAATCGGTTCAAAGTTGTCGGCGTTAGTCAGATATTCAGGATAGGTAGAGAATTGGGGTAGTATTTCTAGGGTAAAAGCTTCGGCGGCTTTTGATCGATAGCGATTCGGGTTAAGAATTACCGATAAAGTGCGTCGTATTTCCACATCTTTAATTCTGGTAGCGTGGATAACTCCCATTTGTAGTTCTTTTTCGATCGCCGTCACCGAGACAAAAGCTGCTCCTAGACCCGATTGTACGGCATTTTTAATCGCCTCGATCGAGTTAAGTTCCATCTCCACTTTTAAGCGTTTGGTATCGATATCGCAACGAGTTAAAACCTTGTCGATGACTTTGCGAATCGTCGATTGGGAATCAAGGGTGATAAATTTTAGCCGATATAAATCCTCTTTTTGAATCATTTCTACCTTAGACAGGGGATGAAAAATAGGCAGGACTAAAGCCAATTCATCTTCTGCGTAGGGGATAATCCGTAGAGTTTCTTGTAATTCGGCGGGAACTTCTCCCCCGATAATGGCTAAATCCACTTGGCCGTTAAAAACACCCCAAGAGGTACGACGGGTGGAATGAACTTGTAGCTGTACGGATACTTCTGAGTATTTTTGCCGAAAAAGCCCGATCATGCGGGGAAGAAGATAGGTTCCCGTGGTTTGGGAAGCGCCAACGATTAGGGTTCCCCCTTGCAGATTTTGCAGATCTTCGATCGCCCGACAGGTTTCTTGACAGAGAGTGATAATTTTTTCGCCGTAGCTTAATAGTAGGTGTCCCGCTTCTGTTAATTGGGCTTTCCGACCGCCTCGGTCAAATAACGGCACATTTAGCTGTTTTTCGAGGTTTTGTACCTGAAGACTGACCGCCGGCTGAGATACATACAAGGTATCTGCTGCCCGTTTGAAGCTTCCTTCAGCAGCGATCGCTTTGATAATTCTCAGTTGGTCTAGGGTGAAAGGAATGTCGGTCATAGAAAGCCTCAAAAACAGCGACAGGAGAAGGGGAGGACAATAGCGACAAATCTTAAGCTAGTGCAGATAAATACACTGAATTGACAGTACCACACCATGGGGATCAATACTTCAGGTAGTTCGATGATCGGTTATTTTAGCCCTCAGCCATCACCTGATCACTCATCACCCTATCTTTCGCTCAAGGGGGACTGGAGAGGGAAAATAGAGGAAACTTTGCCCTTACCACTGCGTCTTTAGCTTCTAAGCAAACAAGTGTCACGCTTGCGATAGAATAGATCGGACTTAGCCTAAATGGGGTCAGCGAAAGAATGTGCGGAATTGTTGGCTATATCGGAACCCAAACAGCGATCGATATTCTCCTAGCTGGTTTGGAACGTTTAGAATATCGGGGTTATGATTCGGCAGGGATTGCCACAATTCTCGAAGGTGAATTACATCGAGTCCGCGCCCAGGGAAAACTCTACAATCTGCGGGAAAAATTAGAACAGGAAGTTAATCCCTCCCAAATTGGCATCGGTCACACCCGTTGGGCAACCCACGGCAAACCTATAGAAAGTAATGCCCATCCCCACACGGATAATAGTCAACGAGTGGCAGTGGTACAGAATGGCATTGTCGAAAATTTTCAGGTATTAAGAACAGAATTAAGGGAAAAAGGCTGTACATTTGACTCGGAAACCGACACAGAAGTTATTCCCCATCTAATCGCCAGTTATCTACCCAAACCTACCGATGAAGACTCCTTGGGGGTAAGTCCTTTCCTCAAATCGGTTTTGACGGCAATTGAACGTTTAGAGGGGGCCTTTGCTCTAGCGGTGATTAGTCCCGATTATCCCGATGAATTGATTGTCGTGCGGCAACACGCCCCTTTAATCATCGGTTTTGGTCAAGGGGAGTTTTTCTGTGCCTCTGATGTCAGCGCTTTGGTTCCCCATACCCGGGCGGTGCTGTCCCTTGATAATGGCGAAATCGCTCGGTTAACACCCTTGGGAGTAGAAATTTATAATTTTGAGGGCAAAAGAGTCCGTAAAAACCCCAGAATCCTCGATTGGAGTCCGACCACTGTAGAAAAACAGGGCTATCGTCACTTCATGCTCAAGGAAATCTACGAACAACCAGGAGTGGTGCGCGACTGTTTGGGAACCTATCTGCATCCCCATTGGACGGCACAAAATGAGGATAATGTCAACCCAATAAATCTTAATTTTTCTGAAGAAATTTACGATAATTTAGAACATATTCAGATTTTAGCCTGTGGAACCAGTTGGCACGCTAGTTTAATCGGTAAATACTTGATTGAGCAGTTGGCAGGTATTCCCACAAGAGTACAGTACGCCTCGGAATTTCGCTATGCACCCACGCCCCTGATGCCCAATACTTTAACTATCGGAGTGACGCAATCGGGGGAAACTGCCGATACTTTAGCGGCTTTGGAAACGGAAAAACAGCGTCGTTTAGGATTAGAAAAAAAATATCAGGCCCGGATTATCGGGATTACTAATCGCCCCGAAAGTACCCTAGCACAAATGGTCGATCAGATTATTAATACCCAAGCAGGAATCGAGATTGGGGTGGCGGCAACTAAGAGTTTTACCGCCCAGTTATTGGGTTTTTATCTCTTGGCTTTGGATTTATCCTATCGTCGTCAAACTTTGTCTTTAGAGAGAATCGAGCAAATTATTAATCAAATGCGATCGCTGCCAAGATCTATCGAAACTGTCTTGGAAACACAGGAAAAAGCGATCGAAGAATTAGCCCATGAATTTAATGATACCCAAGACTTTATTTTCTTGGGACGGGGGATTAATTTCCCTATTGCCTTAGAAGGGGCTTTAAAACTCAAAGAAATCAGTTACATTCATGCGGAAGGCTATCCCGCCGGAGAAATGAAACACGGACCAATTGCGCTTTTAGATGCAAAAGTTCCCGTAGTAGCGATTGCTATGCCAGGGATAGTTTATGATAAGGTTCTCTCCAATGCACAGGAAGCAAAAGCAAGAGATGCGCGATTACTGGGAGTAGTTGCCGACAGCGATACGGAAGCATCAAAAGTCTTTAACGATTTGTTGTGTGTGCCAGAAATTGAGGAATTGTTGTCGCCGATTTTAACAGTTATTCCCCTACAATTGCTCTCCTATCATATCGCAGCCCGTCGCGGTTTAGATGTGGATCAACCCCGCAATTTAGCCAAAAGTGTAACGGTGGAGTAAGGTTCATTAGCTTGAAAGTATGGTTTAAGAGTGGGAGCATCTCACCTTTGCAATAAGCATAAATACTTAGTAGAAAAATAGGCTTTTCGAGGGTAATTCTTGTTTTAATTCTCCATGTACGCGGTCTTTAAAAGCCTCTATTTCGTGAGTCTATAGGTATGGTCATTTTAAATAAGTATGATACAGTTGAAAAATAGGTTTCTTCTTGTTGAATAGGATAGGACTCTTTCTAGAATTATGTTAAATTCTCGACTGAGACTGTGCTGACCCTTCGACTTGGCCCAGGGCAAGTTATTTTTAGCAACCTCTCCTAGCTCTCTAAGCCTAAGTATCCTAGCATTGTTCCCAGTATTATTACTACTAAGACTATCCCTAAAGGTGTTTTGGCTCTTCGTTACTTGTTATGGTTCGATAGGGGCCATAAATCGACTAAATCCTTATCTGGCAAAAGACTTAATTGATCAGTCCGCTTTAGATAAAAAACAATTGACAAAAATTTTTTCTTTATTTTTCCGAAGGTGCTTGACTTGTTTCAGTTTTTCTATTAGGCTCAACGTATATTTTATACTAAATCTGGTTATTAAAAACTGATTATTTATTCCCCCTTTTGCCTCTTGCCTCTTGCCCCTCCTCATAACTAGCCTGTACTCAACGGATTTAGTATTAAAGGTTAGCGGTCACTTCTCATTTTATAAAGACAGTGATCGCTTGTATCCGCTCAATAAGTAGGGGTAGTAGAGAAAAAAAGGTAAGCAAGGGACACGCAATATAATAGAATATGACACATGACGCAAAAACTAGATTCGAGCAAGAAATCAGGAG
>VYKP01000087.1_pt1 | contig 67550 bp, 81 predicted proteins | sample 5114551 | NCBI WGS metagenome assembly VYKP01 (sample SAMN12291777, study PRJNA351875) | freshwater metagenome | isolation source: freshwater lake | place: USA: Michigan, Baseline Lake | collected 2013-08-09
AAGAACTTCAGGATTTTGTGTCCAGTAGTTCATTGGTATTGTATTGCTTGAACTCAGGCTCTGTAAGACTTTTAGCCATAGCTAGTATGTTTATACGGGGGAAGTCCAGGTATAACAATTGCGCTGCACCTGAACGTAGTGCGATCGCCGATCTTGTAGGGTGCGTTCCCTAATGCAAGTGCTACTGCTCCACTAATAGATTTTGGGGAACGCACCATGCCCATTGATTGAAGTTGTGGGTTTAAGTGCGATGCCGCTCTTATGGGCCTAGTTGGGGAATGTTAGCGAAGATTCCCAATGTTTAGGTTAAAATAGAGGGCAAAAGTTGCCCCAGGGTCAAGCCAATGACAGTTCGTCAACCCCGCTACAGCAAAGAAGAATTCGCTCGACGTGGTAATGAGATTTATGAATCTCAGGTACGTTCTCAAGTGGAGGAGGGAAATCAGGGGAGAATTGTGGCGCTCGACATTGAAACTGGAGCGTTTGAGCTTGCCGACGATACGATTACTGCTACCGATCATCTCTAGGAGCGTGTCCCTGATGCTCAACCTTGGCTGATTCGTATTGGACATAGATCCGTCTTCCGTTTTGGCAGTCGCAGCCAGAGAAAGCCCGTATGATGTGTGGGGATGGGTCTTTTGTATGGCTTTAAACTTCAGATTGAGGCAGTGGAAGGTGGGCGCGTTACAATTGAGGCGCTATGACTCAGCCAAAGTTATCGGTGAAGACGGTCTAACTTTACCGTTATACTGAATCGGTTTTTAATAGCATGATTAACCCCCAATCCAACTTGAAAAACCCGCTCCCTTCTCCCCGCCCTCCTATACCTTTTAAACAGGATTTAGTATGACTATCTAGGGTTTGCTGAATAAGTACGGGCGAAGCATTCGGATAGAAAATCTACGTTTTCACCGATAGGTTATTGCCCGAATGCTTCGCCCCTACAGGACGCGGGCCGATGAAGACGCAAGGTTTTGAACGACGATTCTCTCAAAATCTTGCACCTGTGGGAGCGAGAAAAGCCCCAAAACCCTTACTTTGCCTACATTTCAAATTTATTCAGCAAACCCTATCTAAATTACTCGTTAAGACTGTCTATGAGCAGGGAGCAGGGAGAAAAAACCTGACTACTGACTGAAAGCTGATCGCCGACAAAACCTATCCCAAAACGATCGAATCGCGCAGGGATTGAATTTCCTCGGTTTGTAAACGCGCCCCAAAAGTAGAAACCACCCGGGCAGCCGCTAGAGAAGCGAGATTTCCCGCCCCTTTGTAACCCATACCGTGGGTAATACCGTAGAGAAACGCACCTGCATACATATCCCCCGCACCGACGGTATCGATCGCCTGTACGGGATGGGGGTCAATTTCCAAGAGATTTTCGCCATCATAGATCAAAGAACCACTAGCACCCCGGGTGATAGCGAATCCTTTGGCAATGGTTTTAAAATAGGCGATCGCTGACTCGATTTCGTCGCTGCTGGAAATAGTCAAAGCTTCCGACTCATTAGCGAAAACGAAATCTAATCCCGTTCCAATCATTTCCAGTAATCCCTCCCGGAAGAAGATCGCCATATTGGGATCCGACAGGGATAAAGCGGTTTTGACTCCAGCAGCCTGAGCAATTTCTCGCCCTTTAATAGCGGCAGCTTTGGCAGTGGGAGAGGTGACGAGATAACCTTCGAGATAGAGATAATCGGCATTAGCGATCGCTGAAGGGACTAATTCCCGTTCGGAAATTTCCCCGGTGATGCCGAGAAAAGTATTCATGGTGCGATCGGCATCGGGAGTGACGAAAACTAGACATTTTCCCGTGATTCCCACCTCTTTTTCGCCGCCGTGTTCATTGGTATGCAAACCACAGGCCCGCAGATCTTGCAGATAAAACTTACCTAATTCGTCATTACCCACTTTACAGGAATAGAAACCTTTACCCCCCAACTGAGCGATCGCTACTAGGGTATTCGCCGCCGATCCGCCACCGCTGCGTTTACAATCAAAAGCCAATTTTTCCATCAACTGGGTTTGACGATTTTCGTCCACCAGCGTCATCACTCCTTTATCGATGCCCAATTCTTGCAGTAATTCAGGAGAGACTTGAAATTCCATATCGACGAGCGCGTTACCGATCCCATAAACGTTGTATTGTTTGCCCATAATTTAGTCGATCGCCTAAAAATACTTTGTTATTGATAGTAGGGAAAGAAGGGGCAAAAAGCTAGGGGCTTTTTTCAGCCGGAGAATATCATAACCAAAAATAATGGGTGTGCTAGTCTCACACCCCCAGTAATTTGTGTTAAGTTTTGTTTAACTAAGCCACTTTAAGCCTCATCGTAGGCTTCTAGATCCAACAGATAAAGATAAGGTTCGGCTAATTCCTGCCTTTGAAAAGCGATCGCCCGCAATAGATGCCAATCCCGCAAAGCCTCGAAAGGGTTACTATACTCATCTTTTTCTAGTCGTTCGGCTAAAGAAGCAATATCAGCGGTGGTATATTTGGCAATATCTTGATCAGTGAAGCTTATAACTGTCATTTCTGCACCTTCCTCGACCTTTGTTCTATTTCTAGCCTAACATATATTCTGAGTTGAGAAAATGTCTTCCCCGCCAAGTTAAGAACTGTAAATGAAAGGGTAATTGTGCTACAATTCCAGCAAAAAAGCTATTTTTGGTTGATCTTCTATGAAAACAGCCCTCATTACTGGCGCTTCCACTGGTATCGGTGTCGTCTTTGCCCGTCAACTTGCTCAACGGCAAATGGAGCTAATTTTAGTCGCTAGATCCAGAGATAAACTAGAAGAATTAGCGGCGGAATTAGAGGAACAATACGGGGTAAAAGTGACAGTTATCGTTCAAGATCTGACCATTGCTGGGGCGGGAAAGCTGGTATATGATACGGTGAACCAAAAAGGAATCAACGTCGATTTACTGGTAAATAATGCCGGTTTTGGTGGTTATGGTGCTTTTAGCGAGCAGGATTTAGCCCGACAGTTAGAAATGATCCAGTTAAATAATCTGGTATTGGTGGAATTAAGCCACTATTTTCTCCGTCCCATGCTTGCTGGTGCTGGGGGGGCAATTATCAATGTTGCTTCCATTGCTGGGTTTCAACCGCTGCCCTATCTTTCCGTTTATGCGGCGACAAAAGCTTTTGTCCTCAGTTTTAGCGAGTCTCTCTGGGCAGAAAATAAAGACAAAGGCGTTGAAATCCTCGCTCTTTGCCCCGGTCCGACGGAATCGAATTTTTTTGAGGTGGCCCGATTTCCCAGTGCCTTTATGGGCAAAAACGGTCGGTTAGATTCGGCGGAAGTGGTGGTACAAGAGGCTTTAACTGCCTTGGCAAACAAACGCCCCAACGTGGTAGCCGGTAAATTGGCTAATAAAATTATCGTCAATCTGCCCCGTTTTTTACCCAGAAGTTGGATCGTGTCTTTGATAGAAAAGCAATTCAAGCTATAACTAGGGTCTGCTGAAAAAGTTTTTCCGGGGGGTGGGGTGTGGGGTTTTACCTATTTTCAGGGAAAAAGTAGCTCAATTTCCCCCGGATTACCCCCATGGCTGACACTTTTTAATGGCGAAAAAGTCTAAAAGTTTTATCGAACAAGGTTGTTAGGTTTATAGCGCAAAATCGAGCTTTGTCAAGGGGTGGTTTGATTAACTTTTAGCATCTCAACGAGGATATTATGGGCATCCTTGGCTGATTCTAGGGTACGCTCAAAAGGTATTCTAATTGTTTGATTCTCCCCTAATTTTTCTACGGCTAAATCCATGCCTTGGGGATCGATGGAGAGCATTTGAGCGGTTTCTGCATCGGTGATATTACCGTAAACTTGAGCGTAGAAAAGCACGGCATCACCGTGATCCTTGTTCATGTGTTTACAGATGCGATCGCTAATGGCGGAAGTGATAGTTTCAGACATAATGTTCCCAAAAAAAATCGATAATAAGGTGGGGACAGATAAAAGCCAGTTCTAAATCAAGGCAAATGGGGGGATATTAGTTAGGGTAGCGTAATTAATCGCTAATTGCCAGATAATTTGGGCGTGAGGATGGCAGACATCAATAATAAGTTTAATATTATTTTCTTGACAAAAATCCTTAATTGTGCATTGATTTAATTGTCCCACTTATGGTCAATCGGGGCAAAGAGTAAGATCCAGGGCTGCCCGTGCAGTTAAATTGCCTGTTGAGATGAAACAAGAGGTAAGAGTAAAGGGATGGGGTGAGATTCAGCTAATCTAAGGATAGGCGGTTAAAATGCCTCTTAGCTTAAAACCTCACACCCTGTCCCTGAGAAAAACTTTTTTTCAGTACACCCTCTATATTTTATCGTTCACAACCGACAACAGAAGCGGTGTAGGTATTACCGATGTGCTGAATACCATTGACAAAAAGATTGACTAGAAAAGGTTGATCATTTGCCCGGACTGTGGCAGTAATTGTTAAGGGTTTATCGGGTTCGATTCGTACTCCATTAGTATTAAAAAATTCCTCATTAGTTTGATCGCTATACTTGAGAAACAGCCGGATATCAAAGGAAGCAGCCCGGGGAACAGAAACCGTAACGATAAACCTCTGAAAACTTCTCCCCCCCGGCACTGCCCAATCGGTATTCCAATTATTACGAGTTATGGTGACACCGAAAGGCCCTGGAACAGTGGGTTGTGAGACGGTTTTCGTAACTTCACTACCTTCACCCCCTAATAAAGAAAGTGGCCGACAATTTTGGGCCGCTGCCGGTAGATGTGAGCTTAATAATACCGCCGATAGACTCAATAACCCAGTGATAGAGGTTAATTTCATCATTGATTTTGTCTCCAATTAATAGAACCTATCCAAAAATTATAGATGATCATGACGGTAAAAAAAGGCGATTTAACTTAATTGAGGTAAATTACCAGAAAAATGCCGATCATCAACTTTAATTCTCAAAAACGGGTTTAAAATTGATTCATAATTTCCATATAAATATGTTCTAACTGTACCGTCTGACGGGCGATAGAATCAATATTAATGCCATCGAATGCCCGAATAATTTCGCTTAATTCTAGATGTTCATCTAACCAAAAAGCTAAATCTTTACCGTAAAATTTGGAAGTAAATCCTAATTGTTTCCCTCGATTTATGGCCGCTTCTTGATCCTGGGTATCCATAATAATAATTTCTTTCGCGGGAATGTGCTGACGCAGCTGATTTAAATTACCTTCGGCAATAATACGACCTTGTTTTAAAATGCCGATACGTTGACAGAGACGCTGTGCTTCATCGAGGAGATGGGTAGTTAATAAAATTGTCATTCCCTGGCGCCGTAATTCTCCGATTAAATCCCAAATTTCATAGCGAGATTCGATGTCTAAACCGGTAGTTGGTTCATCGAGAATTAATAATTTTGGCTGATGAACAATAGCCACAGCAATATTCATCCGGCGCTGCATTCCACCGCTTAAAGTTTCCACCGGACTACGGGCGCGATCAAGCAAATTTACTGCCGATAAACTGGCTTTAATCCGATGACGACGCTGGGGGCGATCGAGTCCATAAATCTGAGCAAAAAAGTTGAGATTTTCCTCACAAGTAAGGGATTTGTACAATAAATTTTCTTGCGGGGCAACCCCAATTAATTCTTTAGTAACTCTGGAAATTGGCAAATAATTAAAGGTAATTTCTCCCGATGAGGGTTTTAATAAATTACAAATTAAGTTAATAGTGGTGGTTTTTCCCGCACCATTAGGACCGAGTAAACCGTAAATTTCCCCCGCTTCAATATGAAAGTTTAATTGATCTAATACTAAGCGTCTTCCGTAATTTTTTTTGACATTACTAATAGTCAGCATTTTTAATAAAGTAACAAGGATAGTCAGGCTTTTTTAGGTCATCAGCCGTCAGCTAGGTAATAGTACGAATAACAGGGAAATTGGCTAATTACACTGAAAAACTAAGAAGCTGAATAACTGATGGTGGGTTACGGCGAATAGATAAATTAATGATTAAGTCTGATAATTTGTCTCCGCCTAACCCACCCTACCTAACTGATAACTGATAACTGATTTACAATCGGCGTTCAAGGTTTAACATTTGTCGATAGGTAAGCCAACCACCTGCTACCATAGCTAGAGCAAAAAGACAGAGAAAGCGAAAATGAGAGCTAATATCTTGGAGATTTTCGCCCTTTGCCCAAACAGCAATTAAAGCTTCATTCATGTGGTAGATCGGGTTATATTTAGCCAGAGATAGAATATTGTCGGGGAATAAAGCAGTGGGGAGAAAAACGCCGCCTAAAATTAATAAAGGAACCCCAAAAGTTCCCACTAAGGCATTAACATCTTCGGTTCTTTTCGCCAGTTGAGTACCAAGAATAAATCCTAAACCCACATAGGCGGTGATACTAAGGAAAATAATTAATAATTCTAGAGGAATTGAGCCTTTAAAAGTGGCTCCATACTGTTTAGCAATAGAATAAACTAAAACTGTCTGACAGGCGGCAATCACACAATGGGCGAGAAAAATGCCGATAAAATAGGAAACACCGCTTAAAGGCGATAAAAATAACCGTTTAATCGTTTGTTGTTCCCTTTCCGCTACTACCGTCGCCACGGTTCCCCCCAAACAACTAAAGAAAAGTGCCGCCCCTACAAGGGTGGGAGGAGTAGCCAGAGCCATCGCCTCGGCAAGCTCAATTTTACCTTTTTCTGCCATAATATAGCCATTTAAGAGCAGGACAAGGATCGGGAAAATGCCCCAGAGGATTAAGCTACGCCCGCGCCGGATTAATTCCACTAAAATTCGTTGAGCGATCGCTAAAATTTCCTGCCAATATTTCATAGAATGTTAGTGTAATTGTTTCTCCCTGTAGAGAAATGAGTTTTTCTACTTTGTGACTTAGGGTTATTGTAAGTGTTCCAGAGCTTGATCGGCACGCAATCTTACTACTATTTCCGCTTCTGTCTCCCCAATCTGTCCTAAAAGTTCCCGAATCGCCCCGCGAAATGCCGCCGCTGCAGTTCCTAATCCCTCCAATCCTACGATCGCCGCATATCTAACCACCCACTCTGGATCCCCTTGCGAAAGTTTCTCCAGTGCCGCAAAAACCGCCTTCTGAGCCTCAGAAACCCGACTTTCCTCCAAATCAGACCAAATTATATTTCCTAAGCCTCTAGCCGCCCCTCGCCGCACGCTAAAGGAAAAATCACTCACCGCCGCCTCAAGTAATAAGTCCAATCCTCGCACATCGCCAATTCCCGCTAGGGCGCGGGTTGCCCAAGCTCTCGCCCCATAATTATAACCGTCTAGGTTGGCCAGTAAATAGGGAACCGCCGCTTTGCCGATGGCGATTAAACCATCCACGGCTGCTACGGAGGCACCGGGGTTATTATATTTCAGGACATCGGTGAGGGTGGGTATTGCCGCTTCACTTTTGACGGCGGCTAAATTTTCCACGGCGGTTAGTAACCCATTGGCTGAGTCGGCTTTTTCGACGGCAATAATTAAAGTTTCAACGGTGGGAAGCATTGGTTATCAGTAGAGGGGTTAGGGGTTGGGGGAGTGAGAATTATGAATTATGAATTATGAATTATGAATTATGGTTCTTCGGTTTGTTTTATGCAATGGACGGGGGTTATAAGGGATGGAACCCTTATATACAAAGGCATTTGGCGATTTTTGTCAATTGCTTTTGATCTAAAGCGAACTAATCAATTAAATTCCTTGCCAGTGAATTATGAATTGGGGAGATGGGGTAATCGGGGAGGGGGGAGAAGGGGTAATTGGGAGAAGTAATTATGAATTATGAATTAGGAAGTGGGAAGAATAAATAAAAATAATCTCCTGACGACTGATTCCTATATTCTAATCCCACTAACAAACTTTTCAAGATAATTTTATCGCCAAATTTTTTTCTGTAAAATCTGACTAATTTCTTGGGGAAAAGGACAATCATCGGGAAAGTTAAAAGATTGATAATCTGGGTTATCTCGCAAGCTTTTTAAAGCCGTGGCATAGCAATCTAAAAATACTTGCTCCCAGTAGGGTTTTAAACTAGGAGAATCGCTCAAAAGTTCTTCTAGTTCCCGTTGACTGCGCCTAATAGTTTCTTGCCAACCTCGATAATCCTCAACGTAATCAGTATAGCAAAGTTTGAGGCAGTGTTCTAAGATGGTCGTTAACCGGTTGCGGAGTTCACGTTTTTGACTTCTGCCCAAACTTTCTATCTCCTCGATCAAGTTTTCCCAGTCAACTTTATCAAAGTTTTTTTGTTTTAACAGAGTGATTGTTTCGTTCAGCCACCCAACATAATCAGTTTGAATTAGCATAATAACTCTGGATTTTATCGGTTTTAATTTAGATATGATTAATTACAATAAACCATCCATTAAAGTGAGAATTTCGGAGATATTTTCGCCCCTAGAATTAGTTTTTAGATGGTTTTCTAAAAGTTCCTTGAGAGCAACCAGTTTCAGACTATTTTCCGCCAAAGTATTAGCGATCGCAGGAGCGGCTGGTAGATAACCCGTAGCACCCAAGTCCATTAAAGCAGAACGACGCAGCTGTAATTCTTCCCCTTGCAAGGCCTTAATCAGAATATCGCCATAGTGGGGGTTAGCTGTGAGTTGATAGAGAGCGCGGGCAGCCGCATAACGGACTTTTTCGACGAAATGCTCTAAAAATGGTTCGATCAGGGGAATCGCTGCCGTCGCTTGCAGGGTTCCCAATGCCTCGATAATTGCTTCGTAGGGTTGGACTAAATGGGGTTTTCCCGTCACTAAAACGGCCACTTCGATGCCACCCTCTAATAGTTTCTTTAAAGGTGCGATTGCGCTTCGATCCTTAAGCATTTCCAATGCTTGGGCAGCCGATTCGCGCACATAATAATCTTCGCAGTCGAGACAGGCAATCAAAGCGGGAACACAACTGAGATCATCCAATTTCCCTAAAGCGCTGGCAGCGTTGCGTCGCAGGGGATAACCGCCGTCGGGAGTGCGATCGCTTTCGTCCTCTAAAGCGGCAATTAACGCCGAAATCGCCTCCGGTTGACGAACACGAAATCTACCCAACCACCAAGCGGCATAATAACGCGCGCCTAGGTCTTCTCTTTGCTGGATATTAGCGATCGCTTGTTCAACAGTATAGGCTGGATTATCGACGGCAGCAGAGTAAGAATCGCTCATAGACAAGTAAAAATAATTATTGGGGTAGTGGGGTTGGGGGTTCTGACAGCTGTAGGCACTTGATAACCAAGAGGAAAGGGAGTAGTAAAAAGCATCCCCTGGGGTGGTAGGAAAAGAACTCTAACGATCAAGATGATCCGATAGTTTGCGCTACTCACAAATGAGGTAGATGCTCTGAAACTATGCAAGACCACTGCTGGAGATAGTTGTTGTTTAGCATTGTTTTTGACGATGCTCCTCTAAACCCCTATCTTGATTTTCTCACTCCTGTTGGCGATTACTCACCTCTTTGTAATAAACCTATATTTGTACGACTTCCCCACTTCTCCATCTCTTTAACTGCGTTTCCAAGTATTCCAAGCAGCTTTCAAACCGATCAAGAGGCGACGGCTGCCACGATCGAGCTTGCTGAGACCAGCTTTAGCACTACCGAGACTGCGATCAACTCCCTGGACAACTTGGCGGGTACTTTTGACCCCTTCATCGATATTTTCGGTTAATTCGCTGATTTCCGCCCCTGTTAGGCGAATTGCCTCTAGAGTCGGGGGAAATTCCCGATGGAGGGTATCGAATAATTTTTCGGCACTGCGGGCTGCCCGGGCTAACTCTTGCAGAGCAGGTAAAGCGGCGATGAAAACCGCCGTTAAACTAACGGCGACTAGCAGTAAAGAACATCCTAGCCAGAAAATAGGTTCGGTCATTTAATGGTCATTCGAGTGATGATTATCGCCTTGGGAGGATTCTTGCGAGTCGGGGAAGGGATTGTCTGTGGCTAGATTTTGACTAGCTTCGATTCCAGCTGTCACCGCCTCTTTTAATCTAATTAAAGTATCATCCCAATTACGCCGGGCCGATTCCGATAGGCGATCGGCCTGTAATTGCATCGTTGTGGTCAGATCTTCAGCTAATTCCGGCAAAGCCCTGGCGGATTTTTGCAGAATTCGACGGGTTTCTTTTCCAGATCTGGGCGCTACTAATACACCCGCCACTACTCCGATCGCACTGCCCACTAAAACCCCGACGACGAATAAGCCGCCGTTACCTTTATTGTTATCTGCCATAGGATTGCCCCTGTACTTAATTCCCAATTTTACGAGCAATTACACTTCTCTTGTGCAGTTTCTTCGGCAAAATTTTGACCTGTTGCTCTTGGCCAGCAGCCACAGACCTAGAAGGGATAACTTGAGAAAAAACTAGCGATCGGGAAAAATCTGACTTTATGCCAATAAGGGAGTGAAAAAGAAGAACCTCTGGGAGTCTTGCCGTGTTTCGACCCCAAAGGTTCCTCTTATGCTGAACTTATACTCCTCACACAACATTTATATTACACACAACCCGATGCTTTTGTCAAGGGGTTTACGAAATTTTTTCGACAGACCTCTGGCCAAATTAATTTCCCAGGGCCGGTAGGCACTCTTGTCAGGGACAGCTATCAGACTAAATCCTGTTTAAAAGCTATGGGAGAGTGGGAAGAGGGAAGTAGGAGTGGTATCAACTATTACCTTCAATCCATGTTTTTAAATCTCGTTCTGGTTTAGCCACATTAAATAAATGTAAACCAAAATCCTCTGAAATATCTTGACAAATTTTCACTCCTCTGATGCTGTTGCCTTTTTCATCTAAAAGGGGCGAAAAAGTCCCAATTCCCAACTGATGGGGGACTACTGCCGTAATTCCGCCACCGACACCGCTTTTTGCTGGTAATCCTACCCGATAGACCCATTCTCCCGAAGCGTCGTACATTCCACAGGTAAGCATAACACTGATCACATCTTGAACGTAGTGTTCATCGATCGCCCGTATTCCTGTGATTGGGTTGACACCTCCATTAGCTAAGGTAGCAGCCATCAGAGCTAAATCGTGAGCATGGACGAGAATGGCGCATTGTTGACAGTAAAGATCGAGGGTTTCTTCAATTTTATCGCTAACCATGCCAAAATTTAGCATTAGATAAGCCATAGCCCGATTGCGATTGCCAGTGGATTTTTCCGAGAGAAAAACGGGGACATTAATCTCGTGATCCCTACCCGTATAGCGTTTAAACATTTCTAAAATACGTTTTAGCCTTTCGGTGGCATTCTGTCCGGTGATTAAATCCGTGGTAGCGATCGCACCAGCATTAACCATAGGATTATAGGGACGATTGGTTTTTTCATCGAGAATAATCGAGTTAAAAGCTTCTCCGGTGGGTTCAACACCGACTTTACTATTAACGTATTCCCGTCCGTGATCTTCTAGAGCTAATCCAAAGACAAAAGCTTTAGAAATCGATTGTACTGTAAAGGTTTGCTGACAGTCTCCCACCTCAAAAATCTGACCATCAGTGCTAATTACGGAAATACCAAACCATTCTGGAGCTGCTAGGGCTAATTCCGGAATATAATCGGCGATATGACCCGTCTGTAAATCAGAGTATTTTGCGTGAAGATAGTTCAGATAGTTCCGGAAAGGATAGACTAACTCTTGCTCGGAATTGACGGGACTAATAAAATCTTTTGGGGAAGCCATAGAGGAGTATAGCAGTTATCGTTTAATTGCCACTCTAGAGACGTTAATAGGCACATCTCTAGAGAATTTCTGTAATCCCTAATTAACTTCTCGAACCGCGATAAATGCGATCAGCTTGGGAGGGTTCTAAATAATTATAGCCCGGTTTTTGGGTCGAGGAGCCATTCTTTTTGGCCACAGTATTAACCGCAGGAGTCGCTTTTTTTACCTCCGCATTAGTCCTGATATAATCCTCAGAAATCTTGAAGGGATGACTATTGGGAAGGTGACGACTAGAGGGTAAATTGTCTGCTGCTTCGGGATGGGTAATTTTACTATGGGGAGCGACAAAATCGTGCAGGATGGGATCGTAGGCTAAAATTTCGCCAGTTTCAATCCGAAAAATCCAACCGTGTAGAGATAATTTACCCTGATGTAATCGGGAACGAATAATTGGATAGCTTTGCAAATTACTTAACTGATTGAGAACATTTTCTGCTACTGTCACCTCGATCAGTTCTTCTCCTTCTAATTCTTTGTAATTATCCTTAACTAAACGTCGAGTAGCTTCTGCTTGTTTTAACCAATCGTAAACTAAAGGCATTTCATCGGCCAGACTCTGCAATTTTAGCAAACCTTTCATCGCTCCACAATGGGAGTGACCGCAGATAATCACTTGCTCGATGCCGAGAGCGTTGATAGCATATTCTATAGATGCACCTTCACCACCATTGGTTGCTCCGTAGGGAGGGATTATATTTCCCGCGTTACGAATTACGAATAATTCCCCCACCTCCGCTTGGGTAATTAGGTTAGGATCGATACGGGAATCGGAACAGGTAATAAACAGGATTCTCGGTTTTTGTCCGTGGGAGAGTTGCTCAAATAATTGCCGATGTTCATCAAAATAACCACTCTGGAACTTTTCTAGTCCCTGTAGGAGTTTCTTCATAATAATTTTTCTGGTTTAGTTTGATCGCTATTGAGTCGATCCTTTCAGCATTATCGGGCATGAGATAACAGCAATGCAACCGGCCAGATTAGCGATCGTTATCGGCGGCGAGATCGGTTATATTTTGTTAAGATAAGATACAGACTGTATCTAAGCAAATTTTATTTTATGGAAACTGCAACAATTTTGGGTGTTTCGATCGCTGCCGCTTTGGTAGGAATTACCGCTTTAGCTCTTTATACCGCTTTTGGACCGCCGGCAGCAGAATTAAGCGATCCTTTTGAAGATCACGAAGATTAATTCTTTAATAACCATGTGGCTATCTGCCAAGGAGAAAGTTGCTCAACGGGATCGATCGCTCTTTCTAAACCATCGATCGATTCTTTTATTGTTAATTGTAATTGATTTTGCCAATCAATAACAGCGTTTTCTCCCTGACATTCATAAACGCGCATTACCCAACCCCGAGAGGCTGTTTCACTTTGTTTGAAACTCATTAAAATTAAGTTATCTGCCGAGAATTTTAACCATTGTGCCACGGGTGGCAACCAGTTTGATTGAGAAGAATTATTAATAAAAATAATGGTGACAGGTGAGTTTAACTGCCAAGCGTGATGGACAGTTTTCGCCGTTTTCCAGTTACCTTGGTGGGGATATATTGCATAGGTAAATTCCTGTTTCCCCAGATCTGCCTCGGGATCGGGCCAGCGGGGACTTCTCAAGAGAGTTAATCGCAGTTGCTGGTTAGTAGCATCATAGCCATATTTATTATTATTTAAAAGACTGACTCCATAGTTTGCCTCTGTATCGGTTAAATCTGCCCATTTATGGGCGTAAACTTCCCATTTTGGCGATTCTGGTTCGTGGTAACGCTCGATCGCACCACAGGCAATTTCATAGGTGGTAAAATCGCTGTTTAGGGTAAGAGGAAAAGCGGTTTTTACTAAAGTATGTTCCTGCTGCCAATTAACAATAGTTTTAATCTGGAGAATAGGGGAATCTTTTTCTAAGATATAATCTTGACAAAATTCCGAATCACCTAAACTTCTGATCACGCGAATCTGCCAGCGCAAGGGGCCATATTCTAAGCATTCGATCGATTTTAAGACTGTTTTAGGTAAGGGATATTGTTGATAATTCGGATCGATATTCCAAGCGTCCCAATATTGTCCTTGATCTTTAAATGCCTGTAATTGATTACCGGCAGCTTGCAGGATTTCTTTTTGATTAATTATATCAAATATACTATCTATATCCCCCGTTTCTGAGTTAATGGTAACTTTAAGTAAGCCATTATCTAAAGTAAATTGGCAGTTAATTAAATTTTTCTCCGTCGTTTGCTGATTGGTAACTAACCAAAATAACTTATAACCCACAGAAGGAATATTGTTTGCGAGAAATAATAGCTGATTGTCGTGGGATAATTGCGAAGGACAGAGACAATTATTCAAGTCATAAACTGAGCAATTTGCAGATTCTACAGCTAAAGAGATAACCTGGGTTCTTTCCCAGTTAAGAGAATTAAAAACTAGAAAAGGTTTTGCTTGGGGATGGGGGGGATTAGGTAAATTAATTTGATTAGCAATTGCCTGTAAAGCTTGATCTAAAATTGCTTCACCCGTGCTGATAACTTGCTGCCATAACTGATTAGCATACCTAAAAACTTCGGGGATAGAAGTACCGGGTAGTATATCATGAAACTGATTTAATAAAACCTTTTTCCAGGCGGATTCTATCTCGAATTTCGGATAGGGAATTTCTAGTAAAATATTAGCCAGAGAAGACCATAATTCCCCCTGATACAAGAGGATTTCACAGTAACGATTATAGGCTTTTTGGTCGGTGTGGGTAGTATAACAACCGCGATGGAATTCTAGATATAATTCATCATCCCAGATAGGAAGATTACTTGTCTCCAGACTGTCCAGATAAGTTTTTGCTTGGCTAAATTTTAACTGGGGGAAAAAAGGAGATTTTTGCCAACGTTGTGCCACTTCTAACATATCACGAGTTGGACCGCCGCCATGATCGCCAACACCGGGCAACCAAAAAATCTCTTTTAATCCGGTTTGCTGTTCCCAATTGAGAGCATGATCGGTCATAATAATTGGGTTAGTATCCATAACTCCAGCAACATTGGGAGGAGACATAAGGGAAAGAATTTTACTGCCATCAGGAGATTGCCACCAGAAAAAACCGTGGGGAAATTTAGTCGTATCATTCCAATGCAGTTTCCCAGTTACAAAATATTTGATGCCAAAGGATTTAAGTATTTGCGGCAATTGGTAGGGAAAACCAAAGGTATCCGGCAGCCAAGCGGTTTTAGTGATTTGTCCGAATTTTTCTTGAAAATATTGTTGTCCATAAAGCAGCTGTCGAAATAGGGATTCCCCAGAGATTAAATTGACTTCTGGTTCTACCCACATCCCGCCCAAAAGTTCCCAGGATTGCCCTTTATATGCCTCTAGAATTGCTTGAAACAGGTCAGGATGATGTTTTTCTATCCATTCGTAAAGTAGGGGGCTAGAATGACCAAATATGAGGGCGGGAAAATCTTTTTGCAGGTTTAAAACCGAGATAAAAGTATTTTTTGCCACTTGCCAAGTTTCTGCCAACGGCCACAACCAAGCCATATCTAAATGTGCGTGACCGAGAAGATGAAAACTGCGTTCTTTGAGAGGTTTAGCGAGGGGTTGTAGGGATTGACGAATTGATTCTAGGGATTGATTAAATTTATCTTTGTTGGTGACATTATCCCAGTCAATATTCTCGAGAGTAGCGGTAAAAGCGGCTAAGTTTTCAGGATAAAAAGTTTGTAGATAATTATGAATAATGGTCAATTCATCAGCAACAAAACCAGGATATATTGCGTCGCTATATTCATAGATTAACTCTGATTTCATCAAACCACCAATATCATGATTGGGACTGACTAAACGGAGAGTAACAATAATTTCTTGACCAGTAGAGACCGAGTTAGAAAGTAAAATACGAGTGGAAGAATCAAAGAGGTCTCCCGCTTGGATAAATTGATTATTAACATAAATTTTGACATCTTCGGCCCACCAAGTTAGGATTAATCTCAGTTCCATTCCCTCTAAAGGATAACCGGCCAGATGTTCGGGGACAATAATTTTTTGAGTTAGATATTGGATTTGTCTGCCAGCCGCCCAAATAATGTATTGTTTTTCATTGAGGGTGACGGGTTGAATTGGTTTTCCGGCTGCTGTAGAGATCAACCAATTTTTCTGAACATCCCTTCGGGTGAGGTGAGACAGTTTAGCGATGTTGTCGAGGGGAGACATGAGCCAACAAATAAGTTAATTTTGACCATTTTAAGCGATCGATGCCTAATCGTGCTAGGGGATAACTTCTGTTAACGCCATAGTGCTGAAGACTTACTCAATCTCATCCTTACAATGGTTGATTGAGAATGAGCAGGGAAGAAAAAGCCCGTGATGAGGATTGAACTCATGACCTCACCCTTACCAAGGGTGTGCTCTACCACTGAGCTACACGGGCATTGATCGTGGTGGGCCGGGCCGGATTTGAACCAGCGTAGGCATAGCCAACGGATTTACAGTCCGCCCCCATTAACCACTCGGGCACCGACCCATTAATTCCACGATTAACAATCTTAGCACCCTTAGCTAAAACACACAAGGGTTTAGGAAAAAAATTTTTGAGCCATAAAATAACTCCCGTTAAATGCCATGGCTTGAACGGGAGTTTTCTGATAATCTTGGGAGAGATTAGCCCACAGCAGCTTCTTCTTGGTGGGTTTCGATCACACAGTCAGAAGTGGGATAAGCGACACAGGTAAGGACGAAACCAGCTTCAATTTGATCGTCATCAAGGAAGGATTGATCGGATTGATCAACGCTACCAGATACGAGTTTACCTGCACAGGTGGAGCAAGCTCCCGCACGGCAGGAATAAGGTAAGTCTAGTCCTCCTTCTTCAGCTACATCGAGAATGTACTCATCATCGGGAACATCAATTTCATGCTTGCCATCGGGTGTTATCAGGGTGACTTTATAGGTTGTTGCCATCGGTTGTTCCTCTTAATTAAATGTCAGTGAAAGCGGCAGTCTCTACAATTGCCCCTCGCTCGTCGTCAGAGTGAACGATTCGAGCGAGTTTCATTTTTGATACTACGGGAAAATCTGCCTGACTCAGCCTTGCATTAGTAATGACAGTCTTAAATAAACTTAAAATAAAATTTACTTATATATCTAACCCAGAATTCTTGAGGATCCTTACTCGATCTCTAGATAATTTCATCCCTCTACAATCTAGCCAAACTAACCACTACTAAGCATTTGGAACTATAATGTTAGTAGTTTTTTCGTCTTAAGCCGATTTTTATTAAATATTAATTTAACTTATAGTTAAGATAGGTGTCGATGAATTGTTTTTAACCCAGCCAAGAAATTGCTTTTCGGCACTACTGCCGCTAACACATCTGGGGAAACTATCAAAAAATATATTGACAATCAAACTAATAAATGATATTGGGAGATAAATCCCCTGTTGCCAGGGGTAGCATCCGTTTTAACGGATGGCTAACTCTCCCTGACGATTTTATGGTTTTCGGATTGCCAGTTTTCCGGGATATGGTTCACCGATTAGCAAACTCTAATTACTTATTAGGTTGGGGAGTCATGCGTAGATAGGGTTTGATTTCTTCAACCCCTTTGGGGAATTTGCTGCGCGCTTCTTCAGTGGGAATAGAGGGAACCACCACACAATCGCCGCCGTCGGTCCAGTTAGCGGGGGTAGCCACCTGATAGTTGTCGGTGAGCTGCAGGGAGTCGATCACGCGCAGGAGCTCGTTAAAATTGCGTCCCGTGCTGGCAGGATAGGTAATAGTTAAACGTAATTTTTTGTTGGGATCGATGATAAACACCGAACGTACCGTCAGATTATTGAGGGAATTGGGGTGAATCATACCGTAGAGATCGGACACTTTGCGATCGCCATCGGCGATAATCGGATAGTTAACTGTAGTGTTTTGAGTTTCGTTGATGTCATTAATCCAACCCCGATGGGATTCGGCACTATCCACGCTCAAAGCGATCACTTTAACATTGCGTCGTTCAAATTCTGACTTAAGACTAGCCACCGTACCTAATTCCGTGGTACAAACGGGAGTATAATCAGCCGGGTGCGAGAACAGCACCACCCAGCTATCTCCTACCCACTGATGAAAAGAAATCGGACCTTCACTAGAATCTTGTGTAAAATCTGGAACGATATCACCCAATTGGAGAGCCATAATTGTGTCTTCCTTATTATATATTTCAAGACAAGCAACAGTTTATGATGCCATAGGAGCGCTGTTCGTCATTGATAATTTTAGGGATTTATAATAATTGGGTTAGAGGATAGGGGAATGAGGAAATGGGGGAAGTGGGGATATAGGGATATAGGGAAATTCAACTATACCAGAAGGCAGACGGCAGCAGGCATCAGGAAAATCTTTGCCAGAACTGGGTTTTAGCGATTTAGATTGTCCCAACCAACTTGTTCTTTGTGATCAAACCCCAAAACCGCAAAACCCTTCCCCTAGGGCGGCAAACTAGGTTATGATCTGGTCTGCATGGCATGATATAACTTTTTTAACTAGCTATCAGCGTTGAGCTAATAGCTGGGCTGCGGTGGCAAATCCCAATTCCCCACCCTAGGCCTAGTCGGAAAGCTGACGGCTTCATTTCTTGTCCTGATCGTTAATTTGCCTTAGTTTTAGGAGACCACAACTGCAATGAAGAATCTTGTTCGTCTGCTGGCGGTAATTACCTTGATTATCGGGAGTTTTTGGGGCAAAGTTCCCGCTCAAGCTCTCAATCTCACCTCGATCGCCCTTCCTTCTCTTCCCGTGGCGGTCTTAAATGCGGCTGATGCCAAACTAACCACAGAATTTGGGGCGAAAATCGACCTCAATAACAGTGATATTCGCGATTTCCGGGACTTGAGAGGGTTCTATCCCAATTTAGCCGGTAAAATCATCAAAAACGCGCCCTACCAAGAAGTGGAAGATGTCCTCAATATACCCGGACTCTCGGACACTCAAAAAGAGCGTTTACAGGCTAATCTGGAGAAATTCACCGTTACTGAGCCTTCTAAAGAATTTATCGAGGGTGATGACCGTTTTAACCCCGGAGTTTACTAAATCCAGTTAATTACGGTTAAAAAAAAATTCCTAGGTGGGCGATCGCTCACCTTTTTCAGTGATCAGCTTCTGAAGGCAAGGGGCAAGAGGCAAAAGAAAGAATCTGGCATACCGTCCCAAGGTAAAAACTGGCGATTTTTGCCAGAGCTATAGAGAAATGAAGTGCTAGAATAAATAGAATTTATCAATTAACTCCTACATGGTCGTTTCCTCGCAACTGCCGAGTTATCAAGATGTTTTAGTGGTGGGATCGGGAGCGGCGGGATTGTATGCCGCACTGTGTTTACCCCCTAACTTAAAGGTGGGTTTAATTACCAAAGAAGATTTAAAAACCGGGGCTAGTGATTGGGCGCAGGGAGGAATTGCGGCAGCCACGTCCCCGGCAGATTCCCCCGTTTTTCATTTAGAAGATACCCTGAAAGCTGGAGCGGGCTTGTGCGATCGCTATGCTGTGCAGTTTTTAGTCGAGAAAGCCCCCCAAGCAATCACTGATTTGCTGCGGTTAGGAGTTAGTTTCGATCGCTCTGGAGACGACTTAGCCCGCACTCTTGAGGCCGCCCATTCCCAGGCCAGGGTACTGCACGCGGCTGATCGCACGGGGAGAGCGATCATCAGTACCCTGATGGAAAAAGTGGTCGAACGCCCCAATATTACCATTATTCCCCAAGCGATCGCTCTGAAACTGTGGCTTGATTCGGAAGGGCAACGCTGTCAAGGTATTTGTTTACTCCATCAAGATCATCTCTGTTGGCTACGAGCGCAAGCAGTCATTCTGGCTACGGGAGGCGGCGGTCAAGTCTATGCCCAAACTACCAATCCCGCCGTTAGCACGGGGGATGGAGTCGCCCTCGCTTGGCGTGCGGGGGCAGTGATTCGCGACCCGGAATTTTTTCAGTTTCACCCCACCGCTTTGACTGTGCCGGGGGCGCCGAGGTTTTTAATTAGTGAGGCGGTGCGCGGCGAAGGAGCGCATTTAATTGATGCTCTGGGGCGGCGTTTTGCCTTCGATTACCATCCGGCCGGAGAATTAGCCCCCCGGGATGTGGTCAGTCGGGCAATTTTTAGCCATTTGCAAACAACCTCCGACGATCCCGCCCATGCCAAAGTATATCTAGATTTAAGACCAATCGAACCGGATCGTCTGCGTTATCGTTTCCCCAATATTATCCGCATCTGTCAAAAATGGGGAATTAATGTGTTTGAAGATGTGATTCCCGTCGCCCCCGCCGCTCACTATTGGATGGGAGGAGTGGCCACCGATTTAAACGCCCGCACTTCTCTACCCGGTTTGTATGCGATCGGGGAGGCGGCTAGTACGGGTGTTCACGGAGCCAATCGTTTAGCTAGTAATTCTCTCTTGGAATGTATTGTTTTTGCGGCAAGTTTAGCTGAAATAGGTCTAGAACCAGAAAACTTTCTGGGGGAAAGACCAGAAAAATCCCTAGAAATCGCAGAAAATTGGCAGGAAGAACAGGAATACTGGCAAAAAGTACGGAGAGAATTACCGATTTTAATGTGGGAAAATGCGGGAATTTGCCGATTTCAAAATGAGTTAGAAATTGCTATCCTACAGGTGCAACAGTGGAAACAACAGTTACAATCGTTAAAGATAGGCCAATTTCTTCAGAATCTTCTCCCCGACCAAGGACAATTATTTTTGCGTCCCTCGGTGCAGTTAGAAATGAGAATAGCGATCGAGACATTAAATCTTTTAGACATCGCCGACTTGATTCTGGAAAGTGCCTTATTACGAGCAGAAAGCCGAGGTGGTCACTATCGGGGCGATTATCCAGAAACTGTGGCTAATTGGCAATTCCACACGACTATTCAAGGTCGAAGGTGGCAAAAAAGTCCTGTGCAAGCTTAATTAAGCCATTTTTTCACAGATAATCCCTAAGCACCGAATAGTGGAATCTATCCTCAATATTGGGAGCCGTGCCATCGGTTCCACGCTCACTGAGGGGCTTTTCCCAATCATCCTCGTCTATGACCTATCTCTGGATTTTGAGTGCTTTTCATTTACGGCTTTTAGGCTATCATACTTTTACCCTCCCCCCCCCCTAAACAGTTGCATTAATTCTATGATCAAACCCAATTTCCTATTTTTGTTAGCTATCAGTGTGAGCAGTTGGGGCCATTATTTTCAGGCTGTACCCAATGCTAACGCTCAAACTCCACCCAAGTTAGAGCAATCCCAAACTGTCGCTACTTACGATCATTTGATGAAAGCTGGTTACGAGGCCAAAACCCAAAAAAATTACCAACTCGCCCTAGAAAAATTTCAACAAGCTCTAGCACAACGTCCGAAGGATACATCTGCTCAAAATGCGATCGCTGAGGTACAGAAGTCTCTGGGTCAAACCGCTACCGCTGCCAAAGTCACCCCTGAAAACGAGACTTCTATTACGATTATTCCCCGAGTAATCACCCTGAAAATCTCGCTTGACCCAGAATTAGTAATGTTAATTGCTGGCTCAACCCTTTTATCTATCTCTTTATTGGGGGCTTTACTATCAATTTTCTTTCAATACCGTCCCAGGAACAAAGCCTCAAAACCCCGCAAAAAGACAACTTCCGTCAATCCGAACAACCCACTAGAAAACCTTTTTGGCAATACCTTTTTCTATGGGAACACCAAAACCAGCAGTAATATTAATGGCAATGGGGGAGGCGATTTAGATACTTCTTTGCCGGTACAAGCTACCTCCCGTATCCCCGGTGTGGATTTAATCCTGCGTTTAATTGAAAGTCTTCGCGATGACGATCCCCGTACCCGTAGGCGGGCAGTTTGGAAGCTGGCGCAGATGTCCGATTCTAGGGCAATGGAGCCTTTAGTCGATAGTATGGTGGATGGGGATTCCTACGAACGCAGTTTAACCCTAGAAGCCCTCGCTCAAATCTGTAGCCGCTCCCTACGACCGATGAACAAGGCTTTAGCTATCTCTCTTCAGGATAAAAATCCGCAGGTGCGGAAAAATGCTATTCGGGATTTAACCAGACTCTACGATGTAATGTCTCAGATTAGTCAATTAATTTGTCTTGCTCTCGATGATTCCGATGAGGAAGTACAAGAAACGGCGCGCTGGGCGATTAGACAGTTAAATCTGCAATTAACCCCTCGTTTAGTAGATATTGCTCCCCTAGAAACCACCGGTGAACCAGAAGATGATGACGTACAGGATACTTCCTTCACTGAAACCACATCCACTGAGGTGCAAAATTGAGTCGAAAACTCTTATTTCTCTCGACTCCTCTGGGATTTTTGGGATCGGGGGGCGGCGGTGGTGTAGAATTAACCATTGAGAATCTCGCTCGCACTCTGACTAAGCAAGGGTATGCCGTGCGGGTAGTGGCTCCAGAAGCCTCGCAATTGCATGATATCCTCTTGATCACTATAGTGGGAAATGCCCGGATTTCTGCCCAAAGTCAAGGCCGGCAAGCCCCAATTTTAATGCCCGAAAATGCTGTTTTGGCCAATATGTGGCACTACGCCCAACAAGTACAAAATAAGTACGATTTAATTGTTAATTTTGCCTAGGATTGGCTCCCTTTTTATCTCACTCCTTTTTTTGCCACTCCCGTCGCCCATTTAGTCAGCATGGCTTCCGTTTCTTTGGCGATGGATCATAAGTAGTAGTGCAAAATTAATTTCCTAGTAAAGATAGGCAAAAGGCAAGAGGCAAAAGGCAAGAGGGGGTTAGATATGTGTAATTAATTTTGCTTAGGTACTTATTATTAAAAAAACCTACCGCAGTTTTCCCCATTTACTCGCTTTTCACACCGTCACCCAAGCAGAAACTTTCTCAATATCTCCCCCCTATCGCTGTTTGGCTAATGGTTTAGACGTATTTTTGTATCAGTTTCGCTCCGATCCCTCTTCCTGTCTAGCTTGGGTGGGACGGATTGCCCCGGAAAAAGCCTTAGAAGATGCGATCGCCGCTTGTCAACAGTTGGGCGTACCTTTACGGGTTTTCGGTCATATTTCCGATCCTCTCTACTGGCAAAATTGACAGGATAACTGTAGTTTCGATTTAGTCGATTATCGCGGTTTTTTGCCCACCGAGAGCCTTCAAAAAGAGTGCTTTGGCCTGTTGATGACCCCGCGCTGGGTTGAGGCTTTTGGTAACGTGGCTATTGAAGCTTTGGCCTGTGGTGTTCCCGTAGTTACCTATCGTCGCGGTGGTCCGGTAGAAATTATTGAAGATGGAAAAACTGGTTTTTTAGTTGAACCTGATAGTATCGAGGGATTAGTTACAGGAATTAAAAATTTGGACCAGATCGATATTCTTGTCGTGCGGTAGTCGAGCAAAAATATTCCCTAGAAGCTTTAGCAAATCGAGCTATTAATTGGTTTGAAGAAATTTTTACTCGCAGTCAAAAATAAATAAACTCTCTTGGTTTAGTCTGGTTAAATCTAGCCTAGCATAAACTTTTCTATAAGTTTATCCCAGAAAGGTTAGGGATCAACCACGGAGGCACAAAGAACACAAAGATTGATCGATCATAATGTAAGTTAAACTTATCATACAGAACCTAGAAGAGTCAATGTTTTACACACTTCATGTCAGATGAGCAACATTGCTCACCGCTACTACCAAATTATTACCAGCATTTTTAGGGCAATTTTCGTTAAGGTCAAAACCGTTAGCGACGACACGATTATAAAGTTGCGGACAAGCTAAAGCGAGGGATTGTCCTCACGGCATTTGGTGGGATTAGGAGCTAATAAGGTGAGATAATAGAAAAAAATTAGTTTTAGCTTTAAGGATGGTATTATGTCAGACACAACGCAGTTAACACCGGAAAAAATTGCTCAGTACCGTATTGAATTTGCGGACAATGAGAATGTTTTAAGTGCGCTTGATGTTATTGAGGAATGGGAGGGAGATTTAGCAGATGCTGCTGAATCTATTGCCACTCGTAACGGTATTGAAGGAGTAGAAGATAATGCTGATTTTCGTTGGTTTGTTATTATTCTTAATAAATGTCGTGATTCTATTTGTCAACCTAAGTATGAAACTTTGCGAGAAAAATATTTACCCGCACTTATTCCCCCTTTAACAGATATTATAGCAGGATGTTTTATGTGTCCGCCGGGAGTAGCAGGACTTTTATCGGCTATAGTTACTGTTTATATTCAGGAAGAAGGAATGGATAAATTTTGTCAAAATTCTACTGATTCTTAAACTGAAGTATTTATGGCTACTATCCAAACCTATCCTTGGGATGCAACCGATCATCTGGAAACAAAAGAAGATATAGCGGCATATCTTGAAGCGGTTCTTGAAGATGGTGATCCGAGTCTAGTAATAGCAGCATTAGGTGATATTGCTCGTTCTCAAGGAATGAAAAATATTGCTAGTGAAACAGGGTTAGAAAGTCAAAATCTCTGTAAAGATTTGTTAGGCGAAGGTAAGCCAGAGTTTACTACAGTTATTAAGATTTTACAGGCATTTGGATTACGTCTCCAGATTGTACCCATTACCTAATTGTTCTAACTCTTAAATCCCTGTAGCGATAAATGCAGTCCAATAATAGGGATTAGCAAAGGGATAGGGTTCACGTTTAACCGCGGCTTCTAATAAGTCTTGGAATTTTCTTCTATCCCGTTTATTCTCAAAAACTCGATCGAGTAATTGCTGGAATTTTTGACTATCTTTAATTCTGGCTAATTTTTTACTGTTCAATGTTCTTAACCAGGTTTGAGTATGATTTAAAACAATAGCAATACTTCCTTCATCTCGGATAGAAATTCGTTTAAGACTGTGATAAAATTTAGTCATAAATAACGTAGTTGCTAGGGGATCGACTGTCCAAAGGGTACTAACTACACTAGAACTACCTGCAAATAGAAAACCACTGGGTAAACCCACATATTCATCGCTAATACTATCAGCTTTACTTTCTATTATACCACTTTCACAAGCAGAAAAGGTGACTAAACGGCATTCTCTTAAGTCAAATTTTTCAAATACTTCTGCTAAAGTTAGGTTAGCTGATTTTCCTAAATTACCGTCTGGATCTGCCAACATTAAAGCGGAATCTCTAGGAGATTTATTATCAAATTTCCCATGACAAGAAAAGTGAAGACAATGAGATGCTTGTAATTCTTGACGACGGTTTTCTAGGGTTTGTTCTGATGCTTCTAATTCCCCAATAATAATGGTTTTTTCAGTAGCAAATCCTTGACTAATTCTCTCGATTTCTAGATTTGCTCCTAAGAGAGGTTTTAGGTCTTTTCTGGTAGGGTTTTTAATGGCAAAAAGACGAGTAAAGTTTTCTCGCTGGGATAATTTTACCAGTTTTAAAAGTTGGCAACTGGGAACGTATCCTACACCATTAGAAAAGCGTTGATAGAGAAATTGTCCATCTTTTAGGGGCAAACAATGAAGGGGAATAATATGTAAAAACCAATGGGGAATTAGGATGAGACGAGAGCAAGATTTAGGAATCAGTTCTAAAAGTTCATCAATCTGGAGAATTTCTGATAGTTTATTTAAATAGTCATTAAGATTATTGATCCACGCGGTTTTATTATTTTCATAAGCATCACGATAATCTTTAATAAAATTAATCAATTTTCCTCGATCTTCTGCTGAAGATTGCCAAACTTTAACCCCTTTTACCTCAAAATCCCCCCCTTTTGAAGGGGGGTTAGGGGGGATCAAACCTTTTGAAGGGGGGTTAGGGGGGATCAAACCTTTTGAAGGGGGGTTAGGGGGGATCAAAGCCTCATTAGTAACAATAAACGCCATAATACTATCCCCTCCAATATACCATTCTAAAATTGCAGTATCTTGATCAATTAAGGATTGAATCTCACTTAGAGGAATGCTTTCAACCTTTTGAGTTAAGCTAAAAGTGGGATCTATGGGGGTGATTTCACTGGCAATAAATTGATTTAATTCTTGTTTTAAATGATTGAGGTGAGTATAGTCATTTAAGATGGGTTGTTTTTGTTGATCTAGGGTTAAAATTTCTCCCCGATTGCGGGTTTGTTCTTGGATAGCTAACTGTTGTTCTTCCCCAATAATGGCACGACGGAGGCGATCTAATTCGGTAATAATAGTTTGGGGGATATTACCTTTAGGATAGATATCTCGGTCAGTTAGCAATTGGACTAGATAGCGGGTTTTGCTGCGTTCAACATATTCTAAGGCGCGATCTTTTTGATTGAGGTTGAGATAGGATTGAACAATGCCATGATAAACATCCATTGCATCGGAGAGGATTTCTTGTTGTCGTTGGGGGTTTAAGGCTTCGAGTCGGATATTTTCTACGGCTTCGATAGCTAAGTTGTAGCCTTTGATGGCGGTTTCCCAGTCTTGGATAAAGTTAGCAGTATGCCCTAAATTTCGTCCTGTTCCTAAACACTTTATAGGAAAAGCTGTGGGGGTTGTTATTTCTAAAGATAGATGATAAGCTGCAATAGCTAACTCTAGATTATCTGCCCTTTCCCCTCTGATGCGATAACCATAAGCTAACCCCAGATTATATTGTGACCTTGCCCAACACTCAGGAAAGGCTTCACGGGTATATACTTCTAAAGACTGGTTTAAAGCTGCAATAGCTAACTCTAAATTATCAGATCTTTCCTCTTTGATGTGTTGATTATAAGTATTCCCTAGATTATCCAGTGACCTTGCCCATTCTTCAGGAAAGGCTTCACGGGTAGATACTTTTAATAACAGGTTACAAGCTGCAATAACGAACTCTATATTATATGCTTTTTCCCCTTTTATACGAGCTAGATAAGCTATCCCTAGATTATTTTGTGTTCTTGCCCATTCTTCGGGAAAGGCTTCACGGGTAGAGACTTCTAATGATAGGTTATAAGCTGAAATAGCTAACTCTAGATTATCCGCCCTTTCTCCTCTGATGCGATTTCTATAAGCTTCTCCCAGATTATTTTGTGTTCTTGACCATTTATAAGGAAAGGCTTCACGGGTATGGACTTCTAATGACAGGTTATAAGCTGCGATGGCTAACTCTAGATTATCTGCCTTTTCCCCTCTGATCCGAGTTCTATAAGCTTCTCCTAGATTATTTTGTGACTCTGCCCAATCTTCAGGAAAGGCTTCACGGGTAGAGACTTCTAATGATAGGTTATAAGCTGAAATAGCTAACTCTAGATTATCCGCCCTTTCTCCTCTGATGCGATAACTATAAGCTAATCCCAAATTATTTTGTGTTCTTGACCATTTATAAGGAAAGGCTTCACGGGTAAATACTTCTAAAGACAGATTTAAAGCAACAATAGCTAACTCTAGATTATCTGCTCTTTCTCCTATGATGCGAGTTTGATAACCATTTCCCAAATTATTTTGTGTCGTTGCCCAAGCTTCAGGAAATGCTTCACGGGTATATACTTCTAAAGACAGATTTAAAACAACAATAGCTAACTCTAGATTATCAGCCCTTTCCCCTCTGATGCGATAACTATAAGCAGCACCCAAATTATTTTGTGTCGTTGCCCAAGCTTCAGGAAACGCATCACGGGTATATACTTCTAAAGCCAGGTTATAAGCTGCTATAGCTAACTCTAGATTATCAGCCCTTTCCCCTCTGATGCGATGACTATAAGCAGCACCCAAATTATGTTGTGTCATTGCCCAATATTCAGGAAAAGCTTCACGGGTATATACTTCTAACAGGGTGTGATAGCCTGTAATAGCTATTTCCAGATTATTTGCCCGACTTCCCAACGGAAACTGTGAAATATGAACACATAAATTTTGAATTACTCCTGCCATAAATGCCACCTGTTCTGCCTTCCCTTCAGAAAAGACATTTCTAGCGAATTGTTGCAACAGTTGGGCAAAAGTATCATCTAACAGATGTTGACAGCGTTGTAGGATAGGATAAACCATCGCAGGATCATTACTCTCATATTCCGCTTGTACTACCTCTAATAAAAACTCCTGATATTCCTCTATACTTCCCGCTTGAGGGTTGAGAAACTGCCTCAACTGTTGCGCCATATTCCGTAACCAAGCAACAGGATTATTATTTCCTTGTTGTTCTAACCACATTGCATAGTTTTCCATCACCTGCAAAAACTGGAGATCAATCAATTCCTGATTAGCTCGCAGAATATTATTGAGTTCCTCATCATCAGTAGAAGTGAGCAACTGTTCTATTAAATTAACATAAGCTTGTAATCTGGCTTCATCCATAACCGTTGCATTTGAATCAATGAGAAAAAATACTGAACTGCTTAAGGAAAGGTTTTGTAAATTTCTCGGCGATGGGCAACTCTTTGACAGATAATCTTTTGGTTTTTTTTGTCAAGAGTTAAGCCAACCCTATAATCTCCTATTCTAATTTTATACTTATCTTTGTAGCCTTTCATTTTCTTTAAATACCCTAATTCATAAGGATTATCAGCTTCTAATTCCTGAAAAACAATTAATCTAATACTAGATTGTATATCTTGAGGTAAAGAAGCTAATTCTTTTAAAAATCTTTTTGTATATTCAACTTTCCACATTGTTATTGTTGATTGATGCTAGGTATTTTAAGGCTTCTTCTTTGGAAAGAGTTGGATCATTTTCAACTTCTTCAATCAATTTTGCGAGTCCATAATCTTCAAGAATTTCTTCGATTTTTTCAAATTCAGCAATGGGAATCTGAACGGCAATCGTTTTTTGATTGTTGTCTAATACATAGTTTTTGTTGATTTCTAGCATTGATTCCTCCGTCAAGGTTATTTGTGTTTTCAGAAAACCATCATCGTCTTAACTATGATTTTTGTGATTATGTGATAGACTGTGATTTTTTCTAGAGAATCACTATATCATATAATTGGATACAATAAATATTCGTGATTGTCAAGGGCGATTGCTGCCAAATTTGTTTGATATATTCCAAGTTTCTGCCTTAGAACATATCAAACAAATTACTTTTCTGCACAAATAACTGTCATTACAGCAACTTCTTTGTCCAATTGATCTCCTATTTCATCTTCAACAACGTGGCTCTTCTCGACTTTGTGTGATAATTTTTGCTTATAGAATCGTGAAATATTTACCTAGAAAGACTTTGAGGACTATTTTGCTGAAGAAACTATCAGTATAGACCCCGTTTCCATAACGAGCTAACCGAAGAGCTATATCCGCTGTGATAGGCTGCTTTCCGTGAACGATTTCGTTAATACGTTGTTCGGGAACTCCAAGAGCCAGAGCTATTTGATTCTGACTAAGGTTCATTGGCTTGATAAATTCCTCTAAAAGAACCTCACCGGGATGAATTGGCATTAGTTTATCTTCATTCATTATTTTACCTCAATGATAATCAACGATTTCTACGTCTAGAGCATCACCGTTTTGCCAGACAAAGCAAATTCGCCATTGATCGTTAACCCGAATGCTATATTGACCTTCCCTATCACCAACCAGACGTTCCCTTCAGGTTCTACCTAAATACTACTTTTGCTTCAGGTGTCCTCTTTATTCGCGATCGCTACTAATTCGGCGATCAAACAGCTTGCAACATGAATTCAACCTTGATCGCTTCAAACGGGAACTCTACGCTCCCATCTGCTACACGACTCAGAATACCGACATTTAAAAGTGCCGTAATATCTCCATGTACTGCTTTAACATCCCGATGGACTCGCCTCGCCGCCTCACGGATAGAAATGGGGCCAGCACCGCACATAGCTTTGAGGAGTTCCCACCGCTTGGCAGTCAGAACTTTCCAGAGAAGTTCGGGGGTAGCAAAACTGATACGAACTTCTTTTTCTGCTCGACCCGTTTTCATCGCTTGAACAGCATCGGCAAGGGTGTCAGTCAAAGAGCGAACTTCAAGAACGACCGTGTTCATAATTCCACCTCAAAATGTCAGAGTTGAAGTCGGCCATCAATTGGTCTGGCGAAGAGAAAGCATAAAGAGACTCCACACCATCGAAATGACGGCGATCGCCTGTTCAATTAAATTAACATAAGTTTGTAATTTGGCTTCATCCATAACCGTACCCTTCAACCCCAAACTACCCTTAAAAATCATTATACATCAGAATTTATGGCGCTACTTGTTATTATTTGGTATATTATTGTATAGTTTCCCACAAAATGCCGGGAGATATAAAACTAATGATAATCCGAGGCGTTAAATGTTAGAAATTGAGTACCTGAGAGATACAAATGGTGAACTAACAGGGGTTGTTATCCCTATTAAAGTGTGGAAACAAATTTTTCCTGAAGCGGAAATTGCCTTAGATGAGTTATCGGATAGATTAGAAGATTATTGTCTAAGTCAAGCGATGGATGAAGCGATGTCAACCCCTTTATTAGACCGTCAAACAGCATTACAATATCTGGAGGAATAATTTGGAAGTTGAGTATCGCCAATTATTTTTAAAAGATTTAAAGAAGTTGAAAAAACAACCTATATATGATCAAATCGTCGATATTGCTTTTGAAAGACTCCCCTTAGCTATCAATTTGGAGGTTTTAAGTAATATTAAGGCGATGAAGGGTTATCCTAATCGTTATCGTATTCGTGTTGGTGACTATCGTATCGGAATAGAAGTACAAGGAAATAAGGTAGAAATGATGCGTGTTCTACATCGACAGGATTTTTATCGCTATTTTCCCTAATTTTAATTGAGTTCCTCACCATCAGTACAAGTGAGCAACTGTTCAATTAAATTAACATAAGCTTGGGCGCGTTTTTCATTCATTGTCTGTACTGTGATTGATGTGATTGTGTGATGAACTGTGATTTTTTTTGGCGGATGACTCTATGATAGGATGATTCCCCTTGATATAGGGCGATTATGACACAGAATGCTATAGAGGATATTAACTATAAACGCTCAAACTCATCAACTCTTAATCCCGCTTGTCTTAAAATACTGGCAATTGTACCGATTGTTACCTCCTTATAACAAGGAACAATCGTTGTCCTTTTTCCTTCGGGAGTATCCTTGGCAAATTTAACATGACTCCCCTTTTGACTAACAACTTCAAACCCTGCCGCTTCCAACTTGCGTTTAATTTCACGATAAGATAAAGGCTTAAGCGGCATTTATTTCTACCTCTATCTTCTGTAATTGGGGAATAACTGTCGCACAAGGCGGTTCAAAATGTAATTCTAAAGCCTCTTGCAGATTGTTTAACGCCTCGGTTTCCGTTTCCCCTTGACTAGCAACATCAACCTCTAAACATTGGGCAACAAACCAATTATCTTCTTGAAAAATTCTCGCTGTAAATACCTGTCTCATTTTCACTTTCCTGATTGAGCTTTCCATGATTATATGTCAGGCTAGAATGACAGTCAATTAAATAATCATATAGATCATGCTTTAGACTTCTACATAACAAGATTCTATACCTTATATCCCGTAACCAATAACCCTGTTGCATAGTTTTCCATCACCTGCAAGAATTGGCAATCAATTAATTCCTGATTAGCTTGCAGAATATTATTGAGTTCCTCATCATCAGCACAAATGAGCAACTGTTCAATTAAATTAACATAAGCTTGGGCGCGTTGTTCATTCATTGTCTGTACTGTGATTGATGTGATTATGTGATGGACTGTGATTTTTTTTCGAGAGAGACCAACCTTATGATATAATGTGCTACAATAAATATTCGTGATTGTCAAGGACAAAGGATAACCTAATCATAGTCGATCATTCAATTATTCTCAATCATAGTTTAGACGGTATTGCAATTAAGGATTACCCGAAATAACAAACCTACCCACGGCCACTAAAAACCCTCCTACCGCCGTAATTAAAATACCAATTAATGTCCAAATTTGAGCCTGTTGTGAACCTTTAATTGCCTTAACATCTTCCCTAACCGCATTGATTTCTCCTCGTAGGGAATTAATCTCCACCTTTAATACCTGTCTTTCCCCCTTAGCTTCTGTTAACTCAATTTTGATGTCTGTAACATCTTTTTGTAAATTCTCTAATTTTTGATTAATTTGGGCTAAAATTTCCCCTAGGTTTTGTTCAATTATCACTGACATTTGTATTTTTCCTCATAATCAAAAAGCTCCCCCCATCATTCACCCTAAAACTCAAAATTGTTGAGCCAGTTTTTGGATAGCAAAAAATAATAAATTTCATCGTTTTCACCAAGCATTTTTGGGGCTACGGTCCCAAAATTCGGGCTAGTCAAAGACTAAACCCGAACTTGACCGAGTTTTTTAATCCTCTAAACTAATCTTGACCGGATTAACTTTCCAAATCTCTTGACAATATTCCCAGATTGTGCGATCGCTAGAGAATTTGGCCATACGAACCGAGTTAAGAATCGACATCCGCGTCCACTTGTCTCGATCACGATAAGCTTCACTTACCTGTTCCTGACAATCAGCGTAGGATTGATAATCAGCTAAAAGCATATACTGGTCATCGTAGAGGAGAGAATCAACGATCGGCCTGAATAATTCCGTGTCACCATGGCTAAAATAACCACTCTTAATTCGATCGATCACTCCCTTCAATTCGCGATTATTTTTGTAATAGCTCATCGGTTCATAACCGTGGGCCTTCTTAGCATAAACTTCTTCTGCTGTCAAGCCAAAAAGGAAGAAATTTTCTGCCCCTGCTTCCTCGCGAATTTCGATATTAGCGCCGTCCAGAGTCCCGATGGTGAGGGAGCCATTCATGGCAAACTTCATATTACCGGTTCCGGAAGCTTCCTTACCCGCCGTAGAAATCTGTTCGGAAAGATCCGCCGAAGGATAGATGCGCTGACCCAAAGAAACGTTAAAGTTAGGCAGGAAAACCACTTTTAAACGACCTCTGACATCAGGATCCTTATTGACAATTTCAGCTACAGCATTAGTTAACTTAATAATTAACTTCGCCATAAAGTAACCGGGGGCTGCCTTACCACCAAAGATAAAAGTGCGCGGCACAATATCGATCTGAGGGTTCTGTTTAATGCGATTATAAAGGGCGATAATGTGCAGAACTGCCAGATGTTGGCGTTTGTATTCGTGAATCCGTTTTACCTGCACATCGAAAATCGAATTAACATCCACCTCGATATTACGGGTTTTCAGCATATAAGCCGCTAAATCGGCCTTATTCGCCTGTTTAATTTCATACCAACGCTGACGAAATTCGGGATCATCAAGGTATTGTTCCAGTTTTCGCAATTCCTTCAGGTCTTTTAACCAATTATCGCCGATTTTTTCGGTAAATAGTGCCGATAATTGGGGGTTGCTCAATAAAATCCACCGGCGCGGGGTGACACCATTGGTTTTATTGTAGAATTTTTCCGGCCAGAGCATGGCAAACTCTTTCAGGGTGTCTTTTTGCAGTAACTCGGTGTGTAAGGCAGCGACTCCATTAATCGAGTGACTACCCACACAGGCTAAATTAGCCATGCGAATTTGTTTATTACCCCAACCAGCTTCTTCAACTATCGACAATTTGCCCAATAATTCCTCGTTATCGGGAAACCAAGTCCGCACATCGTCGAGGAAAAAGTGATTGATCAGGTAGATAATTTCTAGATGTCGGGGCAGCAGTTTGCCGATCAGATCCGCCGACCAACGTTCTAGGGCTTCTGGCAATAGGGTATGATTGGTATAAGCGAAGGTTTTTTGGGTAATTGTCCAAGCTTTTGACCATTCTAAGCCGTTTTCATCCACTAACAAACGCATTAACTCAGCGATCGCAATGGCGGGGTGAGTATCATTCAGTTGAATAGCGGCGGTTTCGTGGAAATTTTGCAGATTTTTGTGGCTTTTTAGGTGAATGCGAATTAAATCTTGCAGGGAAGCGGCCACAAAAAAGTATTGTTGGGCCAGACGTAATTCGCGACCGGCGGGGGTGTTATCGTTGGGATAAAGGACTTTAGAAATGGTTTCCGCGTCCATTTTTTCAGCCACGGATTGATCGTATAACCCAGCGTTAAAAGCCTCAAAATTAAACGATTCACTCGCTTCTGCTTTCCAGAGACGCAAAGCGTTCACCGTGTTGGTTTTATAACCCGGGACGGGGGTATCGTGGGGAATGGCTAAAACCCGACGTTCCGGCAGCCATTGTACCCGTTCCTGTCCCTTATCATCGTGATAGATTTCCGTCCGGCCACCCAGTTTTACTTCCACACTTTCATCGGGACGGGGTAATTCCCAAGGATTGCCGAAGCGTAGCCAGTTATCAGGGATTTCCACCTGCCAACCGTTTTGGATGATTTGATGGAAAATGCCAAATTCGTAGCGGATACCGTAACCGATGGCGGGAATTTCCAAGGAAGCAAGAGAATCAAGGAAACAAGCCGCTAAACGCCCTAAACCGCCGTTTCCGAGGCCGGGATCTGGTTCCTGTTCGATAATTTCCTCAAAATCAAGACCTAACTCCTCGATCGTCTCTTTGATTAGGTCATAAATACCCAAATTAGCGAGATTATTACCTAAATACCGCCCCATGAGAAATTCGGCCGAGAAATAACAGACGAGTTTAACTTTTTCTTGTTTGTAGGTGTCGGTGGATTTCAGAAAACGACGCAGCAGGCGATCGCGAACGGTGTAGGCAAGGGCGACATAGTAATTGTAGGGACTAGCATTAGTGCGGTTAACCCCTTGCAAATAAAATAGATTGTCCAGAAAAGCCCGTTTTAGGGTTTCGGGACTCATACCGGTGCGATCGTCTTCAACTAAAGTGGGGCATTGAAGTGCTTCACGCCCATCAGCTAGGGTAGAGGTTGTCTCCATGGGTTTTTGTTGTCCATATATTCGGGAGTCGATCGCCGATCAGACCTGATGACGATATCCTTTATAGTTTACTTGTTACCTTTTGGAGAGACTCAGACATTTAGATTTCTATTGGTTTTGAGGGGAATAGCGATCGTAATTGCCAACAAAAAAAGGGTGAACCCTGTCCACCCTTCCACAATTATTTACAAAAAAAGCTTAATAGCGTTTTTTTCTGTCACCACCACCACCACCATTGAAGGGCGCACGCTCTTCACGATCGCGGGCTTCGTTAACTTTAATTGACCGCCCCATCCAGTCAGCACCATCTAGTGCCTCAATCGCTTTGGCTTCCTGGTCTTTATTTTCCATTTCCACGAAGGCGAAACCGCGTTTGCGCTGTGTGTCTTTGTCAACGGGAATATGAACCCTCTTAACCTTGCCGTACTCTTGAAAGACATCGACCAGATCTTCTTGGGAAATCTCGTAAGAGAGATTACCAACAAAAATAGACATAATACTTGAATCCTCGAACAATACTCGAAACGGTGTGGAGACACAAAATTCAGGGAGAAGCCGAACAATACTAAAGTAAAAGACTTACCGAGTTAATACTGAAAACGAACTTGAACACTAATCTTGACTCTCGCCTCGATCATAACACAGAAAGATTGCAGTTAATGTTAACTTTTATTCTCTGAGGCAAGAGACCGTTTTGCCCATCGGTGGCTACTCCCTCAACCGCCAGTTTTTTTTTCCCGACGAAATAACCAAATCATCAGGGCCACCACACCGATTTGTAGGGCAAAATTGGGTAAGGCGGTGGCTACGTCCCGGGCTGCCGCTAATTGCGCCAGAAAAACCACCGCACCAATAAAACCAGAGGCCCCTAGACCGAGATAGATAAACTGCCGCAGCCCTCGGTAGGGATTGGCCGCTTCCTCTTTCAAGCGCGCGTATTTTTGGGGATCAAGTCGAGGGGATTTGCTCATAAAAAAAATTTTCTAGCTCTGTATCTATTGTCTGTGATATAATCGGGAACTGGCAATGTGCCGATGTAGCTCAGTGGTAGAGTAGTTGATTCGTAATCAATTGGTCGTGGGTTCAAATCCCATCATCGGCTTGGTTTTTCCTCCTAAAAGTTGACTAGGAATACCGAAACCTTTTTCAGCAGCCCCAATACTAAAGAAAAGGTTGAATAATTTCTGCGATCGCTTGACGTTGGTAATCGTCATATCCCCAGCGCTCTAGAAAGGCTTGATATTCTCCTTGTCCTCTGTTTAAACTGGTGGCTAATTGTTGTAGTTTTTCTCCCAAGGCCGGCGATAATAACTGCTTAATTAGTTGACTGGTTTTTTCTTGGACTTTCTCAGAACCTCCAGCATTTTCTTCATCTCCTTGACTGCGATGATAGATAACCATGGCCGTGGACATAGCTAGATTTTTAACTAATAACTCATTCACCACTATCGGGGAAGTTTTTAAAGCAGTAATTACCTCTAAACTAGGATGTTCCGTATAGGGTAAATCGCTAGTCAAGTAAGTAACGAAAAATCCTCTAGCTCCGTTTTCTGTTGAGATTAAATCGGTGATTTTTTCAATGATTATATTGACATCTAAAAACTCGATTTGACTTAGCAAACCTTGAGTTTGTTCGATAGCATTTTCAAAAGTTATACTCATATCCATCCATAGCCTTCTGTGAAGTTTAAGAAAAAAATACTAATCACCCAACCCATTTAAACAATTAGGGTTTGCTGAAAAAGTTTTTAGGCAGACCCTAAATACAGTCTTGTGAAAACCCTATAATTGCTAAGACTAATTGGAGAAAAAAATCCCCCGAAATAGGGGGATAACCAAAACCTAAAACCTTCTTCTTTTAGATTTCTGGTTCCTGATCGTCGTCATCGTCCTCATCGGCCGGTTCCGTGGGGAAAGGAACTGAACCCATGTCTAATTTATCCCGCAATAACTTCTCAATTTCTGCCGCTACTTCTGGCTTTTCTTCGAGATATTTAACCGCATTATCGCGACCCTGGGCAATATTTTCGCCATTATAGCTATACCATGCCCCTTTGCGAGTAACCACGTTAGTTTGTTCGGCAATATCCAGCATACAACCCACTTGGGAAATGCCTTTACCGAAGATAATATCAAATTCAGCAATCCGGAAAGGAGGCGCGACTTTATTTTTAGCCACCTTAACTTTAGCCCGAATTCCGTATTCTCCTTCCGTGCCTTTTTTCAAAGTTTGAATGCGACGGATATCTAAACGCACCGAGGCATAAAATTTTAAGGCCGTTCCCCCAGTGGTCACTTCAGGATTGCCGTAAGTGACACCGATTTTTTGCCGCAGTTGGTTGAGGAAAATCACCACACAACCGGATTTACCAATATTACCGGCAATTTTTCGCAGGGCTTTACTCATCAAACGGGCCTGTAAACCCACCTGATTATCCCCCATTTCCCCCTCAATTTCCGCCCGCGGCACTAAAGCGGCCACCGAGTCGATGACAACGATATCCACGGCCGAAGAACGCACTAACTGGTCAACTATTTCTAAGGCTGCCTCCCCCGTATCCGGTTGTGCCACCAGTAAATTATTGATATCTACCCCTAAATCTTCCGAATAGGTGGGATCTAAAGCGTGTTCCGCATCGACAAAGGCCGCCACTCCCCCAGCTTTCTGCACTTCTGCGATCGCATGGAGGGCTAAGGTGGTTTTGCCGGAACTTTCTGGCCCGTAAATTTCGACGATGCGGCCTTTCGGTAAACCGCCACCCAAGGCCATATCTAGGGTTAAAGCACCACTAGGCACGGTTTCCACCCGCATCCGGGTGGCATCTCCTAAACGCATAATCGAACCTTTGCCAAAGTTGCGCTCGATTTGATTTAAGACTAAACCTAAGGCCTTATCTCGATCAGGATTACTTGTCATTGTCGCCATTAATTTTCTCCCCAGTTTTCTTAAATAGTACAGCAGTATCTAAAGATTGTAGCTTGTTTTAATCTTGATCACCAAAAAGTTAGAGACTTTTTCCAGAATGGTGATCAAAAATCAAAACTTTTAATTTTTACAGCCAAGGCCGGCTCATCTGTTCTAATTGCGTCACCTCTTGCGCTTCTAAACTCCATCCTAATGCCCCGGCATTTTCGATCGCCTGGGCCGCAGTTTTGGCCCCCGGAATGGGAATTACATCCCCTTGAGCGATTAACCAATTGAGGGCGACTTGTGCGGGGGTTTTTTGGTATTTTGCGCCCAATTCTTGCAGTACCCTTAAAATTGGGGCTATTTTCTCCAAACCTTCTTTTTTGAACCGCGAGTCAACTTTTCTGGCTCCATCGGGCAAATTCTGGCTTTCTGGGCTATATTTACCCGTCAGTAGTCCTTGAGCGAGGGGGCTGTAGGCGAGGATGGTGACACCTAATTCCTTGGCCGTGGCTAAAATTGCCTTAGTTTCTATTTTGCGATACAAAAGCGAATACTGCACCTGATTGACCGCTAAGGGAACCTCTTTTTTCGCCAAAATCTGGCTTGCTTGACGCATTTGCTCGGCGGAATAATTACTTACACCCACGGAACCAATTCGGCTGCGTTTTACTTCTTCCCCTAGGGCATTGATTAGGGTTTCTTGGCTAATTAGGAAGGTGAAGGGCCAATGTACTTGGTAAAGGGCAATTTTATCGGTTTTTAGACGGTTTAAGCTCTCGGTAATGGCATTATGCACCGCATTCGCCCCAAATCGCCACGGTACGGGGGCAAATTTGCTGGCAATATCGATGGGAATATCAGTCTCTTGCGTAAATTTTCCTAAGAGTCGTTCCGATTCCCCCAGTCCATAGACTTCGGCAGTGTCAAAAAAGGTGATTCCTGCCTCTACTGCCGCTTTAAAAGCCGCTTCTACCTGACTAGCTCCGTATTCCTTGCCATAGTTCCAGAATAGTTTATCTCCCCATGCCCAAGTCCCAATTCCTAAGGCACTGACGGCAATTCCTGTTTGTCCGAGATTAGCGGTTTGTCTAGTCATGTTCTCTACACGGAATAACAGCGTTTCCCATTAAAGATGAAGTGTAACCTATATTTGGTCTGACTCACCACTAACCCCCTTTTTTGATTCCGGGAAATTCGCACCCATAATTAATGGGAAAGGACTTGACTTTGCCGGCGACTTGCGCTATGCTTTTCTTATAATGGGAATCCGTGCAAAATTTTTTGGACAAAAACATTTCCATTATGAATAAAATCCTTTAAAAATATTATCGCAAAATCTGCCGATAAAAGCAAGCAAAATTTTGCCGATAATTGTTAAGTTTTGTTAACAGAGAAATACAGAGATCAGCAAGGTAAAAAAATCGAAGTCTCTTGCTGATCCTGTTTGTCGCCTAAGCTATGATTAGGTTAGGCGAATTTGGCGCTTTGACTAATTGTTAGTGCTAACTTCCGTGGTTTCAACAATTGCCGTCGGTTGGCAGGGAGTAGGTTGAAATTTCTCTGGAAAAGAGAAGCCTAAAAATGATGCGATCGCAAATATGGTGCTGATAATTTTGGCAAGACTAACAAGGTCTTCTCTGTACTTTAACCAATATTTATACATAATCATCGATCCTTTTACCTAGGAGGTGAACTATCTTTAGATTAAAAAAAATCTGATTATTTGTCGTTACTCAAAAGTCCTAAAAATGGTACTTTTTTTAGGTACTCTCAAGTAACCTGACAAGGTACTGAAAAGTAATCTTAAGTCCTGTTACCCTTAAAAAATGATGATGAATGAACTAAAAATGACTGAAATTAAACCCCCTTCATGGACTGAATTAGAAATGCTGGTTAATGATCTGAAAAAAAAGCATACAAACAAGGGATTAACGGACGTGGAAACAAAAATATTAAAAGGTGTTTTTGATGATAAAAAATATGCTGATCTAGCGGAAGAAATTAGGCAAGAAGAACAGTCAATCAAGAATGCGGCTTATGATTTATTTAAAATCTTGTCAGAGCAAACAGGTGAAAAGATTGGAAAGAGTAATCTGATTACTGCTTTGGCAAGGTGGTATAGAGATAATTCTCAGACATTTGATCATAACAATAAACCGCAAACTCAGCAATCAAATAAAGTTCTTGAATTAGTTATTGAGGTAGGGATAGACGACCTGACACCAGAGAAAATTGATAAGATTAACAACCTTATTCAAAAAATCGCCAAAGACAACACGATCAAGCCTATTATGAAACTTAAAGGCAGTATTCGGCTATTTTTAGAAGGTTCAGAAGATGGACTACAGAGCCTAGCAGATTTACATCAATCGGGGGAATTGCAAGCCCGTCTCAATGAACTTAAATCAGACGATATACCCGAAATTATCGTCACAAAAGCAGAGTTCACTACAGATGCAAAAGTTATTGAAAAAGCCGAATTAATTAAGGCAATTCGAGAGGGAACAATCGATAAGACAACTCTACAACAAGTTGATTTAAGAGGGGCTGACCTGAGAGGGGCTGACCTGATTTGGGCTTTCCTGAGTGAGGCTAACCTGAGTGGGGCTAACCTTAGTGATGCTAACCTGAGAGGGGCTGACCTGAGAGGGGCTGACCTGAGTGGGGCTATCCTGAGAAGGGCTTTCCTGAGTGGGGCTATCCTGAGTGATGCTAACCTGAGTGGGGCTGACCTGAGTGATGCTAACCTGAGTGCGGCGGAAGTTAAAAACGCTATCTTTATCGGTGCAACGGGGATCACCCCCGAACAAAAACAGGATTTAATTCGACGAGGGGCAAACTTACCCCAGCCCATTTTTGAAAGGACTAATCAGAAAGAGGCTGACCTGAGTGGGGCTTTCCTGAGAGGGGCTAAACTGAGAGGGTATATCCTGAGTGCGGCTATCCTGAAAAGGGCTGACCTGAGTGGGGCTGACCTGAGTGCAGCTATCCTGATTGAGGCTAACCTTAGTGATGCTAAACTGAGTGGGGCTAACCTGAGAGGGGCTATCCTGATTGAGGCTGACCTGAGTAAGGCTGACCTGAGTGGGGCTGACCTGAGTGGGGCTAACCTGAGTGGGGCTGACCTGAGAAGGGCTGACCTGAGTGATGCTAACCTGAGTGCGGCGGAAGTTAAAAACGCTATCTTTATCGGTGCAACGGGGATCACCCCCGAACAAAAACAGGATTTAATTCGACGAGGGGCAAAAAACAGCCTTTGATCTCCACCTTCAGCAGAGATTTAGGTGGGGGTGGCTGAATAAATGTGAAATATAGACGAGACAAGGGGTTTGGCGGCCTGTTTGGCCAAGCAGCTGCAAGATTTTCAAGCTAGTGGCTCAAAAACCTTGTATCTTAACCAGCGATCGCCCTTACTTTTTCAGCCAACCCATAATTAATGGGAAAGGACTTGACTTTGCCGGCGACTTGCGCTATGCTTTTCTTATAATGCGAATCTGTGCAAAATTTTTTTAGACGCAAAGATTTCCATTATGAATAAAAACCTTTAAAAATATTATCCCAAAATCTGCCGAGAAAAGCAAGCAAAATTTTGCCGATAATTGTTAAGTTTTGTTAACAAAGAAATACAGAGATCAGCAAGGTCAAAAAATCGAAGTCTCTTGCTGATCCTGTTTGTCGCCTAAGCTATGATTAGGTTAGGCGAATTGGCTCTTCTGGTTTTTGTGTGGAAGGAAGAAGAATAGGGATAATTTGGGTGCATCTCAATTTTGTCGAAATATCTATAGGACATTTTGGGCGCACGCAGTTCGATAAACTCACTGACCACGGTGCGCCCCTACCATTGGCGCAATAATATTATTGTAGGGGCGAATTGCATTCGCCCTCTTTGATTAACCCACCGCAAACCCTGTATATTCTCTGACTAGGGGTTCATGAAAGGCTAAAACAATATCTTCTTTAGGAACACCTAAATTAACTAATTCATTGGCAATTCCCACCTCAGTGCCATCATGTTGTATCCAGATTTTACCCTTTTTAATATCGAGATGCAAAACACAACCATGATATCTTCGTCTATTTTTCCAGCCAACATACATCAATTGATAGTGATCGCCAACTGTATCAAAAATCAATTGTTGTTCAATCGGATCTTTAGATGAACCTATCTGAGAATATTCAGTAATGACTTGCTTGACATAGTGACGATATTGTTCTAATTTTTCCATTCGACAATTACCTCCCCAATCGGATCATAAATAATCAGGTAAATTTGAAATCGTTTAACGACAGTTTGAATAAATCGCAATTCAAAAAAACTATAATAAATATCTAAGGGAACAGCTAAATATAACTGTCTTTTAGGTTCTTTTTCTTCTCCTTTTCTCACTGCACCATGAAAACGATCTTTAGCAGACATGAATCTTGAAGTTACCAGGCATAATAATTATTAATTATAACATTTAGTCATGACGAGCGACAGGGTGAGAGCATCTCAAACCCTATTGACAATTGGCCAATTTTGTGATCCGCGTGGGTATTTCAACTGATAAGCTAAGACGTATTTAAACCGCTTATTCTTAGATTAGCCCCCCCTTGCCTGATCTCAACAAGCAATTTGAATTACGAACAGCTTAACTAGCCGACATCTGTGATAAAATCGGCCTTGTCTTTCTTCTGCCAGCGCGATGCCGAGCGGCGGTATGTTGAGCTTATTTCCCCTTTTACTTTTTACTTGGTATAACTCGTGCAGGTTTTCATTTATCATACTCCCGAACTTACCCCCGTCCATACTCTACCCGATTGCGCCGTCGTTATCGATGTTTTAAGAGCAACAACCACGATCGCCACTGCCCTCAATGCTGGTGCAGAAGCAGTGCAAACCTTTAGCGATCTGAAAACCCTGATGCAGGTGAGCGATACTTGGCAACCAGAAAAACGTCTCCGGGCAGGAGAAAGAGGCGGCGCGAAAGTGGAAGGCTGCGATCTGGGCAATTCTCCCCTCGATTGTACCCCTGATTTAATGAAAGGTCGTCGTTTGTTTATCAGCACCACTAACGGCACTCGCGCTCTGCAAAGGGTGGAAGAATCCCCAATCGTGATCACTGCGGCTATGATCAATCGGCAAGCTGCCGTTAATTACTTATTGGATAGGCAGCCCGACACCGTCTGGATTGTTGGCTCTGGTTGGGAAGGGGGTTATTCTCTGGAAGATACGGCCTGTGCTGGAGCGATCGCCAATGCGCTACAAGAACAATCGGGGCAAATGGCGATCGGTAATGATGAGGTGATCGCCTCGATCGCTCTTTATCGTCAATGGCAAAATGATCTTTTAGGAATGTTCCACAGTTGTAGTCACGGTCAGCGCCTCTTGCGTCTCCACTGTCAAGAAGATTTAAAATACTGCGCTAATATTGACTCTCTTGATGTTTTACCGATCCAAAAAGAACCGAGTATTTTAGTCAAACTTTAGACATTACCACCCAGAGAAAGGGTCATCAGTGCCGGTAGGAGTATCGATCCTACCCGGATTCCTTTATTTAGGGTCTGCTGAATAAATCTAAAAACCTTGTTGGATAAAACTTTTAGACCTTTTTGAAATCCAAAAGTGCCTCGTCTGGGAGTGATCAGGGGGAAAATTCAGGTACTTTTTCCCTGAAAATTAGGTAATTGAGCAGATGAAAATCGGTAAAACCCCACACCCCACACCCCACACCCCACACCCTACACCCTACCCCCACCAATAAACTTTTTGCCGCAAACCCTATTTATAGTTTGCCAACCATGACTATCGATTCTTTACTGCAATCTTTTCAGCGTTTTGGGGTTAATCTTGGTTTAGAAAGAATAAAAAATCTACTGGAGATTTTAGGCAATCCCCAAGATCAAATTCCGATTATTCATGTCACGGGAACTAATGGCAAAGGTTCGGTTTGTGCCTATCTATCCTCCATTCTCAGCACTGCTGGTTACAAAGTCGGACGTTATATTTCTCCCCATTTAATTGATTGGACAGAAAGAATCTCTATTAATGGCGAAAATATTGAAACTGCGACTTTAGAAAACCTGCTTAAAGATATAGAATCGCTTATCGATCCCCAGCAGGAAAGTCCTACTCAATTTGAGGTAATTACTGCCGCTGCTTGGCTGTATTTTGCCCGGGAAAAGGTGGATATTGCCGTGATGGAAGTGGGTTTAGGAGGAAGATTGGATGCGACTAATGTTTGCGCTCAACCTTTGGTTACTGTCATCACTTCTATTAGTCGGGAACATTGGCAAAATTTAGGGCCGACGGTTGCCGATATTGCCGGCGAAAAAGCGGGGATATTAAAAGCGAATTGTCCCGCAGTTATCGGACAATTACCGGAATCAGCGCAGGGGGTAGTTAGGGAGAGAATCAAGCTGTTAAATTGTCCAACGGTATGGGTAGAAGCTGCCGAAAAAATTGCCGATAATCGGGCCAAATATCAAGGTTTAGAATATCCTTTATCCTTAGCTGGAGATTTTCAATTAACTAATTCCGCTATAGCGATCGCTGTTGTTAATATTTTACGTCAGCAAGGTTGGCAAATTAGCGATGAAGTCGTGCAGGAAGGAATGGCAAAAACTCGCTGGTTAGGACGTTTACAAACCGTTAATTGGTGTCAGCGAGAAGTTTTAATAGATGGCGCTCATAATCCTGCTGCTGCTATTGGTTTAAGGCAGTATGTAGATAGTTTAAAGGCTCCAAAAATTATCTGGGTGATGGGAATTTTATCGACTAAAGATCATCGAGAAATATTCCAAGCTTTATTAAGAAAAGGCGATAGTTTATATTTAGTTCCTGTCCCCGATCATAGCAGTGCCAATCCTGAAATCTTAGCGGAATTAGCGACCTCAATTTGTCCAGAATTATCTCACCTAGAGACTTGTTCTGATGTATTTTTAGGACTAAAAAAAGCCATCCAAGAATCTGCCGAGAGTCAGATAATTCTCTGTGGATCGCTTTATTTAGTCGGTTACTTTTTAGGGAGTTTGCTTCAGGGAAAATAAAACATCAATTTTACTGGTGGTTTTATCAGGCATAGTGGCAGTAATTCCGATCCCGCGTACCGATTCTAAAAAGGCCTTTGCTTCCGGGCTTAATTCCGTGGCAGGAAGATTATTAATTCCCCCTGCTTTAGCGATAATTTGCTCCACATCGATGAAGAAATAACCGAGATTATTTTTAGGCAAATTTGCGATCGATGCTTGGAAAATCTCACTTTTGCTAATCGGTTGATTCGGTTGCGGTTGATAGGGAATTCCGACGGTCATTTTTAGGGTATCATTATTAGGCCAAGCATAGGTTAAAATCGCTTGTTCTTCCGCTTTCCATTCAGTCACATCTTGGCCAGAAATTTGACTGTTTTTTATGGTGATAAAGGGAACAGTTTTTCCCAATTTATTTAACCTATCGAGGGTAGTTTTTGCCGCTTTCTGATCGCCGGTTTGCCAGATCATCATCCCCCCAAAACCTAACCCTCCCACCCCTTGCTGGTTGGGGATAATTCCGAAAGCAAATTCTCGATCCATCCAGTTAAAAACTTCTTTATCCGCATCAAGGGTTGCCATCTGAAAATTCTCACGGATCTGACGCAGAAAAGCTTGTAATTCTGGGTTAGTTTGGGACTGTTTTTCTGCTTCTTCCCATCCCTGTTTAAGATTATTCCCACTCCAGAGTGCGATGGTATCTCCGGGTAAATAATTTAAAACTTGATTTCTGCTGGGGGAAGGTAGGTTAGAAATAGTTTCAGGAGCAAGTTTAGCCACCATTTGTAACTGTAATCCCGTATCGGTGACACCCACTCCTGCGACAATATCCTGAATTTTTGCTAATTCTTGCCGACTTTGGGGAGATAAATTAGCATCTGCTCCCAATATTTTGGCATAATCATCGATATAAATTGTTGCTAGGGTATTGGGTAGGTTGAGGGATTGGGAAAGCAGTTTTATCACTTCCAGTTTACTGCTAAAAGATGGCTGTCCTTGGTAGGTATTGATCGCCGCTTCTAACACCTTTTTATCGTAGGATATCAACAAAAAATCGCCAGTAACGGCAGTATAAATAGTGGTGTTATCCTGCCAATCTATAGCAGTAATTGTAATACCTTTGTAGTCACTGGTGCTAGTTTTGCGATTAACTTTTTGTCCTAGTTGTTTCTGGAATTCCGACGCTTTAATTTTATCTTTGATCCCGATAACCGTTAATAATTCCGATTGTCCGGGGGTAGCTGCGGGAAGGAAAGCAAAGCTAATACTACCGATCCAAGGTTCGATATCCCGTTGATAATCAATCTTATCGGTGAAGATATTTTTTTGTAATTCTTCTAGTCCTTGACTAACCGCAGTTCGCGATTCTGGTGTACCATATTTAGCTAACACTGACCAAGCTTTTGCATCCGTGGAGACAAAACTACTAGCAAAGGCAGTTTCTGGGATAACTTTTGCCGATTCTAAGGGGGTGAATCTTTGCCAAGGTAGTTGTCCTCGTAGATAAAGATAGACACCTCCTGCGGTTACTGCTGTTAGTCCCAGGACGACTAAACAACCGGGCAAAAATGATTTTTTTGACATATAATTTTGGTTTGGTTAAAAAGTTCCATACTTGGCGATCGATTTGTCTCTGGTTGTAGTCTCTAGAAAATTGATTAATCCTCAGTAAGCTTTAAGTCCTATTATAGGATACCTTGAATAAAAGATTTTGTTAACAAAGTGTTGGTTGAGGAAATCTCCTTTATATACAGTGGTAAAGGGGGAAATAATTTTAAATAAGTAACAAGGCATTCCGTCACTCAAAATCTTCAATCTTTTTTCACTGTTTTAAGGTCAGTTCGGGATAGGGGTGGAAAGAAAAGGCGGGAGCTAGTAAACTGAAAAATATATAAACTCAGCACCCCCAACCCATCTATATCTAGTCTAAAAGCTCTTTGTCGTTTAAAAACAAAGGTATGTTAGCGACAGCGTAACACGCCCTACTTATACAACTTTGGCAGGAGGTCTAAGGCAAAGCCGTCCTAAAAGGACAGGGTTTCAAACCGAGGATTTGCGGTGATACAATAAAGTTAGGCCAAAATGCGATCGCAAGAGATAAAGCATGGTTCAAGCACCCATCGAACCCCAACTTTTCTATCCTGACTCCGACGGTAAACCTATGGCCGACAACACAGTTCAATATCGCTGGATTGTTCGCTTGGTTGCCAATCTCAGGTATTTATTTAAGGAGCAAACCGTCTTTGTTGCCGGAGATTTGCTCTGGTATCCCCAGCAGGTAACTGTACCCCCCGCTCCCCGTCAAGCTCCCGATGCGATGGTGGTTTTCGGCCGTCCACCGGGTGAGCGGGGCAGCTATAAACAATGGGAAGAAGACAATATTGCTCCCCAGGTAGTGTTTGAAATCCTCTCTCCGAGCAATAGTGCCAGGGAAATGCTCAAAAAGCAGTCTTTTTATCGGGAGCATGGGGTATTAGAAATGTTTTTCTATGACCCAGACTCCCATGATTTCTGGGGATTGGTGCGGGCCAATCAGCAAGAGGATTTTTTCCCAGTAACGGCCTTGAATTTTCCTTGGACTTCCCCAATCCTAGGGATTCGGTTTGAGATGTTTGAAGAGGGTTTAGAGGTCTTTTATCCCGATGGGGAACGATTTAAAGACCCTGAAACCCTCTTTGAGGAACGCAACCAAGCACAACAAGAACGCGACCAAGCACAACAAGAGCGCGATCGCGCTTTTGCCCGATTACGGGAATTGGGCATTGACCCGACACAGTTGTGACTATAATTAATCTTCAGCGGAGATGCCGTCATCTTCCACCACCGCTTCGGTGATAGGAGAGGGGGGAATTTCCGTTAGGGGAGATAAATCGGCCGGGGGTGCCACCACGCGATCGAGTTTTAGGGTTAAATAACGAATAACCTCATCACTTAAACGCATGGCCCGTTCCATGGGGGCGACTTGTTTGCCGCTGGCCTGATAATTCATCTGCACATAGACACCATCATTGAGTTTTTTGATGGGATAGGCCAGACGTTTTTTACCCCACACCTTAACTTGAATGTCTGTGGCGCTGTGTTCGCTAATCAGAGTTCGATAACGTTCCACTTGTTGCTGAACGACTTCTTCCCCTAAATCGGGACGGAGAATGTAAAGAGTTTCGTAGTTATTGCTCATCTCAGAATCCTTATGGACTAGAAGGCTTCTTTGTCAAGGCCAGGAGTCAATTGATTTTAATAACTCTCTAGCCTTTAATAAAGAAGCAAGGATATATGATCATACTACTATCCGAGAGTCGATCGCTAGTCATTCCCAGAAAAATATGGCGCAACGCTATGTACGAGTGAAACATCGTCAAGGACAAATCTTCTACGGACTTTTACAGCTAAACCGTAGCGTTGCTGTCTTTGATGCCCCTCCCTGGCAAGGAGGGCAACTAACCGAACTAGAATTAGAACCTGATAGCTACCAACTATTAGCCCCCTGTTTCCCGTCGAAAATTATTGCTGTGGGCAAAAATTACCAGGCCCACGCCGCCGAGATGGGAACACCTGTACCAGAAGAGCCGCTTTTATTTCTCAAGCCACCGACGACAATTATTGCCGATGGTGAAACGATTTTCTATCCGCCCCAATCGGAAAGAGTAGATTATGAGGGAGAATTAGCACTAATTATCGGAGAAACCGCCAAAAACTGCACCACAGCCCAAGCCAGAAGCAAAATCTGGGGTTATACCATTGCTAACGATGTCACCGCTAGGGATTTACAGAAAAAAGATAGCCAATGGACGCGGGCAAAAGGATTTGACAGTTTTTGTCCCCTCGGCCCATGGATTGTCCGGGAACTGAGTATCGGGGCCCAATTAACCACTTTTCTCAATGATGGCAGCGACCCCAAACAAAGCAGTTATCTGAGTGATATGGTCTTTCCCCCCGATGTCTTGGTGGCTTATATCTCCCAAGTGATGACCCTGCTGCCGGGGGATGTGATTTTAACGGGAACTCCCGAAGGAATCGGTCCGCTGCAGGTGGGGGATCAGGTTCGAGTGGAAATAGAAGGCATCGGGGTTTTGGAAAATCGCGTCATGGCAGCAGCATCGATTAACGATAATTAACAATCCTAGCGAATACGGCGGGGTCTAGACTAGCCCCACCGACTAAAACCCCGTTTATCTGCGATTGAGCCATAATTTCATCGATATTATCGGGTTTTACCGAACCACCGTACTGAATGGTGACTTCGGGATTGTCTAATTGTTGCCGAATTAAACCGATAACGCGGTTCGCTTCCTCGCTTTCGCAGGTTTCCCCCGTGCCAATCGCCCAGATGGGTTCGTAGGCGATAACGAGGTTTTTTTGGTCAACATTGACTAAACCTGCTTGAATTTGCTTGATAATTACCTTTTCCGTTTCTCCGGCATCTCTTTGGGCTTTACTTTCTCCCACGCAGAGAATTGGGGTTAAACCATGTTTTTGGGCAGATATAACCCTTAAGTTGACGGTTTCATCGGTTTCGCCAAAATATTGCCGGCGCTCACTGTGACCGATAACCACATAGTGAACCCCGATTTCGGTTAACATATCCGCCGTGATTTCGCCCGTATAAGCCCCCGATTTTTCCCAGTGGACATTTTGCGCCCCCAAGCGAATACGACCGCCGTGGAGGGTTTTAGAGAGGACAGCTAAAGCTGTAAAAGGCGCACAAAGAACCACTTCTCGGTCGTCGGGAGTTTCCTCTAGATGGGATTTAAAATCTTGCAAAAACTCCAAAGCTTCTCTCTGGGTTTTGTGCATTTTCCAGTTACCTGCAATAACAACTTTCGGCACAGCTTAATTAATTTAGTAGATTTGATAATTTATGGTACATTTTACTCTAAGCCTTTTTGTTACCCTAAGCAAGATCACCAATAATCGCTGTCTGTCGTGAACAGATTTTTTTAATACTTTTACCTGTACCTATGCCCTAATCCCCTACCAAATCCTCATGCGAACCTTAGCGATCGGCGATATTCATGGTTGCTCGAAAGCTCTAGATCACTTGCTAGAGATCGTCAATCCCAAACCGCAAGATACTTTAATCACCCTCGGTGATTACGTTAATAAGGGCAAAGACTCGAAAGGGGTGATCGATCGCCTGATTTCCCTACACAAACAGGGCAATTTGATTCCCCTCAAAGGTAATCACGAGATTATCATGCTGCAAGCCCGTCATAACCCCCTCAAACAGCGTCTCTGGTTAGAAAAAGGCGGTAAAGCTACTCTAAAATCCTATAGCGAAGGCCCCCTGATTAAAATTCCCGAATCTCACTGGGATTTTTTAGGAAAAGTCTGTATAAATAGCTACGAAACTGCAAATCATTTATTTGTTCACGCTGGTCTCGATCCCCATCTACCCCTAGCCAGACAACCAGAATACAAACTCTTTTGGGAGAAATTTCAATATCCCGCCGCCCATAGTTCGGGAAAAACCATGATTTGTGGCCATACCAGCCAAAAAAGCGGTAAACCGGTTAATCTCGGCCATGCCATTTGTATCGATACTTGGGCCTACGGCAGAGGTTGGTTAAGTTGTTTAGAGGTGGAAACGGGGAAATTGTGGCAGACTAACCAGCGAGGAAATTTTCGCATTAGCCATATTCAAGATTATTATCGTTCATCCCCTCTAGGTCAGGACATTAAGGACGGTTCGCCGATTTTTGGCCGTTCACTCTTGTCAAGAGCGGCAGCAATGACATTTAAGGGCAAATAACTGGGGTAAACTCCCTCGCGAGCGTGTTTAATATCCGTTTCCTCTAGGGGAAGTTGGTATTTAATCGCAATTGCCTTGAGGATATCGCCGCGATCGATCACTCCCGCTACGGCGGAGGCCGGTGTTAACACCGTGATCATGCGGTCCGGGATGGTTTCCAATTTTTGCACCACCGTCACTAAGGGGGTTTTTTCCTCAACAGTGGCAATTTCCCCGAGGGGATGGGCAATATCAAGCAGTTGTTTTTCTGACCAGAAACTGCGCTCGATCGCCTGTAAATCTGCCACCCGAATTAATCCCCGATAACGCCCCTCGGAAGCGGCAAAATAAGCAGTATTGGCGGCTGCTTGGTCTAAAACGTATTCTTGGACGAATTCCTCTAGGGTTTGATGGGCGTTTAAAACCCGCAAATTTCTGCTCATCACCTCTCCCGCTTGCAAATTGAGGAGACTTTCCTGTAAATTAGTCAAATTATCGTAAGCGCGGGCATTTCTGAGGATAAACCAGCCCATTAATCCTAACCAAGCACCCCCCACGTCTGCCGTCAAGAGAACCAAGAAAATCCCTAAAATAATCCCCAACCAACCGATGAATTGACCACTGATCGCAGCCCAATGTAAACCTTTCCAGCGATCGCCAGTTGCTTGCCAGACCATTGCTTTGAAAATTTGACCGCCATCGAGGGGTAAACCGGGGATAAGATTAAATAGAGCCAAAAACAGGTTAATTATCGCTAAATGCCCGCATATATAGGTTAAATTGGCGTTTAAATAGGGTAAGTGACTGGCTAGGGATAGGAGACAAAACAGGAGAAAACTGACGAGGGGTCCAGCGATCGCTACTTGCAGGGCCTCTGGAGGAGTCCGAGATTCTCGCTCGATCGAGGCCATACCCCCAAAGAGAAACAGGGTAATGGAATTGACCTGGATGCCTTGGGAGCGAGCCATGAAACTATGACCTAATTCGTGGAGTAAAACCGAGATAAACAGCAATAAAGCGATGATTAAACCAAGTAACCACGCTAAACCGAAACTCTGGCCAGCCAGAGACTGAATTTCTGCATCGGTGGCATTGATCAGGGTGACAAAAGCCAAAATCAAAAACCACGAGGAATCAATATAGAGAGGAATGCCCAATAAAGAGCCGATTCGCCAATTTGTACGCATAATTTTCAGTGGGGAAGTGGGGGAATGGGGAAGTGGGAAGTGGGGGAATGGGGAAGTGGGGGAGTGGGGGAGTGGGGGAATTTCAACTAAAACCCTAACACCCCAACACCCTAACACCCTAAAACCCTAAATCCCTAAATCCCTAACCCCCTTTAAGACATTTGGAAAGTAAAAGTCATTTTGTCCCCTTTACCGAGGGAAATGCGATCGCCTGCCCGAAGACGATGACGATTGCCGGGGGGTAGGGGATTGTGATTAACGTAGGTTCCGTTGGCGCTGCCCGTGTCTTCGAGGTAATAGATTCCCCCTTCGACGCGGATATCGGCATGAACCCGGGAGACGATATCAGAATCGGGAAAACCGGAAACATCGATATCGGGGGGAATGCGATCGTTAGGTTTGCCGACATGAATTACCGATAGATGTAGGGGTAATTCAATTTTGCTATCGGTTTGTAGGTGCTGGAGACTGGCCATTTCCGTCTGTAAGCGGGTGGCAGCCGGAACTGGTGGAGGGGCAACAGGAGGAGGTGCGATCGAGGCGCCGGTGGCTGTGGGGACCGGTGGGACGGGTTCCGGTTCCGATTCCGATTCCGATTCGGCCTCGGCTGCCACCATGGAAACGGAATTAGGCTGTAAATTGTAGCCACACTGACCGCAAAAGGTGGCATCAGTTTGGATGGTTGCCCCACAACTAGGACAGGAAGACATCCGCGGTAAGGGGGTATAACAGGCCTCGCATTGACTGGCCTCATCGGGGTTAATATGTTCGCAATTAGGACAAACGATCATTTTTAAGGAAAAAGTAAAAAGGAAAAAGTAAAAAAGCAGATCAGGGGTTGGGTTTTAGGGTGTTAGGGTGTTGGGGTGTTAGGGTGTTAGGGTGTTGGGGTGTTAGGGTTTTAGTTGAAATTCCCCCATTCCCCCATTCCCCCATTTCCCTATCCCCCCATTCCCCTATTCCCCCATTCCCCTATTCCCCTATTCCCCTATTCTCTAGACAAAAGAGGAACCGGCGGCCGCATCGAGTAACCAATATAATTCCCCGGCCGGGGGGTGGATGAGACGAGAAGGATAGGAGAAAGGGTCGCCATAAGCAGAGAAAATCTCATGTAGAGCGGGGCGTTTACTTTCGCCGGCAGCGATAAAGATCACACAACGGGCCCGATTGATCAGGGGAACGGTAAAAGTTAAGCGGGGATTGCCGTCTTTCTCGCCAACGGTGATACAGCGATCGCTCACCGTTAAAGCTGCCGTGTGGGGAAAGAGGGAGGCAGTATGACCATCATCGCCCATTCCTAATAAAATCAGGTCAAAAATGGGAAAATCGGGAGAATTGACCCCAAACCATTGGCGGAGATGATCATCGTATTTTTGGGCGGCCCGGTGGGGATCGGGTTCATCCGTGGGCATGGGATGAATATTAGCGGCCGGGATCGGTATGCGATCGAGCCATGCTAACCGGGCCATGCGTTGATTACTGTCGGGATGATCGGGACTAACGTAGCGTTCATCTCCCCAGAAAACGTGAATTTTTGACCAGTCGAGGGGTTGAGATGATAAAGCTTCATAGAGAGGTTTCGGGGTACTACCGCCGGACAGAGCGATGGTAAAATAGTCCTGTTGGTCGAGGCTGGTTGTGATTTTTTCCAGAACTAGCGCCAGAGATTTTGCGATCAGAGCTTGTTTATCAGCTAAAACTTCCACCAATTTCTGCATGGGTTTTGTTATCAACTCAGGGGGACTGTCTTTACTATAGGCTAACCCTTGAGGACTCATCTGAGAGCTTGGGAAAATTTTATCTAGAATGTCGGGATGAAACTGTAAATTCTGAAAACTTCGATCAAAAGTCGCGTAAATTCTGTATTTTCTCTGGAAGTCTTAGATATAGCCTTTAAAATTTTGATCGTAGCGGTAGGCTAATCCAGATTAATTAAACTTCTTCCTCACTCCCGATTTTGTTAGTATCATGAAACCTAACTCTGGCCGTAAACGTTTATTATCCCTGATATCTGCTGTTTCCTGTGGTTCGCTCTTGATTTTATCCCCTCTAGCCCAGAGAGCGCAAGCAGACGATATTAAGGATGCCTTAGAAGCGGTAATTGAATATACGGCTCAATTACACCAGATCAATTTTAAGTATTTGTTAAGTAATAGCCCGATGACCACCCCCTGCGGTGTAATTTCCCTAGCGGCTTTCTGCACTGTAGATAATACAGTTTACGTCAATCTCAAGCAAGTTACTGGTATTAGTGATAATCCCCTATTTCCCCTTTACGCTGTCGCTCACGAGGCTGCTCACGCTGTTCAGTGGAATCGGGGTATCGGTGGCATTGATGAAGGTGGAATGAGCATCGGCATTGAATTACAGGCCGATTGTCTAGCGGGAGATACCCTTTCCTGGTTATTTACCGAAGCGAGAGGTTTATCCAAACAGGATTATATAATAGCAGGAAAACTTCTAGCAGAAGCTGCCTCAGAAGTGGGTGATTTTGAAGCTCCTAATCGCTCCCACGGCACACCGCAACAGCGAGGTGATTCGGTCTTGCAAGGATTCTACGGGGAAAATCACGAAGCTTGTATGCGTTAATTAACACTTAAGGCTGTATTTCCCCTAGAATGCCTAAACAAGCCTAAAAAATTACTGTAACCCTAACCAAGATAGCAGACCTTGGCCAGTTAGATACTCGATCAACAGGGTGATCACAAAACCAATCATAGCGGCTCTACCGTTGAGGCGCTCGGCATAGTCATTAAAACCAAATTTGGGATCTTCTAATTTGGGGGTTTGAGTCGGTTGTGGTTCAGTCATGATCTTTACAGGCCGTTTACATTTCTTTACTATTCTAGCGGAGTTAGAAGTTAGGTTGTAACTAATTTCTAACTCCTCTCTATTTACCCTAATCTCGACCGTTAAGAGCGATTAAAAGACGCAGAATAAAGATAAATAGGTTGATATAGGTTAAATACATCGATAAAGCAGCACTGAGATACTGTTCATCTCTGTAGGTACGGGGCAAGATGTAAAAGTCCACCACTGCCGAACCAGCAAACAAGAAAACCCCGATGCCGGAAATAGCGATTTCTAACCAGGTGGGAGTACCGCCACCAAAGATAGAGAAAATTAGCTGACCAATGAGAACAATAAAAAGAGCGAAAATACCGATGCTCACGGTTTGAGTCAGTGCCAAACCATCTTTTTCCGACAGATTCGAGCCGATATTGCGTCCCAAGACAAAAGCGATGCCGCAACCGAGGGCAGCAATTGCCACTCCTCGCAAACCAACACCAGAAGTACCTAGGGCCACATAGACGATTCCACTGAGAGTATAGCCAGAAAGAAGGCTATAGAGAGTCAGTAGGGGCAGAGCAGTGCCTGTATTGCCTTTTTCCGCAGTATTACGGGCGACAAAAAATAAAATAATCTCGGCAATCAGAGCGACAAAGAAAGTCGGGAAGAAAATCTGGGGATAGGATTGGATCACACCTAAACCGCCATAGGTTCCCACCGCAGTTAAAATTAGACCACCACCGAGATAGGGTAGAGCCTTGGGGATAACATTGGGGCCGATAAGTGCTTGGCTTTTAGCCTCGCGTAAAGCTTGACGAAAATTACTGGTATTACTCATGGTGACTAGGTTCGAGATACTTGTCTCAATCAATCTTGTTAAACAGAAACTATTCTTGATTAGTTCGTCAAGAATGGCGAATCGGAGCGAAGAAAAAAAGGTAAATTTTTTCCCCAGCATCGATCCCCTCTTGATTGTAACGAAAAGACTAGGGATCGAGCTAAGTAGTCAGGTGTTAAAAATCGTCAGATACCCCCCTTATCAAGGGGGGATCGGTACCGAGGGGGGATCGAACTCAAAATCTATTTTCACCCCTCTTGACGGATCAAGTTACCTTAAACAGAAGCCCAATTCAAGGCGATTATGTCCCATAAACTGGATATTTCCTGTTTTTATTAAACTACAATCTTCAGAGTATCCCCTGACCTAAAGCCAAACCTGTCACCAACATTCCTAACACTAGGAAAGGCTGGGCGCTGGCTTGATATTTGACATCATTTTTGAGCGGATCCCGCAGAAAATACATATCTTGGAAAGTGATCTGAGGGATAATTAATAACAGTAAAATAGCGGCATAAAGATTCTGATGAATACTAATCAGATAGCCAGCAATTCCCGCTTGAAAAACATCGATCATAATCACACAAATCCAAGCTGCGGTGGTAATTCCAAACATAACTGGCAAGGATTTTAAGCCCAATTTTTCGTCACCTTCCACACTTTTAAAGTCATTAACTACAGCAATGCCTAAACCCGCCAGACTATAGATGAGGGTTAGGATCATAATTGTCCCATTTAACTGACCAAAAAGGGCGTGACCTGCCCACCAAGGTAAGGCTATATAACTAGCACCGAGGGCATAATTTCCCAGCCAACCATTTTGTTTTAATTTTAAGGGTGGTGCTGAATAAATATAGGCGATAAAAGAACCAAATAGGGTTAAACAGAGCATAATCGGGAAATCATGACCGGCCCAGCGATCAAGAAGATAAGCTATTCCTAACCCACCCACTAATAAAACCAAAATCTGGCTGACCACTTGCGGAATAGAAATTACCCCCGAAGGAATCGGACGATAGGGTTCATTAATTGCATCGATTTCTCGATCGTAAAAATCATTTAAAGTTTGGGTATAACCAGTCATCAATGGACCGGAAAGTAACATACAGGTGGCCGCTTTTAAGACATCTTCTAAAGACCAAGTATAATTCCCCGATGAAGCCGCCCCACAGACAACACCCCAAATTAGAGGAATCCAAGTGATCGGCTTCATCAATTGTAAGCGGATTTTCCAGAGGGAAGTTTCTGCCGATGAGGCCCCTTTCATGCCCAATAATTGGCGCGTTTTTGCGCCTCGATTATCCTTGTTTTCTATCTCGGTGTTTGACATAATCCCTTAAAAAGAAATAATTAAGTAACCGTCTTGGAATTTTGCCCCTTTTACCGCTCGTCCGGTCAGAGGCGGTGGTACATCGATATTACGCCGTTGATCCCCAGCTTCGATGGTTAATTCTGGACCCGATTGCGTCAGTTTTACCTGTTTTTTCTCAAATCCGGGTAAATAAACCTTGACCTGACCGACTGCCGTATCGATTATTAACGGTTTGGGCGGCTGCACCGTGAGAAAATTGGGTAACTCGGCGATTAACTCCTGCCAATCTTCTCCTTGACGGTCGGGTAAAATCGCAGCCGGCAGCGGTGCAAAATCCTCCGTAGCACTCTGACAGCGATTAAAAATTACTCCCCCCACATTTAAACCGATTTGCTGCGCCCCACCCCAAAGATATTTGGCATCTGCGATCGCAATTGGATCATCATTGGTGACTAGATAAGCTAAAACTCGCCGAGGATCGGCTAAAGCGGAACGTCCCTCGTCTAGAATGTTATTATCGACCTTCTTCCCTAAACCGTCGGGATTAAAGGAGAAATTCAGCACGGCGGCGGCGATTGGTTGGAAAAAGGGAGAAAGGGTGCGACCAATCTCAGAATCGCTGAAAACCTGCCGAAAACGCCGTGAATACCAGCTGCCCACCTCTGGAATCCCTAACATTCGCAGACTGTTGATATCTCCGCTGCCGTCGTAGATGATGACATCGTAATTTCCGCTTTTATCCTGTTCCCGCAGGAAATTTAAAGCTAGAGCTTGGTCCATTCCGGGTAAAATGCCCAACTCTTGACCATAAACATTTTTCAAGGTGGGAGAACGCAAATACTGCTTTTCTAATTCCTTGACTTCTTCCCAACTTTTTTCTAGTAATTGGGTACTACTAAGCTGGATAACCGAGAGATTTGGGGCAATTTCGGTAATAGAGGAGCTAGGGGAGGCCTTGAGGAGTAATCCCCAAGCAGGGCTAGGATCCTGACCGACCAAGAGAACTTTTGACCCCAGACTAGCCATTTTCTTTGCCGAAGCGATCGCTATTGTACTGCGACCGCTGCCCCCCTTGCCCAAAAAGGTCAAAATTAAGGACATAATTAATTCCTAAGCGTTGTGTTTAGATGAGTTTGAGTTCATCTTCAAAAAACCAAGTAGCGGTTTTATCATCGAACTGGACAACAGCACCAACACCGCTGCCATCGGTCATCTTAAAATTTTTGATGACACCCACTTTACCCAATTTACCCGCTACATCCGAGTTAACGCGGTCTCTTAAGCGACAGACCTTGACTTTTTGCCCGATTTCCATTACTTCCACAGTTTTAATACGATGATAATTCAATAAACCAATCCTAAGTTTAATATAAATTCGTGTCAGATAAACCCTCCAATGATCTTCGGTCATTAGTCTTTCTAAGATCATCCGCACTTAGCGATCATATATACTAATGCTAAATCCGTTGAGTACAGGCTAGTTATGAGAAGAGGCAAAAGGCAAAAGGGAATAAATAATCAGTTTTTAATAACTGGATTTAGTATAAGGAATTGAACAAAATCAACCTCTTGCTTAGGATAGGCAAAAGACAAGAGGCAATAGGCAAGAGGTAGTTAGATATGTGCAATTAATTGTGTCTAACTACTCAAAAAAGGGGTTTTATTTGGTTTCTGTGGCAGGATTTCGGAGATTTTCTATTTGTTCTCTTTGCTTGCGTTTAAACTCCTCAGCCGCTTCGTTGATATTATTGAGGGTATCTTCCTGAAATTCCGATCCGTCCCGGCTACGGCGAAAATTACTATTATGAATCAAGTCTAGAGGATTAAAACCACCGAGACTATCCCTGCCATCAGAACTACGTTCATTTTTTTGATAATCTGGCTGACTGGGGTTCAAGCTTTGAGCTAACACTTGCGGATTAAAATCAGCCCCGACTAATAAAATAGTAGCTAGAAATAAAGACGATTTGATCAACATTTTTTGAGTATTCATAATCTAACTAACTCCTCAGAAAATTATCTTGTTTTTGGTGGTGAGAAATTGACAAGCTTTTCAATGAACAGTAAACTAATAACTGGTAACTGATAACTGGTAACTGGTAACTGATAACTGATAACTGGTAACTGATTTAAGCAAAACGACGACGAAGTAAGGGCTGAATTGCTAAAAGGATTAGCAGATCAAAAGCTAAGAGCAAGGCTAAAACTGTCAAGAAATTGAGGTCAAGCCAAGGGGTTTGTAAGACTATGCTATCAAAAGACCAGTGCTGATTGAAATAAATATAACGGATCGGTTCGATCGCATAGGTGAGAGGGTTGAGACTAGCGATTACTTTTAACCAATCTGCCATAAAGTTTAAGGGTGCGAGGGCGGTACTGGCAAATAAAAGCGGTAAATTGGTGACAAAAATGACGGCGATTAATTCGATATGTCCGGGGAGAGCAAAGGTTAAACTGAGACTTAAGGCAGTCATCCCCAAAACGATCAGAAAAACAATCAAAGCGATCGCACCTAATCCGGCTAAACTGGGCAATCCGGCCCCTAAAAAGGCACTAGCAGCCACGATCGAGGCGGTTTGGATGAAACTGAGGGCGATAATATAGATGGTAGAAGCGGCCACGATCGAGTAACGAGTGGTTAAAGGTGCTACCAAGAGACGGTTAAGAAAGCCAAATTCTCGATCGAACATTACCGGCAAACCGGCATTTAAGGCCCCAGAAAAAGCGGTAAAGACAATCACTCCGGGGGCGAGAAATTTAGCATAACTGAGATCGTTGCCGAATAGTCCCTGGGGGGCATTATAAAATAAAGCTCCAAATAAAATCAGCCACATAAATGGCTGAATTACCCCCGCGATTAGGGTTGAAGGACGACGTTGTAATTGGATGAACAGACGTTTAGTCATGGCCAGAGTTTCTTGCAGAAATTCCCCTAGCACATTTCCCCCATCGTCCACCGTTGCTGCTCTAGTGGGATTGGGGGCTAAACTAGCTTTTAAGGAAGAAGGTGTGATGGTTTGGCTCATGAAATATTTACCTCGAAAGGGAAGGGTTTAGGTAGAGATTTTGGGATTGTCACTCTCAATCCCCAGCAAGCTAACAGTTTTATTTTAAAGTGAACAGAAGGATATAGCAGTTATCTTTATTTTGAGGCGATAAGTCTCTGGTTTTAGGGAAAACTAGAACTTATGTATTAGTTAAGCGTAGTTGCATTAGGGAGCGCACCCGACAAAATTGCGATCGCAATACCAGCTAATGATGCATCCCACCCATTGAATTGCGATCACCAAACCAGGCCATCAACCAAGTTTGCATCTGCTGAATTTCCCGGCGCTGGCTAGTGGCAATGTTCTCAGCAAAGGGCCGGACAGCCTGATGCTTCACCAGATTATGATTTAGGAGCATTTGCGACATCATCACGGCTCCCATATGATGTTTAATCATATCTTGTAAAAAAGTTTGATCTAGGGCATCGCCCTGAAGTTGACTCAGATCGCGCATCATGGGAACGTAGGAGACGCTAATATTCCTTCCGGGATACCACTGGTTGAGCCAGTTTTTCATCTGAGCAATTTCAGCAGTTTGCACTTTAATGATCTTTTGAGCAAACTGGCTCATCTCAGGACGAGTAGTGCGTGCCAGAATAACCTGGGCGGTATCGATTGCCTCCTGATGGTGGGGAATCATTTGGGCAAGATAGTTAAACTCGCTACTGACCTGCATATGATGCATCCCACCCATGCCGTTGGGAGAAAATTGAGCAGAGGCAGAATCTGGAGAATTTACAGATGGACGTGTCAGAAGTAAAGTTGAGGTTGCAGCCAACCCAAGAGCGGCAACCGCCCCCAGCAAAATAATGGCTTTATTTTTCATGGGAGAAACCATTTACAAACCTCACTATACTATAGCACCTGCCCAAAAGTAACCGGAACTATCTTGACCAAGAAATTGGCAGTCTAACGGCTGAACTCACCCGCCGTCGTTAACTTCCGATAAGGCTCAGACAGTACCTGATGAGCCTTTCTTTGTCAACTCTTGAGGTCTTGAGGTCTTGAGGTGGGAGCATCTCAATTTATGGAAGTGAGTAATTATATTTATCTCTAAAATTGGTTTCCAGCAAGGCTTTCAAAATAGCTTGACATAAAAACCTGATTTAGGGGTTACAAAGGTGAGATGCTCCCTCTTGAGGTTGATGCGTTTCATTTTTGAATTGGCGGATTACTGCAATTCTAACAGAAAATTACGGTTTTAGATTTCGTTGTTTTTCTGCGATTTCTAAAAGCACTTGCTCAAGACTTGGCTCAAGGCTTTCTTTAATGTCATCAACCTCGTGTTTATGATGGGGGAAAGTGGCAATTTCAACATGATGGGGTGCATTATCATAACGGAAGATCATAGTTTGAGCTTCGTTCATGTAATGATAGCGATATTTTATCTTTGGTTTTGTGTCAGTATTTTTTACTTCAACAAAGTCTAAGCGATGATTATTTTCAAAAATAATTGAACCATTAATATAGCCTTGACTTGCGTTATAAATTTTCTTGGTCAGTGATAAATCTGGACTTCCCCCGTATAAACATACTAGCTATGGCTAAAAGTCTTACAGAGCCTGAGTTAAAGCAATAGAATACTAATGAACTACTGGACACAAAATCCTGAAGTTCTTACGCATTCAAGTAAAAAATGTACCCAGTAGCCTCTTTTCAATTTTTTCTTAGAAGCGACCTGCAGTAAGGGTTTTGTTAATTTTTTAGTATTTATGTATGGGGGAAGTCCAGATAAATATCTCACATTGGGAAATTCTCGAATGGTTTGTTCGATTTGCAAAAAATAGACCTCAATCATTTTAATTCTTGGAGATTAGCCTCGTTTTGAAGAAGCATTTCATATAGTCCAGACCAAACTATAAAATCCGATTCATCTCCTAAAATGCCGCAAGAAAATTGTTGATAAAATTCTTTGGATGTCATTTTATATTGTTTTTCCAGAGCTGCTAAATCTAATTTTAGATTCAAATTGCTTTTTTGCAATTCGGCAATCTGATAATCAATAATGCTTTGGGCAAATTTTTCTTGATCTTTGATAGAGTTTAAAATCTTTTTAAGGCGTTTTTCTGTTTCAGGCTGAACAGACAGATGAAAATCTAACATAAGCTGTCTCATTACCACAAATCAAGCGGGATTTCATTCTAGCAAGCGTCAGCCCTGGGGGAGAAGAATGTAAAGATTTATAAATTGTATTTTATGATACAACGCGGGGGGGGGAAGTGTGTAGGCTCTGTGATGTTCTGTTTGCTGGTCATTGTTTTCGGTTGCCCTATCCCTTAACCCAAATCTAAATGTCAGGCACTCAAATCATCTACCATTAACCCTTTTCTTTTCGTGAAAATAAAACAACTCGGCATTGTCTCCGGGGTTGCCCTGGCGACTCTGGTAACGGCTAGTGCAGCACAGGCTGCTTTGGTGGTCGTACCCCCCAGCTTGAATCCGGGCGACCAGTTTCGTTTGGTGTTTGTCACCTCCGGCACACGGGATGCAACAAGCTCCAACATCAACGACTACAATACCTTTGTTACCAACCAGGTAACAGGAAGCGCTCTTGCTACGCAGTTAACAACGGCAGGATTTAACCTGGGTACTATTACTTGGAAGGCGATCGGTTCTACTTCCGCTACGTCTGCCAAAGTCAATACGGGTACTGATGGCAGTCAACCAGATGTTCCCATCTACCTCATAAATGGCAACAAGGTCGCCAATAATAATGCCGATCTCTGGGATGGCAGTATATTAACTACAATCGAACTCACTCCCGCGGAAACCGCACCCCCCAACTTTCGTGTATTTTCTGGAACTAACAGTGATGGTACTTCTGCTGGTGCGGTGAATGCTCTGGGGGGGTCTGACAGCTTTGCGATCAATGTCGGCCGAAACGATTTCAATTCTTCTGATTGGATCTTTACTGACACAAGGCGAAATGACTCTCCTTTGCCCTTTTATGGAATGTCCTCAGTCCTTACTGTCCCGACTCCAGCAGTCACTGTCCCCGAACCCTCTAGCCCTCTCGGTTTGATCACCCTGGGCGGTTTAATGCTAGGGAGTGCTGTTAGGCTTACTGGGGGCGGCAGCGACACTTAAGCGCCATAGAAAACGGGTTTCTTTGAGAAACCCGTTTTCTGGAACAGTGGATTTGGGATTTTGGATTGCTCATCCTGAAAATCCAAAATCGGCCGCTCTCATTACCAAGTATTTGGCTGAAAGTCGGCATCATTAATAATCACTACAGTATCCCCAGAAGGTTTAATCACAAATAAGCCTTTTTTATAAGCATAGCGATCTACGCCTTTGTTAATTTCAATACCGGCAACTGCACCGTAAGCTTGATAGTTTTTGTAATGGGGAAAAGCAATTTTAAAGCGGGTCAATTTTTCAATAAATTCATCGACATCATCTTGAGATAATCTCGATTTACATTCCACTAAAACGACATCCCGCTCATCAACCGCAAGAATATCAATTTCCATGGCAATACCTTGGCGTTTGACCTGAGCGCGAGGGTAAAGTTCTTTAATATCAATGCCTTTTTCCTGAAAGAGTCGCAAAACCGCAGGTGCTACTAATTCTTCGACGAAGCGCCCCCATCGTGTAGTTAGGCTATCTACTGTACGCTTAAGTTCTGCTATGGTGCGATCGCTTGCTAATTTGGATTGGGTGAGGAGGCGTTCTATTTCAGCCCGATGGCGATCGCTTTCTAACTTTGCTTCCTCTGCACGGCGATCGCTTTCTAACTTTGCTTCCTCTGCACGGCGATCGCTTTCTCTTAAACGGCGATCGAACTCTTCAGTAGAAGTGCGGAATAATTGGTAAATATCTTCAATCGTTATCGGTTCGCTCATCCCTTTGATCCAAAATATTCTCAATCATTTTAGCAATTCATCGGGGTTAATTCCAAGCGCTCTGAGCCTTTCAGCCAGCCGGATGGCTTTTTGTTCCGCCTCTTGTTTAGCCAGACGTTCTTGAGCAGCGATCGCCTCAGCCTCTTGTTTAGCCAGACGTTCTTGAGCAGCGATCGCCTCTGCGTTCATCGCTCTTTCCTCAGCCGTTAGATAGCGATTTCCCGACTGATCATACCAGTATAACCATTCCCGATACCAAGCAATATGTTCTCCTTTTTCGTAACCCAGTGCCAAGCCAATTTCAGGCAACCAAACTCGATTATTCTCACTCTCTAGAAGTTGATATTTTCCTGAGATTAATTTATATACTTCTAATCTTTGTCGGTTTTTAAATCTTCCCCTTCTGCCACTGAAAGGATTGTAGATTACATAATACAGAATCCCCAGGCTTTGATAATTTAGAAGTTTCTCCTCATATTCACTATTATACTTCTCGGAAATTACCTCTAAAAACAAAATCGGCAAGATATACTTTTCTCCCCACAAAATATAGCTTAACCGACCTCTTTCTCCCGTATCATGGTTGACTCCAACTGCTAAGAAACCATCGGGGACAAAAGCTGATTCGTCTGGATTATAATAAACAGCCATATCTACCCCAAAATACCAATCATCTCGACCAGACCAAATTAAGGCTAATAAATTTAGCAGCAGATTGGGAAGATCATTCTGTAACTGATTGTCCACTGGAGTTTCATCGGAAGAGGGTAATTCTTCGGCACTGGGAAGAGGGCAATTTTTGTTATAGGTGAGGTTAACCATAGCTCCGACAAGCGTGGTGTTTAATTACTGCCAATTCTAACAGAAAATTACGGTTTTAGATTTCGTTGTTTTTGTGCAGTTTCTCAAAGCACTTCATCAAAACTCGGCTCAAGGCTTTCTTTAATGTCATCAAGCTGATTAATTTCTTGGTTAGGAGAGGCACTCAGGCACTCATGCAAGAGTCAAAGGGGAGAATAAATCAGGGGTGCTGTCCGCAAAGCGAGAAAATAATGCCCAAGGGAGAGGAGGCACTGGTTTCCTCTCTCTTTTTTGGGGGTTTCATGGGAAGATCGCTATGGTGCAATCCCGATCATCATGAAACGAGACTCGACATTTTACCGGCTTTTTCAACAATCCCCCTCCCTTCTCTTCGATTTACTGGAAAACCCACCAGATAATGCCAGCGAATACCGCTTTGACTCCGTAGCCGTCAAAGAACCCAAATTTGAGATCGATGGCGTATTCCTACCACCCGATAATGATAGTAGCGGGGTGATCTATTTTTGTGAAGTGCAATTTCAAAAAGACGAACGACTCTATGAAAGGGTATTTGGTGAATCATTTGTGTATTTTTATCGTCAGCGAGAACGATTTACCGATTGGCAAATTGTTGTCATCTATCCCACCCGTAGTCTAGAACAAAGTAACACCCATCCCTACCGAGCGCTCCTCAATTGTAATCAGGTGCATCGGATTTATCTGAACGAATTAGGGGAAATTCAGCAATTACCCCTAGGGGTTGCCTTGATGGTACTCACTACTGTGGAAGAAACCCAAGCATCAGAAAAAGCCCGCTATTTACTGGCACGAACCCAACAACAAATTGCAGATACAGAAGCAGGTCGCGCCATAATAGAAATGATTGCCACAATTATGGTCTATAAATTTACTAACTTGAGTCGGCAGGAGGTGGAAGCGATGCTAGGGCTACAATTGGCAGATACAAGGGTATATCGTGAAGCCAAAGAAGAAGGTCGTCAAGAAGGACGACTGGAAGGACGACTGGAAGGAGAATCTGCCCTGATTTTGCGTCTGTTGCAACGTCGCTTTGGTGCGGTGGATGAGGTGTTAGCTGCCCGGATTCAGGCCCTAGAAATCGAGCAATTAGAGTCCTTGGCTGAGGCTTTGTTGGATTTTACGGCATTAAACGACCTAGTGCTTTGGCTAAATCGCTACTCGCAACCGCTTAACTAAACCTAGTCAAACCTAAGCCACCTGAAAGGGTGACTCGGTAAATTTTGATTGCCCAATGTCCATCCTTGCCGATGGGTGACAAGGGCAGTCCTCATCGGAGGGCAGATAAAAGTTTATGCGGATGGCGAGACTCGAACTCGCAAGGCGTAAGCCACACGCCCCTCAAACGTGCGTGTCTACCAGTTCCACCACATCCGCTTGATTTTAGCTTAACCACTATAGCACAGAAAAAAAATAATCTGCAAGCAACTTTTAAAAATTACTGCCGCACAACTTTCGCGCCACCTGAGTTAGTACGGATAAACCTTTTAGGGAACCTTGAATCAAATGGAAGGCCGGGATGGGACGGATTAACATTTGTCGAGCTAGGGGCAATGGTAGCAGCTGACCTTGATTATCAATTGCCGGGGCTAAATCGGGTAAATCCTGTGTCACCTCGTCGCTAATCACGCGCACAATTGCCACTTTTTGCCCCCGTAAAGCCGCTAAAATCCTTGCTCCTTCCATGTCTACCACTTCATAGCCCCCCTGTCCTAAACGTCGTTTTTCCTCGGATTGGCTAATCAGGCGATCGCTGGTTAAACCTTTAACAAGACTATATCCGGTTAATTGGGCGATTTTTGCGGTTATTTCTGGTTCGCACTGCCAATAATTCCCCGTTTCCGCGCCACAACCTTGATAGATTACCCCATCTCCGACCCGATAGCGATCGCTAAGACTACCCGCTAATCCCATAAGCACAATTTTTCCCGTGAGCTTATTAAGAAATTCTATAGATTGCCTAGAGACTGGGGAACTGTCGAGGAATTCTGGAGCGCCAAGGTTAATCGGGATAATTTGCGGGGCTAAATCGCCGATTTTCCTTAATCCTCGACGGATTGAGCTATGCTCGGCCCCCCGGGGAACGAGAATAATATCTTCAGGTGTGAGCATGAAATTTTTGAGAAAGTTTCCTAATTAGTCCATTGAGATGTTATAAATAATAGTAGTGAACTAATTAGGAATAATTCTTAAGTAAATGGCCCTGCCACTGACTGGGCGATTGTCTTTCTCACCATGAAAAAGTCTGTCATTCTGCGTTTATCCGAGGTTAACAAGCGTTTTCCCGCTTCTCCTACTCTAGCTGTCGATAATATCAGTTTTAGTTTAACAGAGGGCGAAATTCTCGGATTATTGGGCCCGTCGGGCTGCGGTAAAACCACTCTACTGCGGATGGTTGCGGGATTTGAAAAACCATCTCAAGGAGTGATTGAATTGGGAGGGCGAATAGTTGCCGACGAAAAAACCTTTATTCCCCCGGAAAAACGCAATACGGGCATGGTTTTTCAGGATTACGCTCTTTTTCCCCATTTAACTATCGCTGACAATATCTCCTTCGGGTTAAAAAATTCTGGGGAGAAATTATCGAGCAGAGCTATTAACGCTAGGGTGGCAGAAACTTTGGATTTAGTGGGATTGCAAGGACTAGAAAAACGTTATCCTCATCAGCTATCGGGAGGACAACAGCAAAGAGTCGCCCTCGCTCGTGCTTTAGCCCCAAAACCCTCTTTAATCCTCTTAGATGAACCTTTAAGTAATCTCGATGTGCAGGTAAGGCAACGCTTACGGCACGAGATCCGTCATATCCTGAAAGCGACTGGTATCTCGGCTATTTTTGTCACCCACGACCGGGAAGAAGCAATGGTGATCAGTGACACAATTGCGGTCATTTGTCAAGGAAAATTAGAACAAATTAACAATCCCGAAGAAATTTATAGTCATCCGGCCTCGCGATTTGTGGCTGAGTTTGTCACCCAAGCTAACTTTCTCCCTGCTAGACGGAAGGGGGAACAATGGCAAACCGAGATAGGACTCTGGACAATTCCTGATGGTCAAGATTTGGACAAAGGGGAATTGATGCTGAGAGAGGAAGATGTCAAAATTAAACCGGATGAGAGGGGAGATGTGGTTATTTGCGATCGCCAATTTTTAGGACGGGAATACCGTTATTGTCTGCTAACAGCCACCGGCAGCCAAATCCACGCTAGAACAACGATTAACACCCAATTGGACATCGGTACAAGGGTAAAACTATCGATTATTCCCGATAGCGTCCGTGTATTTGCCGATTGATTTTTTTCTCCCCTTTGCCCAAATTTACCTCTGTCAAGTTCGATGAATTTGTTGTTGAGGAAAACGAGGAATACCCAACTTTTGAGGAACTCCAATTCTCCCCAATCGTAATACCAATTCTCCAAAATCTGACTACAGATAGGGTAGAATATCATATTGGCAGAGTTAAAGGAAAAATATGGGCTCTTCTAGGTTCTGTGTGAGCATGGTATAATAGTAACACAGAATAGGAGGTGGGTTATGTGGATAAATTTTGATCAACTCCTCGATTTACAAAATGTAACAGTGGTCAAT